>Ga0164242_10004692_pt1 | contig 15306 bp, 7 predicted proteins | sample OricomgcompostMG_FD_108783 | JGI IMG/M metagenome (GOLD analysis project Ga0164242, IMG submission 108783) | Miracle-Growth compost microbial communities from Emeryville, California, USA - Original compost - Miracle growth compost (MG) ... | reverse complement strand
CTCTTGATCGGGCTAGCATTCAAGGATGCACGTGGTCTATCGGTCTTCCCCCTCGCCCCCGTCGAGATTGTCTGGATTATCATGATTACCAGCGGCATGCCTGATATGGGCCTCGGGTTCGAGCGAGCAGTTCCGGATATCATGAGACGGCCACCACAGAGCCTAAAGACGGGCATCTTCACCCCAGAATTCTTCGTCGACATGCTTGTGTATGGTGCGTGGATTGCGATGCTGTGCCTCGCTAGTTTTACGCTCGTCGTGTACGGCTTCGGCAATGGGTCGCTAGGCTCCAGCTGCAACGAGTCGTACTCGGCCGAGTGCGACACGGTGTTCCGCGCCCGCGCCACCACCTTTGCCTGCCTCACCTGGTTCGCGCTCTTCTTGGCCTGGGAGCTCGTCGACATGCGGCGGTCGTTCTTCCGGATGCAGCCTGGGTCGAAAAAGTACTTCACGCAATGGGCGCATGACGTGTGGAGGAACAAGTTCCTCTTCTACGCCGTCATCTTCGGGTTTGTCACGATGTTCCCGACCCTTTACATCCCCGTCATCAACCACACCGTCTTCAAGCACACCGGGATCACCTGGGAGTGGGGAATCGTCTTTATCGCAGCCGGGTTGTTCTTCGTGGGTGTTGAGGCGTGGAAGTGGGCCAAGAGGATCTTCTTCCGCCGAAGGGCTCGCAAGTCGACGGGCGCTGCCTGGAAGGATCTCGATGTCGAGGAGCGCGTCTTTGGCGAGTATTTCACGGATCACGTTACTGGTAACAGTGCCTGTGAGATTGACCAAGTCGATTGACTACGAAGGGGCTGGAAGCCCCGGCGGAGTCTGGGCGTACTTAAAGTCTTGATGGTGGCGGCAGCGGAGGCTGCTGGCAGGTTGGCTCGGTGCTTAGGGGTCGATGGCAGTTGTGGGGAGCCAACAGTTCTTAGGGTGAGGTCGATGTGGAGTTGTGAGTACTGGAGTGATAGAAATGGTGAGACTGCGGCGAGCGGTGAGTGGGCCTGCGGTGGGTGGATTGCCCTAGTAGGAGGAATGGCGCAAGGCCTCATAGATTCGATTCTCTACACTCTTTGTTCACAAGTTAAAGCCGATGATAGTCATCGATATAGGATGCTTCTGGTTGCACCATTCAGCGTCAGTCTGCTAGCAACAATACAGAACCACATACTTTTCAGTACCACGATCCGCCCAGCGTGGCCCGCCTACCTACTTAGGTATCCATGGCAAGTATTAATCACTCACTGAAACCTCAGTGCTCTCAGTGCATTCGTAGCAGTGCATCAACCTCGATGATCCTCTCCGGATAACCCTCGAGGGCAATCTTCACCAAATCCAAAGCAAGATGGTCCGAACCGATGGCAGAATACAGGTTTCCAACAGCCTTGGAGAAGATACCAGCGTCCGGCGGGAGGATACCACTCGGACGGGGGCACCAGACCTCAAGCTGGTCCTTGTGGGCATCGGCCAAATCACACAGCCTCTTCTCGACGAGACCCTATCGGCGGTGTCAGACAGGAAGCTAAAATGTACAACACATCGGTGCCGAAGACAAGACAATAAGTAAATACCTTGATGCGGCGCGAATCGGCCAAAAAGGCCACCGTCTTCTCCTGGTCCCATTCGGCGTACTTCCCGCTGCAGAATACGAACCGAAACTTCTTACCGGCGGGTAGCTGTGGTGCCAGGGCTGACAGGAAAGAGTTCGCAGCAGCGAGGGTGTAATCCACGTTTGCCTTCCTGCACGACTCGACGTCCGGGAATTGCCCTGCTCGTCCACCAATAGTCCTGTTTTCCCGAGTTAGCCACTTCAGCCCCATAAAACTTCCCGGACTCCGGCACCCGGGGTAAGTTAGAAGGGGGGGCGGAGGTACCATATGCAGGCCTCCGCTCCGGCGAGCTTCTCCAGCAGGTTGGCGGGGTAGCTGGAGAAGTCGTCGTGCGTGATGACGGTGACCTTGGTCGAGGCGGTGACGGTCTCCGGGAGAGGCTTGCGGGTTAGGACGAATGCGTGGGTGATCTTTTCGTTCGCAATGCATTGGCGCACGACGGCGCTTCCGACCAGGCCCGTCGCTCCGGTGACGATGACTTTCATTGCGGCTAAATTTAAGGTTGGGCTTACTGTGTAATAATGCTAGGTGGTTGCCAGGGCGGAGATGCTGTGGTCGATTTGGGATGAGGGTATCATAGCGCATGGGCAACTGACGTCAATGCCACCCTGATGGACTAATCTGCATTCGTCCACGACGTATCTTTACTGATGGCAGCACCAAACTAGCTATGTCAATGAATACGTGCATACCTTGCCTAGATGGTTATTTAGGTCCGATATTATTTAGGTCTTCAGTACGCAAACCTCCCCGTCGGCATCACCAAGTTAGTGCGCGCCCGGTGAGGCCGGCATGAAAGCGCGCCGTCTCAGAGACGTGACTTCGGGGTGGGATGACCACATGTCGAGCTGCGTTACGTAAGCTGCACAGAGAGCCTGTCTCAACTTCAGCTCGGCTTCGGGTCGGCATCATGGCGAGGCGTCCGTAGCCCCGCCTCAAGGTCTTCACTAGTAGTTACCTAGCTAACTTGCCCGACGAAGCCAGGATGGTAGTCAAAGGCAGTCGGTCCTGGGTGACCCCTTCATCTACCAGCTCCCACCTAGGTAAGGTTGCAAGGTAGGAGGTAATCAAGGTGTGTGTGTGTGTGTTCGTGTCAGGCCGGCCGGGAAAATGGCGACTTGATTGAGAGGTCTCGGCCCCGTGGCACAGGATAAAATCTCCAGAGCGGGCGGGGAATCTTCGAATTCCTGATGGGCAACCAACAACCAGGCCGTCCCCGATTCCAGGCAGCCAGTCAGCCGTCTCGTAAAATGTGGGGCCTGTGACTTGGCCTATGCGTCGGTTTTCCCGTCCAAGCTAGTCCATCCTCGTCAAGCGGGTTAGGCCTGGCACGTCGTACACTAGTGTGCGCGGAAAATCGCACCTGCTTCGTATCCAAAAGTCGCCAATTCCCCCCCAGCAGCTTACTACGTACTATGGTATGTACCCGCGCACCCACGCTTGCGAGGGCCATGCATTAATTATTTTTGGACGCATGCCTGCCAGCCATCCGTCATCCTGCCTTGTACCTGCTGCCCCCGTCGTAGTTGGGCCACCCACACACATTGCTCATTCCTCCTTACCCTCTCCCTCTCTCCTCTCTGTCACGAACCCATCGCGCCTCTTCCCCTCGTCCTTGCATCTGATGGTTTTCTAACAGAGAACCACCGTGCTTCAATCAGGAGCGAATTAATAGCGATTTGGCTAGATTGCAAGCGCCATTTGGCATTTCGAGACCCCATTCGGAGCGAATTGCAGGTCGGCCGATCCGCGACGCACCCCCCCCGGTCAATTTGTCGAGTTTTACGAAGCCACCAGCGCCTTGGCAACCACTCGCTGCCCGCTACGCTGACGACTTTTTGGGCTGGAATACGAAGCGCTGCACCTCGCGGTTTGGCACAACAAAAACCGTCTGCATTCGGGATCCCGCTTCGAGCTCGACGACGGCTCGGCCCTCATCTCAGGGGATACCGCGTCGGCTTTGCAAGGGATAAGCACGCATCTTTGTTTAGATCACCGTTGCAGATTCCAGTCGTCTAGTGTTCCAGCGTGTCTTAGGAAACCGCCTTCAAGCGATTGATCGATCAATCGCTCCGACAGCCCTCGTCTGTCGTTCTAACTATTCCGCTGCCTCGATATCCTCGACCTCGCCCATAGCCCTTCGCAATGGGTATGTTTCTCGTCTTCCCTATCCGGCCCATCCGTTCTACCGGGCGACACGCCCGCTCTTTCCCTGCCCCTTGCTAACCAACGACCTCAGCCGCCCAGACCACGCTCTTCAACACCGCGACCTTCCCGGCCTGCGTTAAAAGCTGCGGTCCCCTCTTCGACGTGAACGGTGCTTGCGTTCCGCCTGCGAAGACCGCCGCCGCCGCATCCGTATACGATGCTTGCTTCTGCGCCGATTCCCGCCTGGTGCCCTTCAGCCAAGGCACGGCGGGCGTGTGCGATAACGCCTGCACGGCTAACCCAGGCGATATCAATACTATACGAAACTGGTACACCAGCTTCTGCGCGAACGTGAAGCAGCCTGCCGGCGGCGCGGATCCCACATCAACGGCCGGCTCCGGTTCCAGCAAGGGAAAGTCGAACTCCGGGGGTGGAACCTGGTATGTAACCCCGATGCCCCTCTTGCTCATTATCGTCACACTACCGATGTGCGACTGCTCCGGTGCCGCAATGCCACTTCATGATCTTCCATTGCCGGCCGTGAAACTAATATCTCCTCTTCCTCTAAACAGGCTCTCAACACATTATCAATGGGTCATCTTCCTAGTCGTCGTTGTGGTCGCCATTGCAGGCATCTGGATCGGCGCTTGCATCTGGAGGCGGAAGTACCTGCGCAAGAAGGACCGGCAATACGCCCTCGGGAAGCGCCTCGCACACGTTACCGGCTCGGGTCGCGTCGCCCCTAACGCCAGCCAGGCCGCCTCCATCCACGTTCCCGGTGCAGGCATGTTCCAGCCAGCACCCATCTCATCAGCCGGCGTGTACGGCGGGTCGGAGAAACCGAAGAAGGAGAAGAAGAAGTGGGTCGTTAAGGAGCGGACGTGAGGACTGCCGCGACTGCGTTTGGGAGAAAAGAGGGCGGGGGAAAGGACGAAGAGAGAAGAAGACGGGGAAATCGATCCGAGTCATGCCGTCTTACCGGCAATATTTATACCGGCCTCGAAGGTTCAATTATTTTCGCTCGAATACTCACAGATGGGATTGGCGTTTGTTCCGGAGTAAGGGATATATCAGAGGGGAAAGGTCTCCCATTATTGTCTCATCTACTATTTTTTAATCACCCACCACCCCCTTGGTTTACGCGGGTGTGTACCACGGATCATCATCCAAGGGAGGAAGCGAGCAGGGTTCCCGAAGAAGACGGGAAGGGATGGCGGACGATATTGTTTACCACAACGGCAACACTTCATTTTGGGCTTCAATGAAGGATATTCCGTATATAGGCTTGTGCAAGTTGCACGCCATGTCAGAGGGGATGGGGAGGATATCAGAAAGCACGGATATCCTTGGGTTTTAACGGCATAACTAGAATTTTTTATATACTCAATGGCAATCTCCGGGTGTGGTCGGGAGTGATAACGCTCATGCTGCAAGGGTGAGGGTATCTCGGGGCTGTCTAGGGCTGAACAGTCAAGGCGGTGGACGAGACAATCCCCCAAGCAGGAGTGTCACTTAAATAAAGCAAGGGGGGGGGCTCTATTGCTATGTGCCTCTACATCGTATATATCCATCTCATAAACACGGCCCTCGTCACATCATGCTCATATTAACAATGCCGAACTGTGTCCTCGGTCACAGCACCCCATCATCACCTCAACGGCAGGGCTGCTGCCCGAGCCTGCTCCTCCGCAGCATCCATATACAGGTCGATCAAGCACCCCGCCGACCAAGCCTGCGTCGGAGACTATTGTGTCTAATTAGCATCGCCTAAACCAGCAAAAAGAAAGCAGACGGGGGCACTAAAAGAAAAAAACTTACCGAGTCGGCGCACTCCTCGCCATTCTTATTCGTCAGCTCCGCCAGCCCAGCCCAAACACTCTCCTCCACCATCCGCTTACACCCAGCCAGCCTCCTCGTAACCTGCTGAAAAGCTTCGGTGCGCCCCTCCGCGTCCCGGCCCCTCCTCCGCAGGTCGAACCGCAGCAGCGCCCGAAGGAAGAACCCCGTGGGCCACAGCCATTCCGGCCCTTGGTGGTAGTTGCGGCCCTTGGCCGTCGCGGCGTCGGTGCCGTCGTCCGAGTTGTGGTAGTAGGGCCGGTAGTTGAGGTCTGCCGGATCGAGGGTGGCCATGCCCGTTGGGCCGCGGAGGACGGTGTCGGCGGTGCGGAGGGCGTGCATGGCGTTTTGCGGGGTGAATAGGTCGGGGGACACGGTCATGGCGATGGTGAAGTTGGGGCGGAGTTGGTAGTCCTCGTAGGGCTTGCCGGAGCGGTAGAGGTCTTTGTAAATGCCGCGACGGTTGACCAGATGTGAGTCGATGTCGTGCGCGCTGTCGTCGGAGGGCGAGAGCGGGACGTAGAAGCAGCGTTCGAAGTTATCCTTGATGAGCGTCGCCCACGATTCGTAGGATATCTCTGACCCGTCGGCTTTCTTGACACCAGAGTGGGTGAAGCTGCCGTCGTTGTGGAGACTCGCGAGCCAGTTCACCGTGCTGTAGAGTAGGCCGATGATCTCGACAGCTGCGCCGTCTCGAGGAGTACCGGGCATGCCTTTTGTGCCGGCCCGCTCGCTCTCTCCCATCTTGTCCATCCAGGTGCCGCAGTTGTGCTGGTTGCCGCCGAATACCATGCCGTTGCTCCAGTCCACGCTAATCTCTTGGTTGAATCCTTCATCCTTCATCTGTGAATCGATGCTCGGGCCGGCATTTGCCTCGCGGAACTTCATTCCTTCGGCATGCCGCTGGAGTGCCTCTTGGATAACTTCATGGATGGTACTCTCCTTGCTATATGCCCGGGAATCATCCACTGGGAACCACGTATCGTCGTACGGCAGGAAACGCCGCTTGACCTTCTCGTCTAAAAGCGACACTCCGTTTGGCACCAGCCGGACGTAGTCCTGAATACACTGAAGGAAGAACCAGATAGAATCGCGCGAATTGTATCTCGGGAGACTGCCACTCGACAGTAGGTTAGGAATCATGCCGTGCTTAAGAACACTCGCAAAGGCCAGGATGTGCTCCTTAGCCTCGTCATATCGGCCGGTCCCGAGGTATAGTCCACGGAGTGAGATGAAGACGTCGCGCCCCCAGCAGCGAGCCCACTCTACCGCAAAATGCGGTAGACCCGCAGCGAGTGACGGGACGAGGCGGTTGGGGTATAACGAAGCAGATCCAACCAGGCCCGTCTGTTGAATGCTGACCATGGCGAGGCTTTGCAGGAACCATTGGCCTTTCTGCACGTCCTCGCCCATGAGAGAGATTCCCCTGTCCCAGGCCGCAGTGTACACAGTTCGTAACACAAGACCAAAGTATCGCGGGAGGAGTGAGCTGGGAATACGACGAATGGCATCAAACCGCTCCTTCAGCCAGGCAGCAGGTTTGTCTAACCTCGAATACCGCTCCTCCTTAGACGCTCGCTCGATACGTCCGACGGTGTAATCCAACGCCCACTGGCCGTCACGCAGGTTTTGACAAAGCGGATGGGCGAGATTGTTCTCCCTTATGATGTTTTTGAGGATGCTCCACCAGCCCTGCAGGCCGGCGTACACGAGCTTTCCGTAGCCGGGTATCTCGTAGACGCCGTCGCGGCCACCGCTCGAATCTCGCTCTTCGGCCTCGCACTTGTAGAGGAGGAAGTTGAGGTCGATCAAGTCCAAGTCTGCCATCGCCTCGTCTGCGCCCGAGGTTACGAAGGTGTCTAGGCCAGCCCAGTGGTCTGCCGCGGGGGTCCAAGTTTCGAAGAGCGCGATGCTCCCGGGTGGGAATTTGTCACGGACTGTGATCGTGGTATCGTCGCCGTTCTGCTCCATTCGAATGCCCGGAAGGTCGATTACTCGACTTGGCAAGCCGCGAAGATACTTCTCGTCGTCTAGCGCGTTTTTCTTGGCCTCCTCGCTGTCGTCGACTTCTAGCATCCAACTGCCAAGATGCCGTACTCGGGTTCCAGTTAGGTGAACCGGGTTCAAGGAGCCTCTGCCGTTGCCGTAGCCCGGGAAGGCGGTATGTGCAATCAGGAAATAGCCCTTCCTTGACTCTGGGTGGACTCTGTGGACGGTTACATACTGATCCTCGTGGTGGATATGTGTCTCGTCATATCCATCCTTGCCCATCAGAGTATGAATTTGGTTAAGCAATTTCTTGATACCTCCAATGCCATTCTTACCGCCGCCAACTTTCACAGCGTTGTCTGAGGATTCAGACGTATACAGCCGTGTCTCGCCAACAAGGTCGACTAACTTGGGATATATCTCGTCGTAGCCCATCACACTTCCAGTCGCGCTGGCGCACATGTTAACCAGAGCCGCATTGGGCAGGGTGTCCCGGGCATCTCTCTTTTGTGCGGGAACTTCGTTATCGTGCGTGCAGTCCATGAAGAGAGCCTGTACGGGCACAGGTTTGATACGACGGATGATCTCCCTAGAATGCTCGGCGCCGTCGCCTTTCCCTCTAGCAGGGGCTTTCGACACCTCGTCCACCTCGAAACTTCCAATAGGGCGACCACCATGTCGGTGTACCAGACGACTCAGTTCACCTGTGCTCCAGGCCTGCATCGCCTCTCGGACAAGGGAGCTCAGGCCCAGCCGCTTGACGAAGACGTAGTCCATCTCTTCCGACCCGGTGAAAAGCTCAGCCACAACGTAGAGATCTGGACGCACCCGACGAGCCTCGTCGAGGATATGTTCGGCAACGTGCATGGGCGTAGAGTGGCAGTTGTCAATGCGTAGTCCGGCAAAGTACTTGGCTAGCATTCGCGCGTACTTGGTCATGTGTTCCCAAAGCCACGGGCTATCGGACGGCCGACTACCGTACCGTAACTTCACACAATCTCCCCAGACGATGACCTCACGCCTGAGATAGACTCGAGACTCTGGTCCAGCGTTGTCAACCAGAGCATTGCCCGCCCAGACCCAGCCGTTGTTGACGAGGGCGAGGTCGCCGTCCTGGTGGTTGGACGTCTTTTCGTTTCTCGGCAGGCGGGTGAAGTAACTCTCGATGAGCGGGTTATCCGCGTTGATAGGGCCTAACTTGGGCCCATTGTCGTCGAGGCGGACGTATTTGATGCGATTGAAGAGTTGTTGGAGGATTTCGGCAACTTCGTCGTCGTACTCCTTGTAGAGGGGCAAATTGGCATCGTCGAGGACCTCGACCATCTTGACGCGAGCGGCTGCCCTGTCGGCGGTGTCCCCCGAGTCACCCTCGTATTTCCCGTATATGACTGAGAGTAAAGCTGCGCCAACTTCGGCTCTGATTGTCCTCCTGAACCGCTCCCCTAGTCGATCATTCCCTTTAAGACCATGTTTAACTAGGAAATTGGCCTGGTCTTTCGCACTGGCAGAGTGAAGGGCGTCAATTCCACCCGCATCGATAGAGCCCTCCGGGAACGACACCTTGCCTGCCACCCAGGATTCGACAGCCGCGTCAGCGTCGCGGTCGACGTCGAGGGCGTAGTACTCCCATAGCCGGATCTCGCCAATGACTGATTTCTTGATGGCATCCATGATCTGGCCGAGGTCATCAGTTGACTTCAACTCGGTGGGCAAGCCCATATCCGCAAGTCGAGTACCGAGCTCGAGAAGCTTCGTATCGAGCAGATATGCAGATTCTAACCACGGGGCCGTGGTAAGATTGTATCCGGCCTCGGGATGGTCTAGGAGCCAGGCGGTATTGTTCGCCGTGTGGTTTAGGACGATATCCGTCAAACTGAGCAGGGAGTGGTTCTGCTCGAGACTGTCTACCATCTTCTGCACATCCTTCTGGCCACCCGGGAAGCAGTTTGGGTCCCAGCCCAACTGGTCGTATAGACTGTACGGGGAGTTGGATATGCCGCGCACTTGCAGCGGCGTGAAGTGGATCATGTTGTACCCCCGATCGCTGATGCCCCGCAAGTGTCGTTCCCAGTCCTCGGGGTACTTTCCCATGAACTTGCTGATGATGGAGAAAGTCGAGAGGGCGGGCAGCGGCAGCGGTCGCCCGTCGAGGACGAGACGCGGGGCAACATCGATGTAGTAGACGGGGGTCTGCTTCTTCCTGTCATTGGATGCGTCCTCGGGTTTCAGCTCTTCCGAGAGCTCGGGAAGTTCGGCGTATGTGGTGTAGAAGGCGAAGACTCCGGCTTGGGTAATGGGGATGGAGATGTCGATTGTGCGGTTGAAGTCGGGAACAAGTCTGATAGTTGGATCACATGTAAGCGACAGTCTCACAGAGTAATACCCCAATGGCTCGGAAATCCAATGGTTAGGGGGTGGCCTAGTTACTTAAACTCGCGAAAGCTCTCTCTCCGAAACTCTACACCTTCCTCCGGTACATTAACCCACAGACTTCCATGGCGACAGATGCTCGACGTTCCTTCGATTGTGAAGCGGACGGTAATTGGGTCGCGAGACTTAGGAGCGATGTAGATGTACTCGCCAGCCACCTGCGGTGAGCCATCGTCGTTCAGAGGCAGGAGGTAGACTTCGTTCGAGATCATAGTCCTTGGGGCCATATTTGGAGAAGCTCGAGGGGAGCTGGAGGGGAAGCTTGGCTGCCCCGCGCGATGGTTCTTGATGTTTTAGTGGGCTTGCCCAGGATCGACAACAGGGCCTCCTAACGACTTGACAGCACGACTTGTGCTTGGAATTGACGCCGGTAATGAGGCAGCAATTGCAATTGATACAGAAAAGAGGCGCTGGTAGGAAGAAGCAGAGAGGGCGTCTGTCGACGAGAGAAGACCAGGAATGTCGCCAGCAATGTGATACAGCGTTGGGGAAACCACTGGACCAGTAAGCAACAGCGCAGCAGTCACACGGTCGAGCTGCCCTGTTGCTACGCTAAAGGCAAGATTATGTTCTAGACTCCGTATTCTTCTACACTATCCGGATAAAATATCAGGGAACGGTGAAGCGGCGCCCAGGAAAGACCCGCGACCATGCGAATCCATGGATGCGTCTCCAAAAAAAGCAGGGCACATGCGCTTACCTAAGGAGGGGGAGAGATGCCATGTCCTCTGACATCATCGATGCAGCTCCAACCTCACTTCCCAATGAACCTCCTCCATTCGGCCCACACATGTTTCGCTGCATTCCAAAGCCGGGTTCGCCAAGCAGCGACAATATTTTCTCTGGGACGAATATGGCCGAGAAACTGCGCCTACCGAGGTGGTTATGCTGTTTATTTGTTCCAATTGTCGACTCGAACAAGTTTTACAAGACCCTCCACTCCCACAGGAATAACAATCCACGCATGTGATACGGTCTGTGCCGCCGCCCACCGAGGCACGGCTTTCCCTGGTTGTGCTGACCGGCATAGAAGAATGCTGGCAGCCATCCATTCGGAAGTGACCGAGGCGGTGTTGGGGGTTTTTTCTGCCGCCACGCCTTGGTAAAAATGTCTGTGTCATGCTAGCGGGCAGGGGTTAGCTTCCTCGGCTCTCAGCGGTGTGTTTTTTTATGTTGTACTTGCATTTGACTGAACGGCTACGCCGAGCTATTATTGTTGGGCCCTACAGAAGCGCCGACGCATGCCAGCTCACAGGATAAGGTAGACACACAGCACGAGACCTGAAAATTATACTAGGTCGCTGAAAACGCCACTACTTTTTTGTATAATTGATAAGACTTCCCCACTAGTCAACATCCACTTCCCCCTCCCCCTCTCCCTTGATGGTATCCTTCGTGCGGACCGTCTTCAGGAGCTTCCCACTTGGCTCGACCGCGCAGAGATACACCCCACCAAACTTCGTCCGAGCATCTCGACGTTTGCTGCATAGCGGAAGCTTGCATAGTGCAAGTGGACCCGCCTTCAAGATGACGGCCTCTACCACTCTGGGTAGCTATGGAAAGAAGCACAAAGTCACCGTTGTCGGTTCCGGTAACTGGGGGTCGACCATTGCCAAGATCGTCGGCGAGAACACAAAGGAACACCCGAGCATCTTCGAGGAGAAGGTCCAGATGTGGGTGTACGAGGAGGAGGTCACCATCCCCAAGGACTCACCACACTACGACGCCGCCAATGGGGACAAGCCCCAGAAGCTCAGCGAGGTGATCAACACCTACCACGAGAACCTCAAGTACCTACCGGGGATCGCCCTACCCAAGAACGTCGTCGCGAACCCCTCTCTCCAGGATGCCGTCCAGGGCTCCACCATCCTGATCTTCAACCTCCCCCACCAGTTTATCGGCAACGTCTGCAAGCAGATCAAAGGCCACATCCTCCCCTTCGCCCGCGGAATCAGCTGCATCAAGGGCGTCAACGTCACCGACGACGGCATCAGCCTCTTCAGCGAGTGGATCGGCGACGGCCTGGGCATCTACTGCGGCGCCCTCTCCGGCGCCAACATCGCCAGCGAGATCGCCGCCGAGAAGTGGTCCGAGACCACCATCGCCTACGACCCCCCGCCCATGGACAGCAGCCGCAACCCCACACCGAACAACCGCTCCCCCGTCGCCTCCACCTTCGACCTCTCCATCACCGTCGCCGACGACAGCGCCCCCCCGCAGCAGCACCGCGACGCCAGCGGCCGCGCGAGCAAGACGAAGCTCACCCCCGTGCCGGCCGAGTATCCGCCGCTCGACCACGAGACCTTCACCCAGCTCTTCCACCGGCCCTACTTCCACGTCTCCATGGTCTCCGACGTCGCGGGCGTGTCCCTCGGAGGCGCCCTCAAGAACATTGTCGCACTCGCGGCGGGCTTCGTCGACGGCCGCGGTTGGGGCGACAACGCCAAGGCGGCGGTTATGCGCATCGGCTTGATGGAGATGGTCAGGTTCGGCAAGGAGTTCTTCGGCCGCACCGTCCACGCAGGCACCTTCACTGAGGAGAGCGCCGGCGTCGCGGACCTGATTACCAGTTGTTCTGGCGGGCGTAACTTCCGGTGCGCGAAGATGGCGGTTGAGAGGGGGGTTAGTGTCGAGGAGGTCGAGAAGACAGAACTTAATGGCCAGATGTTGCAGGGCACGACGACGGCGAGGGAAGTGAACAGCTTCCTCAAGGCGAAAGGGCACGAGGGGGATTATCCCCTCTTCACGGCTGTAATTGGTAAGTTTTTTTTGCTCCCCCCCCCTATTTTCTGTTAACTTTGCGGCCATGAACATAACGCTAACAATGCTTGCTCTTCTGCAAGGTATCCTGGATGGGAAAAACAAGGTCGACGATATTCCGTCGCTCGTCGCGAGACAAGCACACATTTTTAATTAGGGGGAGGCGCGCAAATACTTTCTGGGCGATCAGAGCTTTTGGGGTACTGGGCAGTTTGGACCTATTTGCATGCTGTCCGCGAGGACCAGCGGGTTTTTGGGTGGGTGGCGTCATCATGAGAGGACGGTTAAGCAATGATAACCAGGACCCTGGGCTTTTTTTTAAGATATAATAGGATACAGGGAGATATCTATACAGCGCCGAAAATGATACTTGATGCACTTTCCAAATTCATCCTCATAGCCAACGGCTACTGCTACTTAATCTGCTCCATCAAGGGACGCCTCTCCTCGTCGACAGCAGGCTCAGACTTCGATCCTCGCCTAAACCACGACCGTCCCTTGCCCGCACCGTCCCCCATCGTCCTCTCCCCATCCCCAAAGATGGGCTTGAACACCCGGTCGTAACTGAACCACAGCGAGTTGAACTGCACCGCCATGACCATGCCGTACCAACCCGGGATCCTGCCCTTGTCGTCGACGATAACCCGACTGAGCCCGAACAGCATCATGAACATGGGCGCCCACGCAGCTGCGAACAGCCCGAGCCCGACCCGCTGTCGCAGCGACGTGATCCTGTACGGCTGGAGTGCGTCGAGATAGGCCCGATACTCGGCCGGCAGGTCGTTCTCGCGCGCCCCGTCGCGGAGCAGGCCTAGGTAGCGCGGCGACGCCTGGGCGTAATCCTGGTAGGGGCGCTGTACGGGCAGGAAGAACCGCCTCAGCCACTTTGGCATGCGCGAGGGCAGCTCCGGCGTCTTCTCTTCCTCGCCGGCGTCGTCGTCGTCGTCCTCCCCCTCCTCTGGTGCATCACCATCGCCTGGGCGCGGCAGCCTCGGCGCGCACAGCGTGTGCGCGAGGAACGGCAGCGGCGGCAACGACGGCTTCGACCCCCCGGGCGTCACCGCGGACAGCGGTATGCACGGCACTAGGATGTCGTGGTAGCTAGCTCCGCCGCCCTCGGTGGCGACGATGTGCGCGTAGTCCTCGCGCGTCACCTCGTACACGACGCCGATCAGACCCTTGGTCCAGACGGGCTCACCGCGCTCGTTGCGCTCGACCTCGACCGATTCTACGCTCTTGGCTGTGAACGGCGGTAGGTCGGGGATGTCGGGGAGGTCGGGCATGCCCGGTGGCGGCTTGGGTACCGCGCGGGGCGCTGTGTTGGCGAAGCAGGGCTCCACGTACGGGAGACCGGGTAGGTCGAAAGTGAGACGCAGCGCCGGTGCAGAGACATTCACCCGGCTAAGCGGGCGGATGCCGCGAGAACCCTGGAAGGTCTTGGCGCAGAGGTTGGACCCGTAGGCCAGGTAGAGGACGGTGTCGCTGGTGATAGCATGGTGGATCGATCGGGAGCGGATCGGTCGAGTCGGGAATGGGGTCGGCGCGACGTCGGCCTGGGTCAGACGGGAGTGAGACGTTCGCGGGAGGGCCGGGGTCGTGACTGTGTCGCTAGACAAGGCTGTAGTTTCGACGTCGTAAACTTCCTCGAGGATGGCGCGAGTTGACCCTAGGTCAGCCCTGTTCTCTGGTTGGCTCATGATGGCGAATGTGGTCTGACAATCACACAAGAGCGAGGCTGCGGGGAATAAAGATTTGGGAGGGTCCCTCGAGAGTTTATAAACTAAACCTTACCCAGCCTGCTTCCCTGCTGACGCCTCTTTTTGCTTGGATCCTTTTCGAAATTTCGAAACCGTACTTCGTATCCACGAAACCCGCAAACCCGCCATCCACCACGGCTCGGTGCTAGGCGTCACCTGCTTAATAATTCGGAGCCATTGCAAGTCCGACGTGGGGCCGGCCTTGATCGAAATCCGGCTGCCAATTGGCTCAGGAAATGTGTCCGAGAGAGCAAACAATTCCTTCGTCAGGCCCCCTTGCCTAAAATCCTGCAGCTTACCTGATGGCGTAGCGAGCGGGTTTCCGCCTCTGAATCCTCCGACATCCGATTTCAGGCCCCTGGACGTGGAAATCTCTCGAATTGATTTCCCCTGCTTGTCAACGTGCGTGGCTCGCTGCAGCCTACCAAAGTCCCCGAGGCCGTACTCTGCGAAGTCGCTGTTAATTGATTGATAGTTGGGCCGGATTATGCTGGCCGGTGGATGATTCGGAGGCTTGAGTATGACTGTCTGGTATAGGCCGCGTCAATGGGCCAACTCGGTTTCTCGAGGCGGGCGACTTAGAACTTCACGCGTGTCCTAATCGTGTGGGATATCAACCCACCAATCACCACTATTCACGGCTCGTTGTACGTGGCTATACCGCACTTCTCCCATCGAAGCACGGCCCAAGTCTAGTTCGTAGACTAAATGGTCCTACGTCAGCGCGATATCGGCTTAGACCCGCGTTCAAACCATTTCCTCTCCATGGAGCTCTGTTT
>Ga0164242_10004691_pt1 | contig 15309 bp, 11 predicted proteins | sample OricomgcompostMG_FD_108783 | JGI IMG/M metagenome (GOLD analysis project Ga0164242, IMG submission 108783) | Miracle-Growth compost microbial communities from Emeryville, California, USA - Original compost - Miracle growth compost (MG) ... | reverse complement strand
GGCGGCGCGACGTTCGACATGTCCGACCTGTTCGGCGGCGCGGGCGGTGCCGGCAGCGCGAACCTGGGCGATCTGTTCAGCGACCTGTTCGGCAGCGCGGGCCGCGGCACGCGCAGCGCCGGCCCGACCCGCGGCCAGGACGTCAGCGCCGACCTGAGCCTGGGCTTCGACGAGGCGGTGCGCGGAACCACGTTGCCGCTGCAGCTGTCCGGCCCGGGGACGTGCCGCACGTGCCACGGTTCGGGAGCGCGTCCGGGCACCGGCACGCACCGGTGCACCAACTGCGGCGGCACCGGATTCGTCAGCCGCAACCAGGGCGCGTTCGGGTTCAGCGAGCCGTGCCGCGAGTGCCGCGGCACCGGCACCGTCGTCGACTCGCCGTGCCCCGACTGCGGCGGCACCGGCGTCACGAACCAGACGCGGACGATCAACGTGCGCGTGCCGGCCGGCATCCGCGACGGCGCGCGGCTGCGCATCCCCGGCAAGGGCACGCCCGGCACGAACGGTGGACGGTCCGGCGACCTGTTCGTCACCGTGCACGTCGGCGCGCACGACCTGTTCGGACGCAGCGCCGACGACCTCACGCTCACCGTGCCGATCACGTTCGGCGAGGCCGCGCTCGGCACCACGCTGCGCGTCCCGACGCTGGACGGATCCGTCGCGCTGAAGATCGCGCCCGGCACCCCGTCCGGCCGCACGCTGCGGGTGCGCGGACGCGGCATCACCCGCGGCGGCAAGAGCGGCGACCTGCTCGTGACGGTCGAGGTGGCCGTCCCGCAGAAGGTTTCGGGAGAGGCACGCGAGGCGCTGGAGAAGTACATCGCCGCGACTCGAGACGACGATCCGCGCAGCCGGATCACCGCGGCGCTGGCCCGTCAGCAGGGGGCGGCGCACCATGCCTAGGCCGATCCCCCCGCGCGAGGTGCCCGACGACGCCCCGGTCTTCGTCATCTCCATCGCGGCCGAACTCGCCGGCATGCACGCGCAGACCCTGCGCCAGTACGACCGGCTCGGGCTCGTGACGCCCGGACGGACGCCCGGCGGCGGACGGCGCTACTCGGCCCGCGACGTGGCGCTGCTGCGTGAGGTTCAGCGCCTGTCGCAGGAGGAGGGCGTCAACCTCGCCGGCATCAAACGGATCATCGAACTCGAATCGCACGTCGACGCGCTGCGCGCCCGGGTCGCCGAGCTGTCGGCCGAACTCGACCACGCGCACGCCGAACTGGTGCGGCGCAGCTCCGGCTCGACCGCCTTAGTGGTGTGGCAGCCGCAGCAGGCACAACGCCGAAACCAGCGCCGGTAACCGCCGTGATCAACAGCAGCAAGTGGCCGCCAGGGCGACCATTTCCGGCTCTTGATCACCGGACTTGTACCGAGGAAGTGGGAGAACCCAGACCATGGACATGACCACCCGCAGCCAGCAGGCGGTGTCGTCCGCCGTGACGACCGCCGCCGAGCGCGGCAACCCGAACGTGGAACCCGCGCACCTCGCCGTCGCGCTGCTGGACGACGCCGAGGGCCTGCCGCGTCCGCTGCTGCAAGCGGTGGGCGTCGACCCGCTCGCGCTGCGCGCCGAGGCGCAGCGGCTCGTCGACGCGCTGCCCTCGGCCAGCGGCGCTTCAGTCGGCGCACCGCAAACGTCCCGCGGCATGCTCGCCGTGCTGGGCGCAGCCGAGCGCGAGGCGCGTGATCGCTCCGACGAGTACGTCTCGACGGAGCACCTGCTGCTCGGACTGGCCGAGGCCGGTGGCACTGTGGCCGACCTGCTCACCCGGCAGGGCGTGACCGCGGCGGCGCTGCGCGATGCTCTGCAGTCGATCCGCGGCTCGCAGCGGGTCACCACCGCGGACCCGGAGGGCACCTTCCAGGCGCTGGAGAAGTACGCCGTCGACCTGACCGAGGCGGCGCGTGAGGGCAAGATCGACCCGGTGATCGGGCGCGACGCCGAGATCCGCCGCGTCGTGCAGGTGCTCTCGCGGCGCACCAAGAACAACCCGGTGCTGATCGGCGAACCCGGCGTCGGCAAGACCGCGGTCGTCGAGGGTCTCGCGCAGCGCATCGTTGCCGGAGACGTGCCGGAATCCTTGCGTGGCAAGCGGTTGATGGCCCTTGACCTCGGTTCGATGCTCGCCGGCGCGAAGTACCGCGGCGAGTTCGAGGAGCGGCTCAAGGCCGTCCTGAACGAGATCAAGGACAGCGGCGGGCAGGTCGTCACGTTCATCGATGAGCTGCACACCGTGGTCGGTGCCGGCGCGACCGGGGACGGCGCGATGGACGCCGGCAACATGCTCAAGCCGATGCTGGCCCGTGGCGAGCTGCGGCTGGTCGGCGCGACCACCCTGGACGAGTACCGCGAGCACATCGAGAAGGACCCGGCGCTGGAACGCCGCTTCCAGCAGGTGTTCGTGGGTGAACCGTCCGTCGAGGACACCATCGGCATCCTGCGCGGACTGAAGAGCCGGTACGAGGCGCACCATCAGGTGCAGATCAACGACGGTGCCCTGGTCGCGGCGGCGACGCTGTCCGACCGCTACATCACCTCACGCTTCCTGCCGGACAAGGCGATCGACCTGGTGGACGAGGCCGCGTCCCGGCTGCGCATGGAGATCGACTCGCGCCCGGTCGAGATCGACGAGCTGCAGCGCAACGTCGACCGGCTGCGCATGGAGGAGATGGCGCTCGAGAAGGAGTCCGACGACGCGTCGCGCGAGCGGCTGGCGCGGCTGCAGGCCGAGAAGGCCGATCTCACCGAGAAGCTGGACGCGCTCAACGCGCGGTGGGAGCGGGAGAAGTCCGGGCTGAACAAGGTCGGCGAGCTGAAGAAGCGGCTGGACGACCTGCGCGGCCAGGCCGAGCGCGCGCAGCGGGACGGCGACTTCGAGGCCGCGTCCCGGCTGCTGTACGGCGAGATTCCCGCGCTGGAGAAAGAGCTTTCCGCCGCGGCCGAGGCCGAGCCTGCGCAGGACGTGCTGGTCAAGGAAGAGGTCACCGCCGACGACGTCGCCGACGTGGTCGCGGCGTGGACCGGTATCCCGGCCGGCCGCATGCTCGAGGGCGAGACCGCGAAGCTGCTGCGCATGGAGGACGAACTCGGTTCGCGCGTGATCGGCCAGAAGGCCGCGGTGCAAGCCGTCGCGGATGCGGTGCGTCGGGCGCGCGCGGGCATCAGCGACCCGAACCGTCCGACCGGATCGTTCCTGTTCCTCGGCCCGACCGGCGTCGGCAAGACCGAGCTCGCCAAGGCGCTCGCCGCGTTCCTGTTCGACGACGAGCGCGCGATGGTGCGCATCGACATGAGCGAGTACGCCGAGAAGCACTCGGTGGCGCGGCTCGTCGGCGCGCCGCCCGGCTACGTCGGCTACGAGGAGGGCGGCCAGCTCAGCGAGGCGGTGCGCCGCCGTCCGTACTCGGTCGTGCTACTGGACGAGGTCGAGAAGGCGCACCCGGACGTGTTCGACGTGCTGCTCGCGGTGCTGGACGACGGCCGGCTCACCGACGGCCAGGGACGCACGGTGGACTTCCGCAACACGATCCTGGTGCTGACGTCCAACCTCGGCTCGCAGGCACTCGTCGCGGACCTGCCGGACGAGCTCAAGCGGGACGAGGTCATGTCCGTGGTGCGCGGGCACTTCAAGCCCGAGTTCCTCAACCGGCTCGACGACATCGTGGTGTTCGACGCGCTCACGACCGAGGACCTGACCCGGATCGTGGACATCCAGGTCGCCGCGCTGGCCACCCGGCTGGCGGCGCGCCGGCTGTCGCTGGACGTCTCGGACGCCGCCCGCGAATGGCTGGCGATCAACGGCTTCGACCCGCTGTACGGCGCGCGGCCGCTGCGTCGCCTGGTGCAGACGTCCATCGGTGACGCGCTCGCCCGCGAGCTGCTGGCGGGACAGATCCGCGACGGGCAGACCGTCGTGGTGGACGCGCTCGAGGACCGCTCCGGGTTGTCCGTCCGCGGCGCGTGAGCCGGCAGGCGGTGTTGGGGGTCAGAACTGTTCGTGCACGCAGTGTGAGTACTCGGCGGACCCGGTGTTGTAGTCCAGGCAGTTCTGCACCTTGCTGTAGATCCACACGCTCCAGATCGTCGCGAGGATCGCGCCCACGACCGCGCAGACCATGCCGGCGACCGCGAGCCGGTGCCCCTCGCGTCCCGGTCGGCGGCGTGCCTCCGACAGCGTGATGCCGCCGAAGATCAGCGCCAGGATGATCGGGATCGCGTCCAGCACGCTCGTCCAGAAGAACACGATGGACGCGATGCCGAGCACCAGGGACGCGATCGCCTTGCCGTTGCCGGTGCGTGCCGGTGGGTACTGCGACGCGTACGGCGGCGCGGGCGGGTAGCCGGGATACTGCGGCCCGCCCGCATAGCCCTGCTGGTTCGGATAGCCCTGCTGGTTCGGATAACCCGGGTAGCCCGGATAGCCGGGCTGGCTGCCGTAGCCCGGGTAGTACTGCGGCGGCGGCTGGACGGGCGGCGCCGGCGGCCGGTAACCCGGCGGCGCGTACTCCGGCGGGATCGGGTGCTCGGGGGCGCCGAAGCGGTACGGGTCGAAGTCCAGCGGCGGCTCCTGCTCGGGCCCCGGGTCGGTGCCTCCGGCGTCCTTGCTGAGCGACACCGGATCCGGCTGCGGGTAGCCCTCGGGCCGGCCCGGGTCGGGTGGTGTCGTCATCGGCCGTCCTTCGCTGTGCTGGCGGGACGCGGTGGCCCCGCGTCGGACCTCGACTGTACTTGCCGAACCGCAGCGGGGCCGGGCGGATCCGGCGCGCCACGTACACTGCGCCGGTGAGTGAACTCCCGCCGAAGATGCCCGTCTCGATGCGCAAGGGCACGGACGCGCCGTCCGGTTCCGCGGAGTCGTCCACGCAGCCAGCCGCTTCCGGCTCGCCGGTCCGGACCGACCCGCCGAAGGTCCCGATTCCGCGGACGGTCGACCTGGCCGTGATCGCGATCGGCCTCGAGGTCGTGTTCACCATGCTGCGCGCGCTGGCGCTGCGCGGCTACACCAGCCAGCTGTCGCAGTGGCTGATCGACCAGAACAACAAGGCCACCGGCAAGAACCACAAGGCGCACTACACCGCCTCGGATGTCGCGCACGACCTGGCGCAGCTGCGCAGCGGCGTGCTGCTGCAGAGCGTGATCGTCTCGATCGCGCTGGTGATCCTGGGGCTGAGCCTGCGCCGGGTGCGCGGAGCGAGCGGGGCGCGCTGGGCGATCCTGATCGTGATCGTGCTGACCAGCGGCCCGCTCGCCGTCGTCCCCGTGCACGGCTGGCCGGCACTGCCCAAGGTCGCTGGCGTGCTGATGGGTGCCGCGTCCATCGCGGTGATCGTGCTCATCGTGTTGCCCCGCTCGATGAACTATTTCCGGGACTGCAAGATCGCCAGTCGCGGAGAGGGCGCTGGTGCGCGTCCGGGCCTGGCCGGGCTGTTCGGCCCGCGGGGGGCGACGGCGCAGCGCGGCGCTGCCTCCGGCGCGGCCGCGGCGGAGCGTGCGAAGCGGTCGGCCGCGCGGACGCAGCCGCACACCGCCGAGGCCGCTAACCCCGCCCGCGCCCGCTCGAAGGCGAAGGTGCGCGCGGACGCCGAGGCCGTGGCCAAGGGCGCCGAGCTGACCCGCGCCCGCCAGAAGGCCAGCAAGTCGCGCAGGGCTGACTGATTGAACCCGCGCCAGATCGAATCTTCGACCGGCCCAAAGAACAGAATGGGGGTGCCCCCGCCAGTGAGGGCGTAGCCGGCGGGGAGGATCGTGCGATTCGAGCGGCAAGCTCCTTCGTCGCGCCGCGCTCAATCGCGCTGGGGCACCTCCGGCTTGCGGGGGAGCTCATCGCGTGGTTGGTCACCGACGTGCGCTTCGCGCCCGGATAAGGTTTGAGAGTGAGCGATCGGGACGAACTGCTGCAGCTGATCAAGGACATCGCCGTCGTGCACGGCAAGGTGACGCTGTCCTCCGGCCGGGAGGCCGACTACTACATCGACCTGCGCCGGATCACCTTGCACCGCAAGGCCGCGCCGCTCGTCGGCCGGGTGTTGCGCGAGGTCACCGCGGACTGGTCCTACGACGCGGCCGGTGGCCTCACGTTGGGCGCCGACCCGGTGGGCACCGCGATCCTGCACGCGTCCGGCGGCGCGGTCGACTCGTTCGTGGTGCGCAAGGCGGAGAAGAAGCATGGCATGCAGCAGCGCGTCGAAGGGCCGTCCGTCGCGGGCAAGCGGGTGCTCGTCGTCGAGGACGTCTCCACCACCGGGGGCTCGCCGCTCACCGCCGTGGAGGCGCTGCGCGAGGCGGGCGCCGAGGTCGTCGGCGTCGCGGTGATCGTCGACCGGGGGGCGCGCGCCGCGATCGAGGAGGCCGGGCTGCAGTACCGGTCCGCGTACACCCTGGCCGACCTCGGCCTGAGCTGATGTGACCGATCCCGCTGATGCTCCGCCGCGAGTGGCCAGTTACCGCGCGAGTGGCCAGTTGCCGCCGCGAGTGGCCAGTTACCGCGCGAGTGGCCAGCTATAAGTGGCCACTCGAGGCACAGGTGGCCACTCGGTGAACGAGCTGGACGAGCAGCATCAGCGCGGTACGCCGGACGAGCGCGGGAAGCAGGCGGACGTGCCGGAGTCGGTAGGGGTCGGGCCGCATCCGCTGCCGTGGCCGGACGATCCGCGGCTGGACGCGGCCCTGTTGCGCGACGGTGATCGCCGCAACGTCATCGACCGCTACCGGTACTGGCGGCTCGAGGCGATCGTCGCCGACCTGGACGAGCGCCGCCACGGCTTCGCGATCGCGATCGAGAACTGGCGTCACGACCTCAACATCGGGACGGTCGTGCGCACCGCAAACGCCTTTCTGGCCAAGGAGATCGTCATCGTCGGCCGGCGGCGCTGGAACCGTCGCGGCGCGATGGTCACCGACCGCTACCAGCACATCGTTCACGTGCCGGACGCGGTCGAGCTGGCCGCGTACGCCTCCGAGCGCGGCTACCGGCTGATCGGGATCGACAACCTGCCTGGCGCCGTCCCGATCGAGACGACCGCCTTGCCGAACAACGCGATGCTGCTGTTCGGACAGGAGCGCAGCGGCCTGACCGACGCGGCCCGCGGAGCCTGCGAGCTGGTGTGCTCGATCGCGCAGTTCGGATCGACCCGTTCGATCAACGCGGGAGTGGCCGCGGGCATCGCGATGCACGCGTGGGTGCGTCAGCACGTTCCGCCCCCGGTTGGCTGAATTTCCCGCGCCAGAACGCGATATCGGCGATCATTTTGGGTAGCTGATCGCGCCGCTGGGAACCGGCAATTCACGCACCTGAACCGGGCCTTAGCCGACACGCCGCGCCGCGCCGTAGCGAGTGGACAGACCCGTCCCTGGGTAACCACAGTGGAGGGGACGTAACGGGCAAATGTGCGTTTATCGCCCCGTGCCCGCGGGGCGGCGCGGACGCAGCTGCCCGTCTGCCCATCCAGCCAGCTAGTCAGATTGGAACGGGACCGGCCGTGCGCCTAGACATCATCATGCCGGCTCACAACGAGCAGCATCGGATCGACGAGACCCTGCGCAGCTACCGGCAGACCTGCCCGGGCGACGGGGTCAGCTTCGTGATCGCGCTCGACGACTGCAGCGATCACACGCTGGACGTGGTCGAGAAGCACGCCTCCACCGACCCGCGGGTGCACGCCGTGCAGTACCCGCGGCTGGGCAAGGGCGGCGTCGTCAGCGAGACGTTCCGGGCGTCGCAGGCCGAGTTCGTCGCGTTCGTCGACGCGGACGGCGCGACGCCGCCGGAAGAACTGCTACGCCTGGTCGACACCTGCGACGACCTCGGCAGCGACATCGCGATCGCCTCCCGCTACCACCCCGCGTCCGTGCTGCCGGTCGCGCGCGGACGGTCGCGGCGGCTGTTCGCGTCCGTGTTCGCGCGCCTGGTCCGTCGCATGTTCGGGCTGGAGTACTTCGACACCCAGTGCGGCGCGAAGGTGATCCGACGCGACGCCGCGAAGCGGATCGTTCCGCTGCTGTCGGCGCGCGACTTCGTGTTCGACGTCGACCTGCTGACGACCGCGCGCGACCTGGGCTACGAGGTGGCCGAGGTGCCGACGGTGTGGCTCGACAAGGACGGCTCGCGGCTGTCGACCGGACGCGACTCGCTGCGCATGGCCGCGTCCCTCGCGCTGCTGTGGCTGCGGCACCGGATCGTGCCGGTCCAGCTGCCGAGCGCCGGCGTCGTCGACCTGCCGCCGGAGCCGCAGCCTGCGGCCGACCGCGAGACCGCCGACGCGAAAACCGTCGACCGGGCGGCCGCCGACGCGGGAGTCGCCGACCGCGCGGCCGACGGCGATGCCGCGGCACCGCAGCCGGAGCGATCGGCCAGGGTGCACCATGCGGCCTGACGTCGCACTGATCAGCCCGTACCCACAGCTCGGCGCGCGTCACGGCGGCGCCAGCGGCGTCGCGTCCTACACCGCCAACCTGGCGCACGCGCTGGCCGACGCCGGCGCGCATCCGCTCGTGATCGCGCCGCACCTGGACGGGCAGCCGGCACGCTCGCAGGACGGACCGGTCGACGTGCACCGCGCGTTCCGGATCGGGTCGGCGAACGCGGTGCCCGAGGCGTTCGCCGCCGCGCGCGCGAGCGGTGCCGACGTGCTGCACCTGCAGCACGAGCTGTTCCTCTACGGCGGCCCGACGGCGAGCATCGGCCTGGTGCGCGCCCTCGCGACCGAGCGCATGCCGACCGTCGTCACCATGCACCAGGTCGTCGACCCGTCCGTGGTCACCGCCGAGTACACGCGGCTGCACCGCGTCGCGGTACCGGCTCCCGCGGCACGTGCCGGGTTCATCGCGCTGCAGCGCGCCGTGCCGCGGCTGGCCGACGCGACGATCGTGCACGAGCGACCGTTCACCCGGTTCGTGCGCGGCGCGCGCGTCGTCCCGCACGGCGTCGAGCCGGCGCCCGCGGCCGGCCCGGACGTGCGCGCAGCCGCCCGGCGCGCCCTCGAGCTGCCCGACGACCGCCTCGTCGCGCTGTGCTTCGGGTTCGTCGCGCCGTACAAGGGCCTGGAGGTCGCGCTCGACGCGGCGGCGCTCGCCGGCCCCGAGGTGCTGCTGGTGATCGCCGGCGGCGAGCACCCGCGCCTGGCCGCACAGGGCGACGGCTACCTCAACGAGCTGCGCGGCCGCTACGAGGGGCACGCGCGGTTCACCGGTTTCGTGCCGGACGCGGACGTCGCCGCGTGGTTCCAGGCCGCCGACGTCGCGGTGTTCCCGTACCCCGAACCGCACGCGTCCAGCGGGGCGTTCGCGCTCGCGCTCGCGCACGGCACGCCGGCGCTGGTGTCGCCCCGTCTCGCGGACGCGTGTGGCGTGGGGACGGACGCGTCCTGCCCGCTGGATCCGGTGGAACTCGCCGAACGGCTGCGCGCGCTCGCTGCCGACTCGCAGCAGCGCGACCGGATGCGTACCGCGACCACCGCGCTCGCCGCCGATCGTTCGTGGCACGAGGTCGCGCTCGCGCACCGATCGATCTACAGCGACGTCTACGAGGAGGTCGAACGTGCCAACGGCTCTGCTCGCCGGCGCCTTCGGGCAGCGTAATCCGGGGGACGAGGCGCTGCTGACCTCGTTCACCGACGCCCTGCCCGGCTGGACGACCATCGTGCCCGCGGCGGACCCGGCCTCGGTCACGGACCAGCGCGGCCGCGCCATCCCGTCCACCGCGCAGGACGCGCTCGCGGCCGCGCGCGCCGCCGACGCGGTCGTCTTCGCCGGCGGGACGGTGTTCAAGACGCTGTCGCCGTCGACCGGCCGGCACCCGCACGCGTTGCTCGCGCGCGGTGTCGCGCTCGCCCGCGGCGCCCAGCTGCTCGGCCGCCCGGTCGCGCTGGTCGGAGTCGGCGCGGGACGGCTGCCCGACCGGCGCGCGCGACTGCTCGCCCGCACGCTCGCGATGAGCGCGGACATGCTCGTGCTGCGCGACGACGCGTCCGCGCAGATCCTGGCCGCGGCCGGCGTGCCGCAGCCGATGCGCATCGGCGCGGACGCGGCGTGGACGCTGTTCGCGCAGACCGTCCGCGAACGTGCCGGCGAGCGTCCGCCGCGCGGCCCGCTGGTGGTGACGCTCTCGCGCCACGCCGGCGGGGCCCAGCACGTGCCGACGCTGGCAGCCGGCATCGCCGAGCTGCTCGCGTCCCGCGACGACGTCGACGAGGTCGTGCTCGAGCCGTGGCAGATCGGCGGCCCCGAGCACGGCGACGACCTGGAGCTCGCCCGCGAGTTGCAGCGCGCCCTTCGCGTCGCCGCACGAACGGACGTCGCCATCGCGCCGCCGCCGGACTCGGTACGCGCGGCGAGCGCGTCCTACCGCCGTGCCCGTGCCGTGCTCGGCCAACGCTTCCACTCGCTGGTGGCGGCTGCCGCGGCTGGAACCCCGTTCGTCGCGTTCGCGCACGAGGCCAAGTGCGCGGCGCTCGCCGACCGGTTGGCGCAGCCGAGCCTGCGGCCGGGCGGCGCGATCCGTGACGTCGCGCCCACGATCGCGGCCGCGCTGGACGGCCGACCGCCCGATCGCGCGGCCGTCGCCGGACTCGTCCACACCGCGGAAACCATGCTCGAACTGATGCGCAGCGTCGTCCAGCGTGGTTCCGGCGGCTGCCCCGCCGACCTGCGCGCGCTGCGCCTGGAACCGGAGGCCCTGCTTCGATGAGCGAGCTTGCGAGCGAATCAGAAAGCACAGTGCTGTTTTGTGCCTCATCGCTGTCCTCGAGCGGGAGGCACCACGCGCTGGTACGGGAGCGAGGACAGCAATGAGCACCACCACTACCTCGGACGCGAGACCTGCTGTCGGGCGCACCGTCGCCCGGCAGTCCGGCGTCGTCGTCGCGCAGGTCGCGGCCGGCCTGGGCAATCTCGCCTTCTCCGTCGTCGCCGTACGCGTGCTGCCGTCCGGCCACTACGCGCAGTTCGCCGCGTTCCTGGCGGCCTATCTGCTGATCAACACGCCGGCCGCGAGCCTCACCGCGGGCGCCTCGCTGCGTCCCGACCTCGCCCAGCGGCTGCGTCCGATCGCGCTGTGGTGCGGCATTGGCATCGGGGTGCTGCTCGCGGTCGCCGCGCCCTGGCTTGCGGACGTCGCCCGGCTGCCAGTGGCGCTCGTCTGGCTGCTCGCGCTGGACGGTCCGGTCGCCGGCCTGCTCGCGCTCGCGCGCGGGCACCTGTTCGGGCAGCACCGGCTCGGCGCCGCGGCGACCGCGATCATCACCGAACCTGCGGTGCGCTGCGCGGTCGGCTTCGCGTTGCTGCCCGTGTTCGGCACGACGGGCGCGGCGGTCGGCGTTATCGCCGGTGGATACGCCGCGCTGCTCGCGTGCCTGTTGCTCCGCAAGTCGTCCGTCGTGCCCGAGTCCGGTGGACGTGCGCCGGCCGCGCCCGCGACGGTCGTGTCCTTCCTGCTGCTGGCCGTGCTCGGCGCGCAGGACGTCATCGTCGCCAACCGGGTGCTGCCGGCGTCCGTGGCCGGCGTGTTCGCCGCGGTGTCGACGCTCGGCGGCGCGGTGCTGTTCGCGACGGCGATGGTGCCCGTGGTGGTGCTCGCCCAGCTGCGCGTGCAGCAGCACCGCGCGCTCGGGTCCGCGCTGATCGTCACCGCGGTGACGTCCGCCCTCGGTTCTGCCGTGCTGCTCGCGCTGCCGGAATCGCTGTACACCACGGTGCTCGGCGCGACCGGGTCGCAGCTGCGGCCGGCGCTGCCGGTGTACCTGGTGGCGATGACGCTGCTGTGCGTGGCGCGCGTCGTGCTGGCCGCGCTGTGTGCGCGCGGACTCGCGGTGCGGGCCGTGATCGCCACCGCGGTTGCTGCCGGTGCCCAGCTGATCATGCTGTTGCTCGCGCACACCGCGGTCGCCGCGGCGGCCGCCACCGCGGTCGCGTCCGCGGTGCTGCTGGTGTCCGCCGGGTTCGAGCTCGCGGCCGCCCGGTGGGCTCCGCCGCGCGTGCCGGTGTGGTCGCCGGTGGCTGCGGACGCCGCTCCGACAGCCGCGACCGAGCCGGTGCTCGAGTCCGCGTCCGTCGCGACGGCGACCGCCGACGCGGACACCGCCGGATTCGCCACCGCCGGATTCGCCACCACCGAGGCGGCCACCGCCGAGGCGGTCGCTCCGAGCTCGGCCGACACGATCACGCCGGCCGTCGGCGCGAATCTCGCCGCGCTCGAGCTGGCCGGCGACGGCGAGCCGACGCGCGGCCAGCACCGCAAGCGGTCCCGGCTGGACTGGCTGCGTCGCTCGGACCCCGCCTGGGTGATCCCGCTGTGCGCGGTCGCGCTCGCGGTGCGGCTGAGCACCGACCGGAGCGTGTGGATCGACGAGGCCATCAGCGTCCACGAGGCCTCGCAGCCGTACGGCCAGATGCTGCACCTGCTGCGCACCACCGACGTCCACCCGCCGCTGTACTTCACCCTGCTGTGGGCGACGATCCATTGGACGGGCAGCACCACCGAGACGATCGTGCGCATCCCGTCGATCGTCCCGGGCATCCTGCTCGTCGCGGTGTCCTACTACGCGGCGCGTGACCTGTGGAACCGGCGCACCGCGCGCTTCGCCGGGGTCATCGCGGTGATCGGTCCCGCGGCCGTGTGGTACTCGCAGGACGCGCGCATGTACGCGCTGTTCATGCTGTTTGCGACCCTCGCCGCGTGGATGCTGGTCCGCATCCTGCGCGCGCCTCGATGGCGCGAGGTGGTCGTCTTCACCGCCTGCTGTGCCGCGCTGATGTGGACGCAGTACGACACGTTCTTCGCGGTCGCCACCCTGATGCTGATCTTCGTCGGCGTCGGGATCCACCGGCTCGTCCGGGACCGGGACTGGCGCATCGTGCTGAGCGCGGTCGCGTCCGCGGGTGTCGTCGCCGCGCTGTGCTGGCCGCTGATCGGCTGGATCGCGCAGCAGTACGGGCACACCAAGGGCCTGACCGCGGCCGTGCCGGCGCAGGCGGGACAGAGCGCGGCCAGCCAGCCCGGCCTGAACGCGTACTCCGTGCTGGCCGACGGGGTGTGGGCCGTCTTCGGCTATCACTCCGACGAGACCATGGTGTTGATCAACGCCCTCTGGCCGATGCTGTTGCTGCTCGTGCTGGCCTCGCTCGGACGCGGCGCGTCCAGCGGCGGACGGATCCTCGCCGCGCTGGCGATCGTGCCGCCGACGATCTTGTTCATCATCGGGCAGCGCCGCAGCGACCTGTTCGACCTGCGCTACTTCTCGGCGACGGTGCCCGCGTTGAACCTGTTGCTGGCGCGGCTGGCCGCGTCCTGGGTACGCGGGAAGTTCACCCGGATCGCGGTGCCGCTGCTGGTGATCGCCGCGCTGTCCGGCGGGCTGGTCGACGAGCAGGTGAACAGTACGAACCCGCGCGTCTACGACTTCCGCTCGGCCGTGAAGTTCGTCCGCGCGCAGGCCGGGCCGAACGATCTGCTGCTGTTCGGGCCGAGCTACCTGAACAGCGAGCTGGAGTACTACCGGCCGGGCATCACCGCGAAGCCGATCACCGGCGTGCCGGCGACCAAGAACGTTCCGCACGTGTTCGTGCTGGGCAGCTTCCTGAACCTGAAGGGACCGGCCGGTCAGGTCGGGACGGCCGTCTCCAGCCTGAGGCAGCACCGTCATCTGGACCGCGTGGTCAAGTTCCCGAACGTGACCGTCTGGGAGTTCTCATGAGCGACCGAAGTACCGTGAGCGCCACGCCGGACCCGCGGCTCGCCGACCCGGCGTGGGGCGAGCGTCCCCTCGGCATGCCGCGGCTGCTGAACGTGCGGCTGCTGGTGATCGTCAACATCCTGGCCGCGATCTGGTACTTCAGCTGGTTGCTCACGCCGGCTCGTATCGGTGACCGCTGGCTGTACGGGCTGCTCCTGTGCGCGGAACTGTTCAACCTCGCGCAGGCGACGGGCTTCTGGTGGTCGGTGTTCCGGCAGCGGCGCTGCCACCCGGTGCACCCGATCCCGCCGGACGCCCGGGTGGACGTGTTCGTGCCGCGCTACGACGAGCCCGAGGAGGTCGTCGCGCCGGTTCTGGTGGCCGCCCGCCGGATGCGCGGCGCGGACGTCAACGTGATGCTGCTGGACGACGGCAACGACCCCGAGATGGCGCAGCTCGCCGCCCGCCTCGGCGTCGGGTACCTCGCCCGCTCGGACAACCGCGGCGCCAAGGCCGGCAACATCAACAACGCGCTGCGGCACACGTCCGCGCCGTACATCGCGGTGTTCGACTGCGACCACGTGCCGCATCCGGACTTCCTGGTCGAGACGCTCGGCGTGCTGCTGGCCGACGACGGTCTCGCGTTCGCGCAGACGCCGCAGCACTACGCGAACGCGGCGCAGAACGAGGTCGCCGGCGCGGCGTGGGCGCAGCAGGCGCTGTTCTTCGGCTGCATCGCGCGCGGCAAGGACGCCCGCGGCAGCATGTTCTGCTGCGGCACCAACGTCGCGTTCCGGCGCGAGGCGCTGGCGGACGGCTTCCCCGAGGACAGCGTGACCGAGGACTTCCTGCTCGGGTTGCGGCTGCACGAGCGCGGTTGGCGCAGCGTGTACCTGCCGGTCGTCCTGGCGCAGGGTCTCGGGCCGGAGGACAGCGCGTCCTACCTCAGCCAGCAGCTGCGCTGGGCGCGTGGTTGCCTGTCGGCGATCCCGGCGGCGCTGACCGCCCGGTTGCCGCTGCGGATGAAGGCGCAGTACCTGCTGTCGAGCATGTACTTCCTGACCGGCTGGACGGTGCTGATCTACATGGCGCTACCGGTGGTGCGCATCCTGACCGGACGCCAGCCGCTGGCCGCCGCGAACGCCGACCAGTTCCTCGTCCACTTCGGCCCGTACTTCGCGCTGGCGCTCACGACCGTGGCCGTCGCCGGAGCCGGGCACTACACGTTCCGCGCGTTCGCGCTCGCGGCGAGTTCGTTCTGGGTGCACATCGCCGCGACCCTGGCCGTGCTCGCGCGGCGGCGGGGCCGGTTCGTGGTGACGCCCAAGACCGGTTCAGGTGGACGGCAGCCGCTGGCCGTCTGGCCCACCCTGCTGACCATGGCCGTGCTCGCCGGCGCGGCGGCGTACGGGCTGGTGCGCTCGCGCGGTCCGGCGATGCTGAACAACGTCGCCTTCGCCAGCGTGCACCTGTGCATCCTGCTGGTCGGGGTGTCGGCCGCGTTCCACGTGACGCGCTCGGCGCTCGCGGGCACCGACGACGTGAGCGAGATCGACAGGGACATCGACCAGTTCGAGCGATTGTCCGCGGCCGGTCCCGCCGGCGAGCGGTGATCGGGGCACTGCGCCGTAACCCGGT
>Ga0164242_10004690_pt1 | contig 15311 bp, 18 predicted proteins | sample OricomgcompostMG_FD_108783 | JGI IMG/M metagenome (GOLD analysis project Ga0164242, IMG submission 108783) | Miracle-Growth compost microbial communities from Emeryville, California, USA - Original compost - Miracle growth compost (MG) ... | reverse complement strand
TTGCCGGCGTAGACGTTCCAGTGCGACTCCTTGTTCCAGAGCGACAGCAGGCAGCCCCACTGGTCATCGCCCCAGCCGCGCTCGAGCATCATCCGATAGCCGATGCCCTGGGCACTCGCGGGGTCGCTCGGCGCTCCCGCCTTCGGCACGGAGGACCTCGCCGCGGGCACGATGACCGGGGCGGGCTTCGCCTCGCCGCCGAACGAATCCCGATCGGACGCGAGCTGCGCCGCGACGAGCTGATCGAGGGCCTGCGTCGAGGATGCAGCCGAGGGCGCGGCGCCGCCCACCGCATTCGCCGTGGCGCCCTGCGGGGCGATCGCGGCCGCGACGATGAGTCCCGTGACGGCGAGCGCGGACAGGATCGACAGCCCGCGCGCCGCGACCGCACGCGCGACGCGGGAGCGCATCGAATCCATCCTGCTCACGAGGTGTAGAGCCTAGGTCGGATCGTTGTATTCGGCCAGGTCCGAAGGTCCCTCATCGGACCCCGAGCATGACCTCGACGAGGGCGTCGAGCAGCGTGTCGACCTGTGCCTCGCGGTAGCCGCCGCGGACGACGCGGAACGAGACCGCGCGGACATCCTCCGGCGTGAGCGCCGCCGTGCCCTGCAGATACTGGGAGATCCGGTCCGAGAACACATCGACGTCCTTCACGCGGTAGCCGAGCGTGAAGCCGCTCACCCGCTTGAATCGGTGCCTCGGCGCGCGGGTCACGCGGGCGAGGATCTCCTGCGCGGCCGTACGGATCTCCTGCGCATACAACGCCTGACCGAGCGTCGCGACCGCCGCCGCCCGCTCCCGCTCCGCGAACGCGTCCTCGAGCCGCTCGAGCGCCGCATCGACCGCGGCCGTGTCGTAGCCGCCGCGCTTCAGCAGGAACGCGGTGCTCCGGATCTGCTTCGAGGTGAGCACCTGCGCATCCGTCGGGGCCGAGTACGCGCGCTTCGCGTCCTCCAGGAAGTCCTCCACCTGGAGGATGTCGTACCCCTTCGACGAGCGCCGCGCGCGAGGAAACGTGTTCGTGCTCATGGCGGCCATCGTAACGAAAGCGCCTCCGAACGCGGTCGGAAGGGGCTGAACGCGCGGGCGCGCCGCGCATTCGCTCTCCCTCAGTGCGCGAGGAGATAGAACGCGTAGAGCGGCGCCGTGGAGAGGATGATCCCATCGATCCGATCGAGGATGCCGCCGTGGCCCGGGAGCCACGAGCTCATGTCCTTGACGCCGAGGTCGCGCTTTATGATCGACTCCGCGAGGTCGCCGACCGTCCCGGTGATGAGGAAGAGCAGACCGAACGGGATGCCGACCCACCACGGCTGCCCGAGGAGGAGCCAGGCGACGAGACAGCCCGAGATGAGCGCCGCACCGGCGGCACCGGCGAAGCCCTCCCAGGACTTGTTCGGGCTGATCCGGGGCGCCATCGGATGGCGGCCGAGCGTGCGGCCGACCGCATATGCCGCCGTGTCGATGAGGACGACGACGATGAGCATGCCGAGCAGCCACCACTGGCCGTCGTCGAAGCGGAAGACGAGCACGCAGAAGCTCGCGAGGAACGAGACATAGCCGAGCACGAACGCACCCGCCCCGATGTCGGCGAGCACCGTCCGTGCATCGCCGCGGAGTCGCGGCGCGGCGAGCTCCGCGAGGCGCCACACGATGAGGATCGCGACGCTCATGAGGAACGCGACCCACTGCCACCAGGGGCCGAGCCAGTAGGCGGCGGCGACGATCGCCGCCGTCAGGATGACGAGGGGAATGCGCGGGACGCGCCGCCCCGAATCGCGGAGCGCCGTCGCGAGCTCGAAGGCCGCCGCCGAGATGAACACGACGGCGAAGATCGCGAAGACCGTCTTGAAGAACATCCCGACGACGATGATCGCCCCGAGCACGAGGCCCGTGCCGATCGCGGGCAGCAGCCGGCGGCCCGCCTTGCGGTCGATCTCGTCGCTCGCCTGCTTGAACTGGTCTCCGGCCTGCTTGAACTGGGCCTCGACACGCTCGAACTCGCGCTCGAAGTCCGGGAAGTCGGCCATTCAGACCTCGAGCAGCTCGGCTTCCTTGTGCTTGAGCGCGCTGTCGATGCCGTCGATCGACGACTTCGTCAGGGCATCGAGCTCCTTCTCGGCGCGCGCGATGTCGTCGTCGCCGACGCCGTCGAGCTTGTCGAGCGACTCGCGGGCCGTGCGGCGCAGATTGCGGACGACGACGCGCGCCGCCTCGGCCTTGTCGCGGACGAGCTTCACGAAGTCCTTGCGACGGTCCTGCGTGAGCTCGGGGATCGTGGCCCGGATGACCGTCCCGTCGTTGCCGACCGTCGCGCCGAGGTGGGACGCGGCGACGAGCGCCTTCTCGATGTCCTTGAGCGCCGACTTGTCGAACGGGGTGATGAGGATCGTCCGCGCATCCTGGTTCTGCAGCGTGCCGAGCTGCACGAGCGGCGTCGGCGTCCCGTAGTAGTCGACGAGGACCTTCTGGAACAGCGCCGGATTCGCACGGCCGGCCGTCACCGTCGCGAAGTCGTCCTTCGCGACCTCGACGGCCCTCTCCATCCGGTCCTTCGCGTCGGCGAGCACTTCGGCGGTCGTCATGGGGGCTCCTTGTCGTCCGGACGATTGTATGGGGGTGAACGGAGGCGTGCGCCGGTCGGCTACGCGCGGCCGTTCGAGACGAGGGTCCCGATCCGCTCCCCGCGCAGGGCGCGCGTGAGGTTCCCCCCCGGCTCCATGCCGAAGACGAGCATCGGCATGCCGTTGTCCATGCAGAGGCTGAAGGCGGTCGAGTCGATGACCTTGAGGCCGCCGACGAGCGCCTCCTGGAAGGTGACGTGCTCGAGCTTCTCGGCCGTCGGGTCGTGCTTCGGGTCGGCCGTGTAGACGCCGTCGACGCCGTTCTTCGCGACGAGCACCGCCTCGCACTTGATCTCGAGGGCCCGTTGCGCCGCGACCGTGTCGGTCGAGAAGTACGGAAGGCCCGAGCCGGCCCCGAAGACGACGACCCGGCCCTTCTCGAGGTGCCGCTCGGCGCGGAGCGGGATATACGGCTCGGCGACCTGGGTCATCTGTATCGCAGACTGCACCCGGGTCTCGGCACCGGCCTTCTCGAGGAAGTCCTGCAGCGCCAGCGCGTTCATGACGGTGCCGAGCATGCCCATGTAGTCGGCGCGCGCCCGGTCCATCCCGCGCTGGCCGAGCTCGGCGCCGCGGAAGAAGTTGCCGCCGCCGACGACGATCGCGATCTCGACGCCGTCGGGATCATCCGGCCCCGTCGGAGCGGCCGCTGCGATCTCGCGCGCGATGCTCGCGACGACATCGGGATTCACCCCCAGCTGACCGCCGCCGAAGGCTTCGCCGGAGAGCTTGAGGAGGACTCGGCGGCGGCGTTCGCTCATGGCCTCCAGCCTACCGGCGGCGCCGTCGCTCTCGCCCTAGCGGCCTCGCTGGACGTTCCTCCGCCGACGCACCCCGAAAACGTCGAAACACCCCGTTTGCGCCGGGGTTCCGGACGCAAATGGGGTGTTTCGGCGGATCGGTGGGCGGGTGCTACGCCCCGACCTTGAAGCGGGCGAACCCGGTCACGGCGATGCCGGCGTCCTTGAGGACCTGCGCGACCGTCTTCGAGTTGTCGCGGGCGTACTCCTGCTCGGCGAGCGCGACCTGCTTGACGAAGGCGCCGAGGCGGCCCTCGACGATCTTCGGCAGGGCGGCCTCCGGCTTGCCCTCGTTCCGCGTGATCTCCGTGACGATGCGACGCTCGTTCTCGAGCGCCGACTCCGGGATGTCCTCACGCGTGAGGTACTGCGGGTCGGCGAACGAGATGTGCTGCGCGATCGAGCGGGCCGTCTCGGCATCGTCGCCCGTGTAGGCGACGACGACGCCGATCTGCGGCGGGAGGTCCTTCGACGTCTGGTGCAGGTACACCGAGAACTTCTCGCCCGGGAGGCGGACGATGCGGCGCAGCTCGAGCTTCTCGCCGATCGTCGCCGCCTGGTCCTCGATCGCCGAGCCGACGGTGCCGCCCTCGAGCGGGACCGCGAGCGCGGCGTCGACGGTCTCGGCGCCCGACTCCTCGAGCGCGTGGACGAGCTTGTCCGCGAGCGCGACGAACTTCTCGTTCTTCGCGACGAAGTCGGTCTCGCACGCGAGCTCGATCATCGTGACCGCGGTCGCCGACTCGCCGACGGCGACGAGACCCTCCGACGTCGAGCGGTCGGCGCGCTTCGCATTGCCCTTCGCGCCCTTGAGCCGGAGGATCTCGACCGCCTTCTCGATGTCGCCGCCCGCCTCGACGAGCGCGTTCTTCGTGTCGACCATGCCGGTGCCGAGGCGCTCGCGGAGCGCCTTGATGTCGGCGAGGCTCACATCAGCCATTCGCTGCTTCCTTCGTTGGTTCGATGAATGAGGAGGGTCGCCGGGTCACTCGGCAGCCGGCTCCTCGGTCTTCTTCGCCGACTTGCGGGCGGCGGGCTTCTTGGCCGGCTCGGCGTCCTCGGCCGGGGCCTCTTCCGCCTGGGCCGCGGCATCCGCGACGACCTCGGCGACGAGCTCCTCGTGGTTCGGGTCCTGGTCGACGGCCTCGATCTGCTCGGCGACGCTCGGCTCCGGCTGAGCGATCGTCGCGGTGCCGTCCGGCGTCACGACGGTCTGCTCGAGGAGCTCGCGCTCCCACTCGGCGAGCGGCTCGACATCGGTGACGGCCGAGACGTTGCCCTGGGCCTCCGGGGCCTGGTGCTTCGCGATGAGACCCTCGGCCGCCGCGTCGGCGATGATCCGCGTGAGCAGGGCGACAGAGCGGATCGCGTCGTCGTTGCCCGGGATCGGGTACTGGAGCTCGTCCGGGTCGGCGTTCGTGTCGAGGATGCCGATGACCGGGATGCCGAGCTTCGCGGCCTCGTCGATGGCGAGGTGCTCGCGCTTCGCGTCGACGACCCAGATCGCCGACGGGACGCGCGTGAGGTTGCGGACGCCGCCGAGCGACTTGTGGAGCTTGTCGAGCTCGCGCTTCTTGAGGAGGAGCTCCTTCTTCGTGAAGCCGCTCGCGGCGGTGTCCTCGAAGTCGATCTCCTCGAGCTCCTTCATGCGGGCGAGGCGCTTGGCGATCGTCTGGAAGTTCGTGAGGAGGCCGCCGAGCCAGCGCTCGTTGACATACGGCTGGCCGACCCGCTGCGCCTGCTCCGCGATGACCTCCTGGGCCTGCTTCTTCGTGCCGACGAAGAGGACGGTGCCGCCGTGGGCGACGGTCTCCTTGACGAAGTCGTACGCCTTGTCGATGTAGGCGAGCGACTGCTGCAGGTCGATGATGTGGATGCCCGAGCGCTCCGTGAGGATGAAGCGCTTCACCTTCGGGTTCCAGCGGCGGGTCTGGTGCCCGAAGTGGACGCCGCTGTCGAGCAACTGGCGGATCGTGACGACGGCCATGGCCGGTCTCCTTCGTTCGGCGCGTCGCAGCGCGCCGGTCTTTCGGTTGAACGCCCGCGATCGGCGATCGGGGCCCTGGCGCCCGGACGCGCCTCCGCCCCTCGTCGAGATCGGCTCGGGGACCGGTGGAGACGCTGCCCTGGTGGGCGCGCGAAGTCACCTCCCGTGGGAAGTGCGACGTCAATCGTACCAGGGCCGGTGCGGACCGGCGACGGGATCCGGACGAACTGGCGGGCGGCTTCACGCGTTGTTCACAACCGGCCTGGCCGGCGATTCGTCCACCGATAGCGCCCCTCGGCTCGCCCGGCCACGATCGGCCCGTCAGGATCCCCGCATGCGTTCCCTCGCCGCGCTCGTCCTCATCCCGGCTCTGCTGCTCGGCAGCGGCTCCGCGCGGGCGGAGCCGAGCGCCGCCACGGTGCGCGACGACGCGTGGTCCTGGCCCGCCGATGTGCCGCGGCAGGTGATCCGGCCGTTCATCGCCCCGCCGGTGAAATGGGGCGCGGGGCACCGCGGCATCGACCTCGCGACGGGGACGACGCTCCATGCGCCGGCGGATGGCGTCGTGCGCTTCGCGGGGACCGTCGTCGACCGCGGGGTGCTCTCGATCGACCACGGCGACGGCATCGTCTCGAGCTACGAACCGGTGCAGTCCCTCGTCGCCGCAGGGGACGCGGTCACGGCGGGCGAGCCGATCGCGCGGATCGAGCCAGGCCACTGCGCCGCCCTCTGCGTCCATATGGGCGTCCGCGTCGACGGCGACTACGCGAATCCGCTCCGCTGGCTCGGCGGCGTCCCGCGCTCGGTGCTGCTGCCGACGCGGGCGATCGATTGAATGCGGGGCGCGTCGCGCGAGCGCGCTCCGCGACTCAGGCGCGCGGGTGCGCCTGCGCGTATGACGCCTTGAGCTTCTCGATCGAGACGTGGGTGTAGCGCTGGGTCGTGCCGAGGCTCGAGTGCCCGAGCAGCTCCTGGACGATGCGGAGGTCGGCGCCGCCGTCGAGGAGGTGGGTCGCCGCGGCATGGCGCAGCGCATGCGGACCGTGCGTTCCCTCGGCCGGGAACGGCTCGAGGAGACGGGTGACGAGCGCGTGCACGGCTCGGGTGCCGAGTCGGGCGCCGCGGGCGCCCAGGAACACGGCGCTGCCGCTTCCCTCAGTCGCGAGCATCCGCCTCCCCTCGGTGAGGTAGCGGTCGAGGGCCGCGGCCGCGGGGACTCCGAACGGGACGACGCGCTCCTTCGCGCCCTTCCCGAGGACGCGGATCGTGTTCGCCCCGCGATCGACGTCGGCGAGGTCGAGTCCGACGAGCTCGCTGACCCGGATACCGGTCGCGTAGAGCAGCTCGATGACGGCGAGGTCGCGGAGCTCGTTCGCCGCGCCGGCCGCGGCCCGCTCCTGGAGGGTCTCGAACGCCGCCTCGAGCTGTCCCCGGCTCGGGACCCGGGGAAGCCGCTGCTCGGTCTTCGGCGAGCGGAGACGAGCGGCAGGGTCGGCTGGAATGCGCGCGTCGCGATGGAGCTCGGCGAAGAAGCCGCGGGCGGCGGCGGCGCGGCGCGCGAGGGTCGTCCGGGCGGCGCCGTCGTTCGTCATCGCCCAGAGCCAATCGCGGAGCAGCTCGAGATCGACGGCGTCCGGTGCGGCGACGCCGCGCTCCTCGGCGAAGGCCGCGAGGCCGGCGAGATCGCTCCGATAGCCGCGGATCGTATGGGGGCTGAGGCCGCGACCTGTGGCGAGGCGCCGCAGCCACCAGTCGATCGCCTCGTCCCAGTCCATCGGTCCATCGTCGCGCCGTCGGCGACGCTCGGGGCGAGGCCGCGCCGGAGCGGGCCTCAGTCGAGCGGCTCGCTCCGCGTCGTCACCGCGCCGCCGGTCGGCGTGCCCGCTCCGAGCCCGGCGCCGGCGAGGACCTCCGCGGGATCGACCTCGCCGCGGTTCCATGGCGAGTCCTTCCGCGAGAGCATGTCGAGGCGCTCGTCGGGTGTCATCGACCCGGCGAAGGCGATCGCCGCCGTCGGGAGTCCGTTGAGCAAGGGCGCCGAGCCGATCGAGACCGTCGTGTGGACGAGACGGTCGGCGTACACGTGCACGGTGTCGACCGACTGGAAGCGGTCGTAGCCGCCGAGGGTGATCTCAGCGAGACCGAGCGCCATCGTGTAGCAGGTGGCGCTGGCGACGGAGACCGGGACACCCGCGAACATCGAGTGCGTCGAGTAGTGCAGATGTCCGCCGAGGACGCCGCGGACGTCGGTGCCGCGGACGACGTCCGCCAGGCGTTCCTGACCCTGGAGCTCGATGACCTCCATGAGCGGGTCGAGCGGACTCGGGATCGGCGGATGGTGGAGCGCGAGCAGGGTGCCGTGCTCCGCCGGCGTCGCGAGGACCTCCCGGAGCCAGTCGAGCTGGGTCGCCTCGAGCTCGCCGTGGTGGTAGCCGGGGACGCTCGAATCGAGCGCGACGATCCGCAGCCCGTTCACGTCGTGGACGCGGTCCTGCGGAGCGATGCCCGCGGAGCCGTCTCCGGCGACGTCCTCGCCGAAGAGGATCCGTGCATAGGGCGCTCGCTCGTCGTGGTTCCCCATGCACCAGACGAGCTGCGCGCCGAGCCGCTCCACGACGGGCGTCACGAGGTCGCGGAGCCGGGCATACGCGTCCTCCTCGCCGAGGTCGGCGAGGTCACCCGTGAAGACGATGGCATCGGGCCGCAGTCCGGAGCGCTCGAACTGCTCGAGGGCGGCGATGAGGTGGCCCGTGGAGTCGACCCGGTCGAACTGGCGCCTGCCACCCGCGAGCAGGTGGGGATCGGAGAAGTGGGCGACGAGATGCGTGGGCGGCTCGTGCTGTCCGAGCTGCACGCCGGCGGCGGCGGTCATGGCGACAGGCTAGCCGCGCTCCCGTGGGCCTGCCCCGCCCCCGGTGTCGCATGCACCGAACGTTCATCCCCGCGTCCATCCGCGCTCGCCGCGCCGGACCTGTCCCGCGAGCTCGAGGGGCCCGAGCACTGCGAGGACCTCCGTCTCGGCGAGCCCGCTGAGCCGCGCGAGCTCGAGCGAGCCGCGGGCCTTCCGCGGGCGGAGCGCATCGAGGACCCGGAGCACGCGATCCTCCGGCCGGCCGAACGGCTCGGTCTCGACCGGCTCGGGCTCCCCCATGAGCGACATGACGTCATCGGCGTGGGTCACGCAGACGGCGGGGAACTCACGGAGCAGCCGATGGCACCCCGCCGAAGCCGGGCTCGTCACGGGACCCGGGACCGCGCCGATCGGGCGGCCGATCTGCGCGGCGTGCCCGGCCGTGTTCAGCGAACCCGACCGCACGCCCGCCTCGACGACGACTACGGCCCGAGCCATGGCGGCGAGCAGACGGTTCCGAGCGAGGAACCTGACCTTCGTCGGCGGCACCCCGCACGGCACCTCGGCGAGCAGCAGCCCGCGCTCGAGGATCCGTGCGAAGAGCTGCTCGTTGCCCGAGGGGTACATCCGATCGAGGCCGCCCGCGAGGACAGCGGCCGTGAGCCCATCGGCCGCGAGCGCGCCACGATGCGCGGCGCCGTCGATGCCGTAGGCCCCGCCGGACAGCACGGCGGCGCCGCGATCGACGATGCCGACCGCGAGCTCGGTCGCGACGTGCTCGCCGTACCCGGTCGCGGCGCGGGCCCCGACGATGGCGACCGAGCGTCCGAGCCCCTCGAGGTGCGCGCGATCGCCGCGGAGCCAGAGCGCGACCGGCGCGCCGTCGCCGAGGTCGGCGAGCCCCGCCGGCCAGTCGGCATCGCCAGGGAAGGCGACGGTCGCCCCGAAACGGGCCGACTGCTCGATCGCTCGGACCACCGACCGGGCCGAGAGCCGCGGTCGCCAGCGAGCGACGGAGGTCGCCAGGTCGCGCGATGCGTCCGGCTCCTCACTCGCCTCGAGCGCGGCCTCGAAGGCGGCCTCCGGGGCGTCGGCGAGCAGGAGATCGAGTGCCATGGCGGGGCCGATCGCGCGCAGGATCCATCCGGCCTCCTCGTCGCCCGGCTCGGCGAGCACCGTCCAGGCGATTCGGGCGAAGGCATCGGCCACGGCCTCGAAGCCGGTGACGTCCCGGCCGCCATCGCCGCCCGGCTCCCCCAGCGCCTCGAGGCCCCGGCTCCCGGGTCGCACGAGCGACACGAGCTCGACCAGCTCGCGTTCATCATGGCGAAACCGCATCATGCCCCCACCGCCATCCGGAGCCCGATCGCCCGCCCGACCTCGTCCGGTCCGGGCTCGTCGCGCCCCGCGAGGTCCGCGACGCTCCAAGCGACGCGGAGCACGCGGTCGTAGCCTCGCATCGTGATGCGGCCGTGCTCGAGGGCGTCATCGAGGGCGGCGGTGGTCTTGCGGGAGAGCCGATGGCCGCCGCCGATGCCGCGCAGCCATGCGCCGGGCACCTCGGCGTTGAGACGGTGCCCGGTGCCGGCGAGGCGAGATGCCGCGATCGCGCGCGCTCGCGCGACCCGCTCCTTCGCCTCGGCGGTCGTCATCGCCCCGTCGATGCGCCCGAGCCGGAGCTGCGCGCTGCTGAGCCTCGGCACGCGGAGCTGGATGTCGACGCGATCGAGCAAGGGCCCGGAGAGCCTGCCCAGGTAGCGGCGCTGGGTCATCGGCGAGCACCGGCAGTGCTCCGTGCCGTGGAAGCCGCAGGGGCACGGATTCGCGGCGAGCACGAGCTGGAAGTTCGCAGGGAAGCGGGCGACGACGTTCGCCCGCTGCACCGTGATCGTCCCCGACTCGAGCGGCTGGCGGAGGGCGTCGAGGGTGACCCTCGAGAACTCGGGGGCCTCGTCGAGGAAGAGGATGCCCCATGCCGCGCGCGCGACGGCCCCCGGCCGGATCGAGATCGTCCCGCCCCCGATGATCGACGCCGTCGAGGCGGTGTGGTGCGGGGCCTCGAACGGCGCCTCGCGGATGAGCCGCTCGACCGCCATGCCGCTCAGCGAGCGGATCGAGGCCACCTCGATCGCCGCCTCCGGCTCGAGCGGCGGGAGGATCGCGGGCAGACGGCTCGCGAGCATCGTCTTGCCCGCGCCCGGCGGTCCGACGAGGAACATGTGATGGCCGCCGGCCGCGGCGATGACGAGCGCCTCGACCGCCTCCCGGTTCCCGATCACCTCGGCGAGCTCGAGCGACGGGGGCGAGCCCTCGGCGGGACACGCGGCGCGAGCCGGAGACAGCTCGGACCCATCCGGCTCGAGCTCGGCGCCGTGCCGGATGGCCGCGCCGCGCAGCGAGGCGACCGGAATGACCTCGATGCCGTCGACGAGTGCCGCCTCGTGCGCATTCGCATCAGGCACCATGACCGCGACGCAGCCCGCCCGCTTCGCCGCGAGGACGGCCGGGAGGACGCCGGTCGTCGCGCGAACGCGCCCGTCGAGGCCGAGCTCGCCGACGTGGACGACGCGGGCGACCCGCTCCGCGGGCACGAGGCCGGCGGCCGCGAGCGCGGCGAGCGCGATGCCGAGGTCGAAGACCGAGCCATGCTTTGGGAGGGCAGCCGGCGAGAGGTTGATCGTGATGCGCTTCGCCGGCAGGTCGAGGCCCGAGTTCAGGCACGCCGATCGGACGCGCTCCCGTGCCTCGCCGAGCGCCGTGTCGGGCAGGCCGATGAGCGTGAAGCCCGGGACGCCGGGCGCGAGGTCCGCTTCGATCTCGACGATCTCGCCGCGCAGCCCGAGGAGCGCGACGGCCCGACTGCGCCCCACGGCCATCAGCGCACCCCCTCGAGGTGCTCGATCACCGGCTCACCGGTCGCCGGCAGGAGGATCGCGACGAGATCGACGCGCGCCAGGCGCCCCCGCATGCGATGGGTCTCGCACCACTCCCAGCCGAGCCGGTAGAGCCGCTCGAGCTTGGCGGGCCGGACCGCCTCGAAGGGGTGCCCGAACTCGAGGCTCGAGCGCGTCTTCACCTCGACGGCCACGACCCCGTCGCCGAGCAGCGTGACGAGATCGAGCTCGCCCCGGCCGCGTGATGCGCGCCAGTTGCGGTCGAGGACGACGTGACCGAGCTCGCGGAGATGCCGGGCCGCGATCTCCTCGCCGCGACGGCCGAGGAGCTGATTATGGGTCGGGGTGTCGAGTGCCATGCGGGGAGCATCGCGGCGACCTCCGACGATCCGGCATCCGTTGCCGCTCGATCCGGGGATAAGTCAGCGGTGCGGCGGATGTGGAGAAGCCGTGGACAACGTACGCCACGCAGGCGCCCTGGCCGTGATTCGGGAAAATCCCCGATCAGCGCTCACTCGTCGAGCGCGAGCTCCTTCGGCAGCTCGAGCTCGCGGGCCGATAGCTCCTCGATGTTGACGTCCTTGAACGTGAGGACCCGGACCGACTTCACGAAGCGGTCGTTCCGGTACACGTCCCACACCCACACATCGTGCATGGTGAGCTCGAAGTAGAAGTCGTGCTCCGTGTCGCGGCGGACGAGCTCGACCTCGTTCGCGAGGTAGAAGCGGCGCTCCGTCTCGATCACGTAGCGGAACTGCCCGACGACGTCCCGGTACTCGCGATAGAGCGCGAGCTCGACCTCGCGGTCGTAGTCCTCGAAGTCGTCCTCGTCCATGCGACAGAGTCTATGCAGTCGCGGTGAGCGGGAGCGCGCCCGGCCCTGGCCCGCCGACCGCCTCCGCGACCGGGAGGTCCACGACTCCGGCACCGTCGTCGAGGCCATCCAGCGCGGGCCCCCGCAGCCAGGTGACGCGATGCAGCGGCGAGGGGCCGAGTCGCTCCACGGCCGCCAGATGCTCGACGGCCGCATAGCCCTTGTTGGACGCCCATCCGTAGCCCGGATGGTCGCCGTCGGCGGCGATCATGAGCCGGTCGCGATGCACCTTCGCGAGCACGCTCGCCGTGGCGACCGCGGCGCAATCCCGGTCCGCCTTCACCCTCGTGACGACCGCGAGCCGCTCGGGAAGGGCCGGCGAGAGCCAGTCGTGCGAACCGTCGAGCAGCGTCCGCGCGGCGGCGAGCACGACCCCGGCGGCGGCGAGCGCCTCGAACGCGCGGGCTCCGGCGAGTCCGAGGGCGCGAATGATCCCCAGCTCGTCGACCTCGGCGGCCGAGGCGAGGCCGACCGCTCGAGCGAGCCCCCATTCACTCACCAGCGGATGCAGCTCCTCACGGCGGCGCTCGGAGAGCAGCTTCGAGTCGCGAACGCCCGACGGCACCTCGACGGACCACGGATCGACGGCGACGACGCCGACCGCGACAGGGCCTGCGATGGCCCCGCGCCCGACCTCGTCGACGCCGATCAGGATGCCGCCGGCGGCGACGAGTGAGCGCTCGACCTCGAGCGTCGGATCGACCGGCATCCTGCGTCAGCCCCCGCTCGTGCTCGCGGGATCGTCCGTGGACTCGCCGTCGACCCGCTGGTCCTCGACACCGGCGAACGTCGCCGGGTAGTTGTCGAGCACCGACCACCGGCTGACCGGCATCGAGATGACGAGCGCCTTGCCGACGACGTCGGACTCGGGGAGGAAGCCGCCGCTCGGCTCGTCGATGTGCGCGAGGGAGTCGCGGGAGTTGTAGCGGTTGTCGCCCATGACCCAGAGCGAATCGGCCGGCACGGTCACCGTGAACTTCGCCGGCGCCGCGTCGGTGTGACCGGCCTTCAGGATGTAGGGCTCATCGATCGGCACGCCGTTCACGGTGAGGCTCCCGGTCGCGTCGCAGCACGCGACGACGTCGCCGGGAAGCCCGATGACGCGCTTGATGAGATGCTCGTCGCTGTCGGGCGCCGCGAGGCCGATGAGGGAGAGCAGCCACTCGCCCGCCTGCTGGATCCACGGCCCCTTCGGCTGCGGCACCGTGTCGAGCCAGCCGCCCGGGTCCTTGAAGACCACGACGTCGCCGTGCTGGACCGCCATGACCTTCGGCACGAGCTCGTTCACGACGATCCGGTCGTTGACGAGCAGCGTGTTCTCCATCGAGCCCGACGGGATGTAGAACGAGCGGATCAGGAACGTCTTCAGCAGCCACGAGACCGCGATCGCGATGAGCAGGATGATGACGAGATCGCGGAGGAAGACGACCCACCCGCGGCGGCGAGTGCCGTGACGGCCGTCGGCGGTCGCGGAGTCGGTCACGACGACAAGCCTCCCATGGGCCGCTGGATCCCCGGAAACGACACGACCCGCGACCAGGACGGTCGCGGGTCATGTCGTGAATGCGGTGCTGACGCGCTCTCGACCGTGCGCCGAGACGGCGCCCGGCGTCGCGACGAGCGACGACGAGCAATCGTCGTCGCGTCAGGCGTCGCGACGCTCCCGGATCTTCGCCTTCTTGCCGCGGAGCCCGCGGAGGTAGTACAGCTTCGCGCGCCGGACGTCGCCGCGGGTGACGACCTCGATGTGATCGATGGACGGCGAGTGGAGCGGGAACGTCCGCTCGACGCCGACCTGGAAGCTCACCTTGCGGACCGTGAAGGTCTCGCGCACGCCCTCGCCGGAGCGGCCGATGACCGCGCCCTGGAAGACCTGGATGCGGGAGCGGCTGCCTTCGACGATGTTCACGTGCACCTTGACGGTGTCGCCGGGGCGGAAGTCGGGCAGATCGGCCTTAAGCGAGGCCGAGTCGATGTCGTCGAGGACGTGGGACATGTTCGTGTCGCTTCCTGCGCCGCCGCGGGACGGCGCGTGAGAGATGAAGTCAGATGCTCGTGTCGCGGTCGCTCCCCTGCGGCAGAGCGCGAGACACGGCTATCCATTCTGCCACAGGATGCGGTCGGCGCGAACCGCCGCTACTCGTCGAGCGGCCTGAGCTCCCCGAGCTCGACGGCACCCCGGCTCCGTCCGTCGCCGCGCCGCTGCTCGCCCACGGCCGCCGTGAACTCCGACGCGAAGTCGCGCATCGCCTGGCGCACGCGCCGTCCGGCATCGAGGACGAGCTGCGCGACGGCGTACCAGAAGCCCGCGATGCCGAGCACGACGACGATCCACAGCAGCGGCATCACGCCGAACAGGGCGACCGCGGCGGCGGCGAACGTCACCGCGAGGCTCACGAACAGGAGCCAGAACGCGACGGTGCGCGACAGGACCATGCCGGTAGGCTAGGTCTCCAAGCCGTGAACGCACAGAGAAGAGACGGACATCCCGCAAATGCCGACTTCTGAACCGCCGCTGGACGTCCGGGCGACGCCCGTGCAGCAGCGCGGCCTCGAACGTGTCGACAAGCTGCTCGACTCCGCCGCCCGCATCATCGACACGGCCGGCATCGCCGGGCTCACGACGAGCGCCGTCGCGGAGGACTCAGGGTCCTCGGTCGGGGTCGTCTACCGATACTTCCCGAACGTCGACGCGCTCCTCGCCGCGCTCGCCGACCGGAACCGGCAGCGCTTCATGGTCGAGCTCGGCGAGCGCATCGAGCAGGGCGCGGCGCCGACCTGGTACGACTTCGTCCGGGTCTGCATCGAGACCTTCGCCGACTTCGCGCGGAAGGAGCCGGCCTTCTCGACCCTGCGGTTCGGCGACGTCATCGCGCTGCGCTACGCGCACCGGCAGGCGGCGACCAACGACACGCTCGCCAACTACCTCGGCATGTTCCTCCACGAGCGGTACGGCTTCGAGCTCACGGAGGACCTCCACTTCGCGACCGAGCTCGCGATGGAGTGCGCCGACGCGATCACCCGCCGCTCCTTCTTCACCTCGCCCGATGGCGAGCCCCGATTCACGCAGGCGGCCGTCCGGATCATCACGACGATCCTCTACCGGTACTCGCCGGGCGGACAGCCGATCGTCATCCCGGGGATCGATTGATCGAGCTCCGCACGCCCGCCGAGATCGAGGCGATGCGCCCGGCGGGCGCCTTCGTGGCCTCGGTCGTCGATGCGACGGCGAAGGCCGCCGGCGTCGGCGTCAACCTGCTCGAGCTCGACGCCCTCGC
>Ga0164242_10004689_pt1 | contig 15314 bp, 16 predicted proteins | sample OricomgcompostMG_FD_108783 | JGI IMG/M metagenome (GOLD analysis project Ga0164242, IMG submission 108783) | Miracle-Growth compost microbial communities from Emeryville, California, USA - Original compost - Miracle growth compost (MG) ... | reverse complement strand
GCGACCCCGACGGGACTTGAACCCGCGGCCTCCGCCGTGACAGGGCGGCGCGCTAACCAACTGCGCTACGGGGCCTTGGCGCTCCTCACCGCGAGGCCTTCACGGCGGGAACGAGAGAAACATATCCCACGGGTCGTAGCGATGCCCAATCGGGGACATTGCGACGGCGGCGGCGCCCGCCGGTCCACCGAAAACGACCTACACCTTCGCTTCGTCCGTCGGCTCCTCGGTTTCGCCGAGCGACGGACATGCCGTCGCTGTCGGAGCGGTCGTGGGTGGTCGGACGGGTGCTGCGACGCGTGACCCCCAGCGCGCCTGACCCCACTGGTCGATTGGGACTGCCTTGCCCCGGCTAGGTTCAATGGGAGGCATGAGGGGTGTGCGTGCCGGTGCTGCGATGGTCGTCGCAGCGGTCTTGTTGACCCTGGCCGGATGCGCCGGGATCGGATCCGACTCCCACGCAGGACCCTCTCCCGTGACCTCGCCGACCGGGAAGCACGGCACGGGGACGGCCACCTCCGCCGCCTCACCGACCCCCTCGACCAAACCGAAGAAGCACTACCCGACCGGCCCGCCGTTGGAACTGTCGAGCATCGCCCCGACGACCGGCTCGACAGTCGGTGTGGCGATGCCGATCTCGATCGTCTTCACCAACCCGGTCGCCGCCTCGGCCCACAAGCAGATCGAGAAGCACCTCAAGGTCACCAGCTCGACACCGATGGTCGGCGCATGGCACTGGTTCAGCGACCGACGCGTCGACTTCCGGCCGAAGACGTACTGGACACCCGGCACGACCGTCGCCCTGACCGCCGATCTCAACCACGTCGGCGACGGCAACGGCCGATACGGCACCCACACCTACACCCGGAACTTCACCATCGGCACCGACGTCCGCACCCACGTCTACGTGAAGCAGCACAAGACCGTGGTGACCAGCAACGGCAAGGTCCTGCGGACCATGCGCAGCGATGCCGGCAGTCCCGACTGGCCCTCATGGGACGGCACCATGGCCGTGGTGAACAAGTCGCGCACTATCCGGATGACCTCTTGCAGCGTCGGCATCTCCTGCAAGAAGAACAGCCCCGACTACTACGACCTCACGCTGCCCTGGGACGTCCGGATCACCTGGTCGGGCACCTTCCTGCACTACTCCACCGGTGACCCGCACCCTGGCACGAGCTACGGCTCGCACGGCTGCGTGCACCTCTCCTACGCCGACGCCGAGTGGTACTACAACCTCTCCAAGGAGGGTGACCCGGTCACCGTCACCGGCTCCCCGCGCGGCAAGGCGGATGGCGACAACGGGTACGCCGGCTACAACCTGTCGTGGAGCCAGTGGCTCGCCGGCAGCGGCGCGGGGCAGGTCACCACTTAACCGGAGATTCATCCACCGCTGCCTAGCGTGCGGGACATGCACGCGCTCCTGATGGACCACGCCCTGGTCCTGCACGGTCTCACCCGGTGGCTGAGCCCGGACTATCTGGTGGGGCGGTTCGGTGTCGCGCTGTTCTGGCTCGGGATCGTCCTGCTCTTCGTCGAATGCGGTCTGCTGTGGCCGTTCCTGCCCGGCGACACGCTGCTGTTCGCGATCGGCCTCTTCATCGCCGACGGTCGCGTGCGGATCGTCCCGGGCCCACGAGCGCTCGACCTCGCCATCTGCCTCGTCGTGTACGCCGCGGCGAGCTTCCTCGGCAATGTGGTCGGGTACGGCATCGGCGCGCGGCTCGGCCCACGGATCCACCGCTGGGACAACAGGCTGCTCAGCCACGAGAGTCTCGAACGGACCAGCGCGTTCTTCGAGCGTCGCGGGAGCCTCAGCCTCGTCATCGGCCGCTTCGTGCCGGTCGTGCGCACCTACATCACGCTGATGGCCGGCGTGAGCCGGATGGACCGCCGTCGCTTCCTGCTCTGGTCGCTCGTCGGTGCGGCGCTGTGGGTCGCCTCGATCACGCTGGCGGGTGCACTTCTCGGCGGCACCTTCCCCTCCATCGGCCACCGCATCGACGACGTCACCTACGGCCTGCTCGTCCTCACCGGACTCGGCTACGTGGCGGAACGGCTGCGGCAGCGCTGGCGCCGCCAGAGCGCCCCAGAACGCGAGTCATCCCGCCACGGCTCGCTGTCGGAGCACCGCAGGCCGGCCGATACGGTGTAGCCGACCATGTCTGCCACACCGAGCTCCACCGACCCGATCCCCGATCCCGTCCACGAGCCCGGTGGACCCCTCACATTGACGCTGGTCGCTGCCATCACCGGCGCCATCACCGGTGCCGCCTCGCTGAGCTTCGCGCTGCTGCTGCGGCGCAGCGACCACGTGCGCGACGACCTGATGCACTGGGCCCATCACCATCACACGCCGGGGTTCGTGGTGCTGGCGGTGGTGATCGCAGCCGCGGTCAGCACCGCAGCGCTCCTGGTCCACCGGGTCGAGCCGCACGCGGAGGGCAGCGGGATTCCACGCGTGGAGGCGATCGTGGAGGGACGGGCCGAGCCCGGCAGGCTGCGCATCCTTCCGGTCAAGTACGCCGGCGGCCTCCTCGCCATCGGCAGCGGCCTGGCACTCGGCCGGGAGGGGCCCTCCGTCCAGATGGGCGGTGTGATCGCCACCGTATGCGGGCGCCTGGGGCGACTGCGAGGCGACGAACTCCGGATGGTGATCGCCGGGGGCGCCGCGGCGGGCCTGGCCACGGCGTTCAATGCGCCGATCGCCGGCGGCGTCTTCGTCCTGGAGGAGCTCTACAAGCGCTTCGACCATCGTGCCACGCTCGCCACCCTCACCGCGTCGGGAGCGGGATTCGCTGTCACGCATCTGCTCCACCCGGAAGGCACGGTCTTCGTCGTACCGACGCTGCCGGATCCCGACCTCCACCGAGCGCCGTTGATCCTGGCCGTCGGGCTGGTGTGTGCACTCGTCGCCATCGTCTACAACCGCGCGATCATGGCCGCGCTTCGCTTCGTCGACGTCACCCGGATCCCAGTCACCGTGCGGGCGATCGTCATCGGCCTCGGCGTCGCACTACTCGCCTGGTTCCTGCCCAGCTGGGTCGGGAGCGGCGACAACCTCACCCAGAGAGCGCTGTCCGGCCACGGTGCGATCGGCGCCGTCGTGGCACTGATTGCGTGCCGCTTCGCGCTCGGCGTCGTCTCCTATGCCGCCAACACCCCCGGCGGCCTCTTCGCACCGATGCTGGTTCTCGGCAGCCAGACCGGGCTGGCGGTGGCGCTGACCCTCGGCCGCGCGTTCAGCCTCACGCCCGCGATGCTGTCCGGCCTCGCCCTCACCGGGCTGGTCGCTTTCTTCACCGCTTCGGTGCAAGCGCCGGTCACCGGCCTCATCCTCGCCACCGAGATGACCGGGTCGGTCTCCTGGCTGCCCCCGATGCTCGGCGCCGCGGCCATTGCGCTGCTCACCGCACGCGCGCTGCGCAGCGAGCCGATCTACGACGCGCTGACCGCCCGCTCGGCGCGCAACGCCCTGATCAATCTCAAGGCCGAGGCCGGCGGCTGAGCCGGCGGAGGGCAAGCCCGCTTGTTCATTCCCCTCCGGGCTCGCCACCCATCATCGCGAGCATCTTCGGGCCGCCAGTGCGCACGAACCGAGCCAGGATCGCAGCGGTGAGCAGGAACGCCACGATGTTGAGGATCGTCGTGTAGTTCCAGGTCACGCCCTGCTCCGCTACCCGGACGGTGTCATGGGCCGGCACGAGGTGGGTGAGTCGGAAGAGGCCCTCGACGACGTACCCGCCGATCACCATCGTGACGTAGAAGCCGCCGAGGAGGACGAGCGTCATGCGGCTGCCGTAGTACTTCCTGTAGATCAGCAGGATCGGGATGATGATCAGGTCGGCGAACATGAATGCGCTGACGCCACCGAAGCTGATTCCGCCCTGGTAGAGCACTGCTGCGAGCGGGACGTTCCCCACCGAGCATACGAAGCTCAGCACGGCAATGACTGGTCCGACCAGAGGCCCGATCGCCGCGGCAAGGGCCGGATGGCCGGCAGCGAAGATCGCCCGCCAGAACGAGTCGGGCACCCACGCCGCGACGGCGCCGGCGATCAGGAGGCCGCCGAGCACGTCACGGATCACTGCCGCCCACTCCATCACATAGATGTGGGACACGGCGGTCAGGCCCGTCCCGCTGAGCAGTCGCCGCCACCACGGTCCGCCCTCCTGGACGCTCATGTCCATCGCCGCATGCCCCTCCATCGACCCGGCCAGGCCCTTCTCGGCCTGCTCCCGCGCGGCGTCGATGAGGTGATCGCGGACGAAGAGGCGGAAGAAGACAGCCACCAGCACGATGATGACCAACCCGCCGACGAGCTCCGCCAGGGTGAACTGCCAGCCCATCAGCAGGGCCATGATCACGCCGAGCTCGATCACGAGGTTGGTGCTGGCGATCTCGAAGACGATCGCGGCGGTGAAGCTGGCGCCCTTGCGGACGAGGGAGCGCGCCAGTGCGACCGCCGCATAGGAGCAGGACGAGCTCGCCACGCCGAGTCCGGCGGCCTTGGCCAATGTCGTGGGTCGGGCATCGCCGAGCGCGCTGACGACAGCGTCGCGTCGTACGACCGCCTGCACGATCGCGGAAAGGGCGAACCCGAGGATCAGCGACCAGGCGATCTGCCAGGCCATCGAGCCGGCCATCGCGAAGGCATCGAGAACGTGGTGTACCACCGAGACGAGGTGTCCTCAGGCGTGGGCACCATGCTCGTGCTCGACGTGCGAGCGCGGCTCGAGCTGGAATGTCGAGTGCTCGACGTCGAAGTGGCCGCCCAGGCATTCCTGCACCTGGTCGAGGATCTGCGGGGCGTGGCCGTCGCTGAAGCAGGAGTCATCGATGACCAGGTGCGCCGAGAGACTGGCCAGCCCGGAGGTCACGGTCCACACGTGCAGGTCGTGTACGTCGTGCACGTGCGGCGCCTCGAGCAGATGGCGACGGATCTCATCCAACGAGGTGCCCGCAGGAGCGGCCTCGAGCAGGATCCGGACCGAGCCGCGCAACAGCCCCCAGCCTGCGTGCACCATCAGGGCGGCGACGACGAGCGAGGCGACCGCGTCCGCCTTCATCCAGCCGGCGGTGATGATGACGATCGCCGCGATCACGGTGCCGATGAAGCCGTAGAGGTCGGTCAGGATGTGCTGGTAGGCCCCCTCGACGTTGAGGCTGCTGCGGTTGGCCTTCGCCAACAGCCAGGCGACGGCGAGATTCACCACGATGCCGAGCAACGCCACGACGAGGACCGGGCCGCCGTGTACGTCGGGATGCGAGTCAACCAGCCTGCGGATTGCCTCGACCGCCACCACTGCCGCGATGACCAGCATGGTCACGCCGTTGCCGAGTGCGGACAGGATCTCGGCCCGCTTCCACCCGAACGTCCACACGTCGCGCGCCGGTCGCGCCGCCAGCCGCATCGCCCACAGTGCGACAGCGATCGCGCCCGCGTCGGTCAGCATGTGGCCCGCGTCGGAGAGCAGCGCCAGCGAGTTGGTCACGATCGCGACGACCACCTCGGCCACCATGTAAGCGAGCAACAGCCCGAGCGCACCCGTGAGGTAGCGCTGGTCGGCGTCGACGGCGATGCCCTGCTGGTGCCCGGCGTGCCCGTCGGCTCCGTGGTCGTGTGGAGTCACGCCCCCATCGTCCCACCAGAGGCCGCAGCACCTCGCGGCAGCGCATCCTCCTAGCCGGATTCCGCGATTTCGTGGGGTCCGCGCAGCCGAGCCGTCGCTTAGGTTCGCCCATGTTCCCTGCTCACGACCCCCGCACGAGCTGGGTGGAAGGAGTGTGCGCATGGACCTGACCATGGCCGCCCGCAACTCGGATGCGACGACCGTCATCGCCCTCGTCGGCGAGGTCGACATCTACACGGCACCGCGCCTCCGCGACGAGATCGCATGCGCCGTCAACGAGGGCTCCTACGACCTGGTCCTCGACCTGAGTGGCGTCGAGTTCCTCGACTCCGCCGGCCTCCACACCCTCGTCGGTGCGCTCAAGAAGGTGCGGGCGTACGACGGCACCCTCCGCCTGATCGGCGTGCGCGATCGCGTGCTGAAGATCTTCCGGATCACCAACCTGACGAAGGTGTTCGACATCCAGCCCGCCATGCCGACGCATCCAGGCCTCCGTGACACGGCGCCGATCGCCTGACGCCCGACAGCCGACTGCCGGGAGCCGCCATGAGCCGAGATGCACTGCGTCTTGGGGCATGCATCAGGTAGAAACGACCCATGCTCGGGCTTCCTCTCACGCCCAGTGCGGTCGTCGGGGCCGAGCGGATCATGCTGATCTTCGCGTGCGCCGTCCGAGTGGGCACCCTGATCGAGATGATGCCCGCTGCGGTCACCGCTTGGACCTCGCCGTCGTACGGCGTCGGTACGGCGGTCACCTGGGCGGTCGCCACCGCGATGGTGATCGCCTTCGTCGTCCTGGCAGCCACCCGTCGACGATTACCGACCGGGCCGATGATCCTCGTTGACACCGGCACCGCCGCAGCCCTCCTGGTCGCCGGGGCGTGGACGGTCCCGGCGGACATCCGCATCGGGACCTGGATCGGCTTCGAGCCCGGGTATGCCATCAGCGTGGTGTTCTCGGCGGCCGCATGCCCGAACACCCGCGCCTGGCTGGCCGGCATGGGGATGGTCCTGATCGGGAAGGTCGTCTACGTCTGGTCGGTGATCAGCCTGAGTGAGGCCACCACCCTGCTCGGTGACTTCCTCACCGTTGTCGTCATGGGCGGTGTCGCAATGCTCATGGCCGCCTACATCCGCGGCCTCGCAGCGGAAGCGGACGTTGCTCGTGAGCTGGCCGCGCGCGATGAGCAGCGTCGAGCCCGAACGGTCTTCCACAACAGTGTCGCCGTGCTCGGTCTACTGGCCCAACCCGACCTCGACCCAGGCACCCTGACCGCCGCGCGGACCCAGGCTCGCGCCGAGGTGTATCGCGGACGGATGTATCTCAGCGGCGCCGCACCAGCGCATGCCGCCGGCATGACCAGCACGCTCCTGACCGAGGTGATCCGCGGCGCGGCGTCAGGATTCCCCGACCTTGCTCCTCAGCTGATGCTGGACCTGGCCCAGGACGCCCAGGTGCCCGACGACCACGCCGCAGCGCTCGGCACCGCCCTGATCTCGCTGCTGCTGAACGTGCGCCTGCACGCGAAGGCGTCCACCACCGTCATCCACGCCGACGCCGAGGAAGGTGGTTGGACAGTGACCGTTCACGATGACGGCGTCGGCTTCGACCAGGCGGCAACCGACCTCGGCGTCGGGTTGCGCGATGTCGTAGCCGGCGCGCTGGCGGCCCATGGGATCCAGACCGAGATCGACTCGGCCCCCGGCTTCGGCACCACGGTCACGCTCGCAGGACGGATGGCACCATGACGAAGGCACTCCTGGTCGACGACACCACGATCATGCGGGAGTCGCTGCCGCTACTGATGCCGTCGATCGACTTCGTGGCGACGTACTCCCATGTCGATGCCCTGATCGCAGAGGCTCTCCCGGCCGACCTCGTTGTCCTCGACCTGCATCTGGCCAACAACGCGCAGCCGGGCGTGCGCCAAGGCGTCGCCGCCATCCAGGCGCTGGTCGAGCTCGGCTATCGGGTGTGCGCATACACCCAGGAGGAGCGACGCTTCGTCCTGGCCGCGTGTCTCGCCGCGGGAGCACAGGGCGTGGTGTCGAAGTCGGCGACAGTGCCGGCCACGACCGAGGCGTTCCACCGCGTCGCCGCGGGCGAGTTCTCGATCCCGATGCCGTTGGTGGGGCTGGTCGAGCTGCTGGCACGACGGCGCAGCGTGACGATTGCCAGCCCCCGGCAGCTGGAGGTGCTCGCCGGTCGGGCCCGAGGCCTGACGTACGCCGAGCTCTCCCGCCGCATGCATCTCTCGGAGGCGACCCTGCGTGGCTACTGGGCCGATCTGTGCGTCACGGTCTCGGCGTACTTCCGCGATGCGTCGCCCGGTGACCTCGAGCACGCGCTCGGCGTCGGGCCGGGTGATCTGGTGAGTTGCTGGCCCACACACCGCGAGGGGCACCGCTGAGGTCCATCGCTCATGCCCGGAGCTCGAGCAGGATCGTGTCTCGCCAACGGCCGTCGAGTCGCGCGATCCGCTCCCGACGTCCGACGTCACGGAAGCCGGCCCGGCGGTGGAGGCCGAGGCTGGCCTCGTTCTCCGGAAAGATCGAGGTCTGCAGCGTCCAGAAGCCGCCGGCGAAGGCCGCCTGGACCTGGTGCGCGAGCAACTGTCCGCCGAGTCCGCGGCCGGCCAGGGCAGTGTCGATGTAGATCGAGGTCTCGCCCACGCCGCGATAGCACTCCCGAGCCGAGATCGGCGCCATCGCCGCCCAGCCCGCCACGGCCCCACCGACATCGATCACCCAGCGTTGGTCGCGGATCCACTTCGCGTCGAGCGCCTCGGCGGAGGGCACCTCGGTTTCGAAGGTGGCGTTGCGGGTGGCGATGCCGAGCGCATAGATCCGGCGTACCTCCTCGACGTCGTGGGCGGTCATCGGCCGGACGATCGCGTCAGCCGGAGCGTGACGGTGCGTGCTCACAGGCGCGCGTCGGGGAAGGCGATGACCGACAGGAACCGGATCGGCAGGGTGATCAGGTTGGTAGGCCCGTGGGCGCCCTCGCCGTCGAGCTGGAGCGAGTCGCCGGCCTCGAGCCGATAGGTCGAGCGGCTGTGGCCGTAGTCCATGACGCCCTCGAGCATGTAGATGAACTCGGTGCCGGGATGCTGGAAGAGCGGGTAGACCTCGCTGCCCTCGGTGAGGGTGACCAACAGACACTCGAGGCGCTTGTGCTCCCCGCGCAGTCCCCCGAGGAGGTTGTACTCGTGGCCGACCTGGGTGCCGTTGCGGACGATGGGTGTGCCCTGACCAGCTCTGACGTACGACGCGGGCCGCTCGGTCTCCGCGCCCCGGAACAGCGAGGTGACCGGTACGTCGAGCCCCTTCGCCAGCAGCGCAAGCGTCCCGAGCGAGCAGGAGGTCTGCGCGTTCTCGATCTTCGACAGCATCGCCTTCGAGATTCCTACCCGGGCCGCCATGTCGCCGACCGACAGGCCGGCGTTCTGGCGCAGTTGACGCACGTTGCTCGCGATCGCCGACTCCAGCTCGAGTGTCTCGACCGCATCGTCGGGCCTGCGATCACGAGCCGTCCCCGTGTTCCGCAGCAGCGCCTCATCGCTATCCATGGGTTGACCCTAGCGCGCCATCGTCCACTGGGAGTGGACAACCCGATCGCCGCCCCTCGTTCTTCACACTCCGATCAACTCGGCGATGCTCGTCGCGAGCGCCCTGGCGCCCGCCTCTGCGTCGCCGTCTTCCACCGCCTCGCCCGGCGCATGCGAGACGCCCGTCGGGTTGCGGACGAAGAGCATGGCCGTGCTGACGTGCTCCTTGAGCACACCCGCGTCGTGACCGGCGCCGGTTCCCAGCACCGGAGCATCGTCGAGCGCGCCCGCGAGCCGGTCGCGCAGGCCCGGGTCGAAGGCGACCGTGGCGCTGAAGGACTCCTCGGTCATTGCCGACGCACACCCCTGATCCCGGGCGACAGCAGCAGCCACCGCGGTGATCTCGTCCACCAGATAGCGGGTCACGACGTCGTCCGGATGGCGCACGTCCAGCCAAAGGTCCACGCGGGAGGCGATGACGTTGGTGCCGCCGGGCGTCGGGACGAGACGTCCGACCGTGGCGCGGGCGTCCGGAACACGTCGACCGAGCCGCTGCACCTCGGCGATCAGGACGGCCGCAGCGACCATCGGGTCCCGACGGTCACCCATGAGCGTGGTGCCAGCGTGGTTGCCCTCGCCGGTGAACGAGATCCGCCAGCGCCCGTGTCCGAGGATCGAGGAGGCCACCGCGATCGGGCGCTCGAGGTCGGCCAGGCCGCGCCCCTGCTCGACGTGCAGCTCGATGAAGGTGCCGATCCGGGCCAGTGCCTCCGGGTCCGCACCGAGGTGATCGGGTGCGACGCCAGCCGCCCTGCTCGCCTCGGCGAAGGTGATGCCGTCAGCGTCGGTGAGCGCACGGACCCGATCCGCGTCGATCGCGCCTGTCAGGAGACGCGACCCGAGGCAGGCCAGACCGAAGCGCGACCCTTCCTCCTCGGGGAAGACCGCGATCGCTCGCCGTCCGGTCACGCCGCTCTCGGCGAGGCGGTCGAAAGCGACGAGCGCTGAGGCCACGCCGAGGGGGCCGTCGTACGCGCCCCCGCCCGGGACGGAATCCAGATGGCTACCGGTGACGATCGCACCCTCGCCAACACCACCGGCCCAGGCCCAGAGGATGCCGTTGCGGTCGGTCTCGACGTCGAGTCCTCTCCTCTCGGCGTGCGCGACGAACCACGCCCGAAGGTCAAGCTCAGCGGTCGAATAGACCGGCCGGCTGTAGCCGCCCCGCCGCGGATCGGTCCCGAGGTCGGCGATCTCAGCCATGAGGGAGGCGACGGTGTCGGTCATCGTTGTCCTTCCGGAGTCAGGAGTACGTCGGCCAGCCGGTCGCCGACATCGACGGTGAGATCGACGCCGGCCGACACGCCCTCCGCTCGGTCACGGAGCCGGACCTCGCCGCAGAACACGCCGCGGCGGGTCATCACGTTAAGAGCACGCGTCGGCCGATCGACATGTACGGCGACGGCCGTCTCGCCCGCGAAACGCACCATGTCGCCGGCGGCCAGCGCGCTGCGCCGTCCCTCGACGAAGAGGTCCAGCGGACCGAGCGCAACGAAGAGCCGGTCGATCCCGGGGAGAACCGAGAAGCAGGCGTCACGGTCGAGGTCGGCGACGCTGACCCGCCAACGCATCTCCCCACCTGCTCCCCGCACGGCCGCGAGCTCACGGGTGGCTCCGGCCCCGTTGGCCCAGGGCACCGGCGCCACCTGGGAGGGGATGAGCAGCCCGCTCACCTCACCGCATCTCGCCCGCACCCACGTAGGGATGCAGGCTGCTCGTCGGCCGGCCCTCGGCGAAGCGCTCGAGCCGGAAGTCCGAGGCCGGTACGTCGGGGTCGGTGCTGTCGCCTTCGAAGACCAGGTCCGCCACCAGCTCGCCGACGGCCGGGCTGATCTTGAAGCCATGGCCTGCGAACCCGGCGCAGAGGATGAGACCGTCGAGGCCGCCCATGGGCGCGATCACAGGGTTCCAGTCCGGCGGTACGTCGTACACGCCGGCGTAGGTGTGGGTGACCGACGGCTCGGGGAAGCCGGGGAACCGGTGGATCACCTTCTCGGCGTACCTCATGATGCTGGCCTCGCCGGCGATGTTGGAGTAGCGGTCCGGGTCGACGAGCTTGCGCTCGAAGTCGGCGTGGTCGCTGTTGCCGACCAGGAACTGACCGCTGCCCTCGAGCCGGCAGTACTGCAGGCTGATCAGGTCGGAGACGACCGGCAGGTCAGGCAGCCGCTCACCGGCGTCGACGATGAGCAGCTCGGAGCGGTAGGCCTCCACTGGGAAGTCGATGCCGAGGTCGGCCAGCAGCGTCTTCGACCACCAGCCGGCAGCCACGACGACGAGGTCAGCCTCGATGACCTCCCCGCCGCCGATCTCGACGCCGGTGATCTTGTCGCCCGCGGTGAGGATGCGGGCCACCGGCGTGTTCTGTCGCACCGTGGCGCCCTGTTGGCGGGCGACCTGGCCGAAGTGGAGGGCGAGCTGGGTGGCGTCGGCGAATCCACCGCGCGGCTCGTACGACGCCGAGGCGACGTCCGCTACGTCCATCATCGGCCACAGCTCCTGGAGCCGGTCCGGGTCGATCAGGTCGACCTCGATCCCGAGACCCTGGTGCATCGCGGTGTTCGCCTTGAGCGGGTCGACGTTCTCCTCGCCGACGATGACCGTGTAACCGACCTGCCGGAACCCGACCTCGGCGCCGAGCTCCTCGAAGACCGGCAGGCTGCGCCAGGCCATCGCGGCGATGGACGGGACGCCGTAGTGGGCGCGGACGATACCCGAGGACTTGCCGGTGCCACCGCTGGCGAGCTGGTGGCGCTCCAGGACGAGGACGTCGCTCAGGCCTCGCGCCGTGAGGGCGCGGGCGACGGACAGCCCGATCAGGCCGCCGCCGATGATGACCGCCTTGCGGGCCGTCACAGCGCACCGCCTGTGCTCGCCAGGCCGGGAACCCACGAGGTGCCGGCGAGCGGCACCCGCGCCATCGCCGCCGCCTCGATGGTGAGCGCCACCATGTCCTCTGGCTCGAGGTGGGTCACATGCGCCTTGCCGCACGCTCGGGCGATGGTCTGTGCCTCCATGGTGAGCACCCGCAGATAGTTCGCCACCCGGCGGCCGCCCTCCTCCGGGTCGAGCCGCTGCTGCAGGTCCGGGTCCTGCGTGGTGATGCCAGCCGGGTCCTGGCCGGCCTGGAACTGGTCGTAGAACCCTGCGGCCGATCCGAGCGCCTCGTAGTCGGCGGCGTACTTGGGATCGTTGTCGCCCAGCGCGATCAGCGCTGCCGTGCCGATCGCCACGGCGTCCGCTCCGAGTGCGAGTGCCTTGGCCACGTCAGCGCCGGTGCGGATGCCTCCGGAGACGATGAGCTGGACGCCGTCGGTCTTCTTGTGGACGCCGAGCTCCTGCAACGCCTGGACGGCCTGCGGCACCGCGGCCAGGATCGGGATGCCGACGTGCTCGATGAACACGTCCTGGGTGGCCGCCGTACCGCCCTGCATGCCGTCGACGACGACCACGTCGGCGCCGGCGTGCACCGCCAGCTTCACGTCGTAGTAGGTGCGGGAGGCACCGACCTTGACGTAGATCGGCTTCTCCCAGTCGGTGATCTCGCGGATCTCGTTGATCTTGATCGTCAGGTCGTCCGGGCCGGTCCAGTCCGGATGCCGCGAGGCCGAGCGCTGGTCGATCCCGGCGGGCAGGTCACGCATGCCGGCGACCCGCTCGGAGACCTTCTGTCCCAGCAGCATCCCTCCGCCGCCGGGCTTGGCGCCCTGGCCGAGCACGACTTCGATGGCGTCGGCCCGCCGTAGGTCGTCGGGATTCATGCCGTAGCGGTTGGGCAGGTACTGATAGACGAGGGTCTTGGAGTGGCCCCGTTCCTCCGGCGTCATGCCGCCGTCGCCGGTCGTGGTCGACGTACCAGTGATCGAGGCGGCCCGCCCGAGCGCTTCCTTGGCGCGGGCGCCCAGGGCGCCGAAGCTCATGCCAGCGATGGTCACGGGGATGTCCAGGGTGATGGGGTACTTCGCGTTGCGGGCCCCCAGCACGACGTCGGTGCCGCACCGCTCGCGGTAGCCCTCAAGCGGATAGCGGCTCATCGAGGCGCCGAGAAAGAGCAGGTCGTCGAAGTGCGGGAGGGCGCGCTTGGCGCCCCATCCGCGGATGTCGTAGATGCCGGTCTGGGCGGCGCGCTGGATGGCGGCGATCGTGACCCGGTCGAAGGTGGCGGACTCGCGCAGGCCCATCCGTGCCCGGTCGTCGGCGGTGTGCGTCATGGCCGTGCCCCTCTCAGTACTCGTTGTCGTGGGTGAAGTGGTAGAGCGTGCGGGCCGAGCCGAAGCGCTTGTACGTCGTCGGGTCGTCGCCCTCGTAACCGGCCGCCTTGAGGAGTCCGGCGAGCTCGGTGAGGTGCTCCTCGCGCATCTGCTTCTCGACGCAGTCGGCGCCGAGTGACTTCGGGGTGCCACGCAGATAGATGCGAGCCTCGTAGATCGAGTCGCCGAGCGCGTCGCCGGCGTCGCCGCGGACGACGAGCCGGCCGCGCTGGGCCATGAAGGCGCTCATGTGGCCGATCGAGCCGCCGACGACGATGTCGATGCCCTTCATCGAGATGCCACAGCGAGCACCGGCGTCGCCGTCGATGACCAGCAGACCGCCCCGGCCGGTAGCGCCCGCGGACTGCGAGGCGTTGCCGGTGACGCGGACCGTCCCGCTCATCATGTTCTCCGCGACACCCTGGCCGGCGTTGCCCCGGATGGTGACCTCGGCCTGCTGGTTCATCCCGGCGGCGAAGTAGCCGACATGGCCGTGGATGGTGACCTTGATCGGCGCGGCGAGGCCGACGGCGACGTTGTGGGAACCGGCGAGGTTGGTGATCTCGTGCTCGCCCTCGACATCGGCGGCGTGCAGCGCCTGGTTGGTTTCGCGCAGGCTGGTGGTGCCCAGGTCGTAGGTGGTGGTCACGCGACGACCTCCTGCTTCCCCGCAGCCGTCGGTGCGGTGCGGCTCCAGTGGTAGATGACCTCGGGCTCCGGCTCCCAGATGCGGGCGCGCTCGATGCCGGGCAGGTGCGCCAGGGCTCGGTATTCCGACGCCATCGCGACCCAGTCGTCGGTCTCCGCGATGACCGCCGGCTTGCAGGCGATGGCATCGCGGACGACCGCGAAGGAGTCCCGGTTGGAGACCAGTAGGGTGTAGAAGCCGTCGAAGGTGCGCGTCAGGTCGGTGAGCGCCTCATCGACGCCCTTGCCCCCGGCCAGCTCGTGGGCCACGAAGCGGGCGCCGACCTCGGTGTCGTTCTCGGAGTCGAACGCGACTCCGGCCTCCCTGAGGTCGCGACGGATCGAGGCGTGGTTGGCGAAGGAGCCGTTGTGCACCAGGCACTCTCCCGGCCCGACCGCATACGGGTGGGCCCCGGCAGCGGTCACGGCGGACTCGGTGGCCATCCTGGTGTGGCCCACGCCCTGCCAGCCCCCGGCTGCCTCCAGTCCCCAGGCCGCCGCCAGCGCCTTCGGCGACCCCACACCCTTGAGTACGGCGAGGTCCTCTCCGAACCCGCCGATCAGGACGTCCGGATAGGCGGCCTTCACCGCTGCCAGCAGCGCAGATGACTCGAGGTCCCCGCTGAGGAGCAGGGTGTTGCCGACCTGCGTGCCCGTCACCGGCACGCCGGTCGCCGTACTGAGGGTGGCGGCGACCTCCTCTGCGGCCGCGTCGGCGTCGATGAGCGAGATCGAGGCCATGCCGGCCGGCGACCAGGCCTGGTTGCCGTAGACGGCGATGCCGGCGGAATCCGCGCCCCGGTCCTCCATCTCGCACAGCATGCCGGTGAGGAGCTCTCCGAGATGGGGATGGAGCTCGGGGCTGCGCAGGTGCAACCCGACGATTCCGCACATGTTCCTGTTGTTCCTTCCGGTCGCTCAGATGGCGGTGAGGTAGCGGTCGTGCTCCCAGGAGCCGACGTGGGAGTGCCAGGCGAAGAACTCCTCGCGCTTGAGCCGGGAGTAGTACTCGGCGACGCTGCCGGCGCCGGTCCACTCGCCCTGGGCGGCGTCGAGCATGGCCGTGAGCACGGCGTCCTTCTCGAAGTCGTCGACGGCGTGGACCAGGGTCAGCGGCAGTGAGTCGCCCGGACCCG
>Ga0164242_10004688_pt1 | contig 15314 bp, 13 predicted proteins | sample OricomgcompostMG_FD_108783 | JGI IMG/M metagenome (GOLD analysis project Ga0164242, IMG submission 108783) | Miracle-Growth compost microbial communities from Emeryville, California, USA - Original compost - Miracle growth compost (MG) ... | reverse complement strand
GCCGCTGTCGGCCCTGGCGCTTGGCGTGCTCGCCGAACGCGCCGGGCTGCCCGCCGGGCTCTTCAGCGTGATCCTGTCGACCGATTCCTCCGCCGTGGGAAAAGAGATGTGCGAGAACGATAAGGTGCGCAAGCTCACCTTCACAGGCTCCACCGATGTCGGCAAGATCCTGATGCGCCAGGCGGCCGACCAGGTGCTGAAGCTTGGGCTCGAGCTCGGCGGCAACGCGCCCTTCATCGTTTTTGACGATGCCGATCTCGATGCCGCGGTCGAGGGCGCGATGGTGTCAAAATACCGCAACAACGGCCAGACCTGCGTCTGTGCCAACCGGCTCTATGTGCAGGCCGGAATCTATGACGCCTTCGCGGAAAGGCTTGCCGCCAAGGTCAAGGCCTTGAAGGTCGGCGACGGTTTCGAGGCGGGCGTCAATACCGGCCCGCTGATCACGAAAAAGGCGCTTGCCAAGGTGGAGGAGCATATACGCGACGCCCATTCGAAATGCGCGAAAACCCTGCTCGGCGGCAAGCCGGACGCCAGGGGCGGGCTGTTCTTCGAGCCGACCGTGCTCACAGGCGCTACGATGGACATGAAACTCGCGCATGAGGAGACCTTCGGCCCCGTCGCGCCGCTCTTCAAATTCGAGACCGAGGAAGATGTGATCCAGATGGCGAACGCCACCGAATATGGCCTCGCCTCCTATTTCTATTCCAGGGATGTCTCCAGGATTTTCCGGGTGGCCGAAGCGCTGGAATACGGCATGGTCGGCATCAATACCGGCCTGATCTCCACCGAGGTTGCGCCTTTCGGCGGCGTCAAGCAGTCCGGTCAGGGACGCGAAGGCTCGAGATATGGCATCGATGACTATCTCGAGATCAAGTATCTTTGCCTGAGCGTGTAGGGTTGTTATTCCTGCGCGGGGGCCGAAGAGCTTCAGGCCTCCCGCTCACTTCAGATCTCTGCCTCCTTCTCCTGAAATTGCATTTGCGTCTTGATGACCGGCGCAGTCGGTGCGGATGCCGAGAAAGCGGCTTGCGGGAAGGACCATTCTCCGGTCATCATCACGATATTCGCCACGGACGGAGCATGGCGACGCTCCACAATGCGTCGTGAGGAGGAAACCGCATGCCGGACGCACCGAAGCTCAATATCGCAATGCGCTGGCTTTTCGCCACGCCCGTGGCCGCGATGGTCGTTCCGGACATCGGCAATCGCAACGAAAAGTTGCGAGCCGCGATCTTCAGGCGCCGCGACGAGCACCCTTCGATCCAGGCTTCCAACGCCGGTGGCTGGCACTCCGACCGTGATCTCGCGGAATGGGGCGGAAGCGATGCGGTCGCCATTCTCGACATCGCGCGTGCGGTCGCATCCCGGATAACCACCGACCGCCAAGGGCGTCAGGCGGCGATCGACTGGAAAGTCACGGCATGGGCCAACATCAACCCCGCGGGCGCCGCCAACATCTGTCATTATCATCCGGGTTCGGTCTGGTCGGGCACATATTATGTGGATGATGGCGGCTGCGCAGAGGACGATACTTTAGGGGGCGAGTTCGAAATGCTCGACCCGCGTGGCGCAGCCCCTTCCATGTTCGCGCCGACGCTCGCCTTTGCCGGAGAGGCGGGGCAGTCTGTCGGCTCGACCGAGACCATCAGGCCAAAGCCGGGGCTTATGGTGCTTTTCCCGTCATGGCTGTTCCATCAGGTGAGGCCTTATCGCGGCGGGCGGGAGCGTATTTCCATCGCCTTCAATTTGAGCATGTGATTCACCCGCCTTGGACTTCCACCGACGTGACTGGTAGCCATCGATGGCGGCGTCGGCGCACAATGGCTCCGCATATTACCGCCTCGACGGTTCATGCGGGCCTCTTCGGCAAGAAATGCAATAAGGCGCCAGCCAGCGCCGGCGAGGTAAAAGCCGCGCCTATGCTCAGCTGTGCAAACGGTTGAACGAATCTAGGCGACAACTTTTTTCGCATTGAGCTTTTCTTTCATTGCTTGCGTATCGTTTATTTTCGATTTAGCCTGATTTGGTGAGCAAAGGAAAGCAATGTGAAAGAATGCGCATTGCTTCCGATGAAGGAGAGCGGCTTTGGGGGGAGCTGCATTCGGGGCCGTGATACGGCCGATGTCTCCGTCGCTAAGGCTCAGAGGAGGGCTTTCGGCTTGGAACTCAGGTTGGAGGACGTCAGCTATCGGGTCGGGGAGGACATGCACATAGCCGACGCTTCCGCTCAGCTTGACGCGGGCAGCATGAATGTCCTTCTCGGTCCGACGCTCGCCGGCAAGACGACGCTGCTGCGGCTGATGGCCGGGCTCGACAAGCCGACCAGCGGCCGGATCCTGCTCGACGGGCAGGATGTCACTGGCGTGCCTGTGCGCAAGCGCTCCGTCGCGATGGTTTATCAGCAATTCGTCAATTACCCCACCCTTTCGGTTTACGAGAACATCGCCTCGCCGTTGCGTGTCGCAAGGCTCGGAAAAGACGAGGTCGAGCGGCGCGTGCAGAAAGCGGCGACCCTTCTCGGACTGAAGCCGATGCTGAAGCGCATGCCGCTCGAATTATCGGGCGGACAGCAACAGCGCGTGGCGATCGCGCGCGCGCTCGTCAAGCAAGCCGATCTGGTGCTGCTCGACGAGCCGTTGGCCAATCTCGACTACAAGCTGCGTGAGGAATTGCGCGAGGAATTGCCGCCTCTGTTTTCAGAGACGGGATCAATCCTGGTTTATGCGACGACCGAGCCGTCGGAGGCGCTTCTTCTGGGTGGGCGTACGCTGACGCTGTGGGAGGGCAGGATCAGCCAGATCGGGCCGACGGCGGAAGTCTATCGCCGCCCGGTTTCCCTGGCGGCCGCGCGTGTGTTTTCGGACCCGCCGCTGAACGAATTGTCCGTCTCCAAGGGGGGCTCGGTGTTGCGCGCGCTGGACCGGACAATGCCGGTGCCGGCGCCGTTGGCGAGCCTTGCAGATGCCTCTTACCGCCTCGGGTTTCGCGCCGAGGACGTGCACATCGTCGCCGCGCCATCCGACCACACGATGGCTTTCGCCGGCAAGGTGACGGTAACCGAAATCACGGGCTCGGAAAGCTTTGTCCATGTAGACGTCGGACCGGAAACCTGGGTGAGCGTTTTGCGCGGCATCCACGGATTGGAGCCCGGTTCGCCCGTCGTGGTCGCCATCGATCCGGCCCGCGTCTTCGTCTTCGACGAGACGGAAAAACTGGCCGCCGGACCGGCCTTGAAGAGAGCTGCCTGAGATGCCGCCAGGTCGCATAACGCTTGACGGCATCGGGCATTCCTATGACGCTCCCGGAAAGGAATATGCGCTGCAGCCGATGCATCACGTATGGGAGCAGGGGGTGGCCTATGCGCTGCTTGGCCCGTCCGGCTGTGGCAAGACGACGCTTCTCAACATCATTTCAGGGTTGGTCACCCCCTCGGAAGGCCGCCTCTTCTTCGGCGATCGTGACGTCACCTATCTGCCGACGGAAAAGCGCAACATTGCGCAGGTGTTTCAGTTTCCCGTCATTTACGACACCATGACCGTCGCGCAGAATCTCGCCTTTCCGCTGAAGAACCGTGGCGTGCCGGGGGGCAGGATCAAGGCCCGCGTGGGCGAGGTCGCCGAGCTTCTGGGCCTGACCCGAGAGCTCGCTCGCAAGGCGCGCGGCCTCACCGCCGATGCAAAGCAGAAAATATCGCTGGGGCGCGGCCTTGTGCGCGAAGACGTCTCCGCCGTGCTCTTCGACGAGCCGCTGACCGTCATTGATCCCGGCCTGAAATGGGAACTGCGCTCCAAATTGAGGCAGGTACACCGCGCGCTGGATCTGTTGATGATCTACGTCACGCATGACCAGGTCGAGGCGCTCACCTTCGCCGACCGCGTCGTGGTCATGAAAGACGGGCGCGTTCTCCAGGTCGGAACGCCGGTGGAATTGTTCGAGCGGCCCGAACACACTTTTGTGGGCTATTTTATCGGCTCGCCGGGCATGAACCTTCTGTCAGCGGAGGTGAGAGGCGACAAGGCGCTGATCGGCAATCAGGAGATAAGGCTCGCAAGCGGCTATCCGTCTTTACCCGCTAATGTCCCGATCCGGATCGGTGTGCGCCCGGACTATGCAACTTTGGCCGGCCGGAACGAGGGGCTCCGCGCGCGGATAGAGCGCGTCGACGATCTCGGACGGAAGCGTCTTGCGCGCGTCTCGGTGGACGGCCAGAAGCTCGTCGCGACGGTGCCGCCGGATTTCGCCGTTCCCGGCGAAGACGCGGGCGTGCTCCTCGATCCTCGTCATATCCACGTCTACGCCAACGAGTACCGGGTCGAGGGAGTGGCCCGATGAACAACAAGGTCCTCGACAATCGCGCCTGGTTCTTTGTTCTGCCGGTTCTGGTGATCGTACTTTTTTCCGCGCTCCTGCCGCTCATGACAGTCATCAATTATTCCGTCCAGGATACGATCGGGCCGAACGCCTTTTTCTGGAACGGGGCGGGGTGGTTCCGCGATATTCTCGATCCGACAACCGATATCGGGGCGCGTTTTGCCGGTGCGTTGAGGCGAAATCTCCTGTTCTCCGGCATCATCCTCCTGATTGAGGTGCCGCTTGGCATCGCCATTTCGCTGTGCATGCCGCGCAAGGGGTGGAAGGTGGGACCGACCCTCGTCGTCATGGCGCTGCCGCTCCTCATCCCCTGGAACGTCGTCGGTACGATATGGCAGGTTTTCGCCCGCAACGATATCGGTCTGTTCGGCTACACGATCCGTGCGCTCGGCATCGACTACAACTATACCGTCGATCCGACCTCCGCCTGGATCACTGTCATCATCATGGATGTCTGGCATTGGACATCCCTTGTAGCGCTTTTGTGTTTTGCCGGGTTGAAGGCCATCCCCGACGCCTTTTACCAGGCCGCGCGCATCGATGGCGCGTCCCGCTGGGCGGTCTTCGTCAATATCGAATTGCCCAAGCTCAGGCGCGTGCTCGTCATCGCCGTCCTGCTGCGCTTCATGGACAGTTTCATGATCTACACTGAACCGTTTGTGGTTACGGGCGGCGGTCCCGGCAACGCCACGACCTTCATTTCCGTGGACCTCGTGAAGATCGCGCTGGGCGAGCTTGATCTCGGCCGGTCTGCGGCGCTGTCGCTCGTCTACAACCTCATCATTCTGGCGATCTGTTGGATATTCTTCACGGTGACGACGCACCTTGAGGGGCGCGAGGAGACGCCAGGATGACGGAGCGCCTGTCCGCCGGAGCGATGACGATGCCGCGCGACATCGCGCCTGCAGCCGTTGCGGAACGCCGCTTCGCCGTCAACTGGCGCGCGATCGGCCTCGGCCTTTACCTGCTTGCCCTGGCGCTGCCGATCTATTGGCTCATCAACATGAGCTTCAAGACGAATATCGAGATCAACTCGACGATGACGCTTTTCCCGCGTCACCCGATCGTGACCAATTACGTCCATATCTTCAAGGATCCCTCCTGGTATCTGGGCTATGTCCATTCGCTCACCTATGTCGTCATCAATGTGGTGATATCGATTGCGGTCGCGCTGCCGGCCGCCTATGCCTTCAGCCGCTATCGGTTTCTTGGCGACAAGCACCTCTTCTTTTGGCTTCTCACCAATCGCATGGCGCCGCCGGCCGTCTATGCGCTGCCCTTCTTCAACCTCTATACGGCGGTTGGCCTGTTCGACACGCCATGGGCCGTCGCTCTCGCCCACTGCCTCTTCAACGTCCCGCTAGCGGTGTGGATCCTGGAAGGGTTCATCTCCGGCGTGCCGCGCGAGATCGACGAGACGGCGCAGATCGATGGTTATTCCTTTCCGCATTTCTTCGTGAAGATATTCCTGCCGCTGATTGCCAACGGCGTCGGCGTCGCGGCCTTCTTCTGCTTCATGTTCTCCTGGGTGGAGATGCTGCTTGCCAGCACGCTGACAAGCGTGAACGCCAAGCCGATCGCCGCCGTCATGACGCGCACCGTTTCCGCCGCGGGCATGGACTGGGGAATGCTCGCCGCGGCCGGCGTGCTGACGATGATCCCGGGGGCGATCGTCATTTGGTTTGTCCGCAATCACATCGCGAAGGGGTTCGCCCTTGGGAGGGTGTGAGGAGTTGCTGCCATGGGGATAGACTGGACCAAATTTGCATGGATGGCCTGGACCTGGCAGACGGCGATATTCTTTGCTGCCATTGGCGCCCTGCTCGTCCTGATGACGGTTCTCGCCATCGTGCGTCCCGAAAGCCCGCGCGCCGGCATCCTTCGCATTTCGACGACCCGCGGCGACAGGCTCTTCATGTCGCTCCTGGGCGCCGCCTTTATCTACATTCTCTGGTTTCGCTTCGGCGCCGAAACGCTTTGGCCGCCCGCCGTCATCGCGGTGATCTGGGCGGCCGTCATGTTTGCCTTCGCTTGAGGGGCGGCAGGAGAGGAGGAGAGGAAATTGCCCCATTCTCGATACTGATCAGCTTGACAGTCAGGCGGCCCGATATTTCGCGGCCGGCGCAAAAGGAGGAAGCAAATGATTAGACGTCGTGATTTCCTAATGGGGTCGGCTGCGCTCGCCACCGCAGCGATCATCAAACCGAGAATTTCGCATGCCGCAGCCATGGATGCAGCCAAGAAGTGGGTGGATAACGAGTTCCAGCCTTCCACGCTGAGCAAGGATCAGCAGATGGCCGAGATGGAATGGTTCATCAAGGCGTCGAAGCCATATGAAGGCATGACCATCAACATGGTTTCGGAGCCTCTGACGGTCCATGATTACGAGGCCAAGCAATTGGCGCAGGCCTTCAACGAGATCACCGGCATCAAGGTCAATCACGACATGATCCAGGAGGGCGATGTCGTCAACAAGATCCAGACGGAAATCCAGACGGGCCATCCCATCTATGACATCTGGATCAACGATTCCGACTTCATCGGCACGCACCCACGCTATCACGACTGCATAACTTTTACCGACTATATGGCAGGCGACGGCAAGGCCATCACCAATCCCGACCTTGATCTGGATGATTTCATCGGCACCTCGTTCGGCACCTGGACGGACGGCAAGCTCTATCAGTTGCCGGACCAGCAATTCGCCAATCTCTACTGGTTCCGCTACGACTGGTTCACGAAGCCGGCCATTCGCGACGCCTTCAAGAAGAAATATGGCTATGAGCTCGGTGTCCCGGTCAACTGGTCGGCCTATGAGGACATTGCCGATTTCTTCACCAATACGATCAAGGAGATCGATGGCCAGAAAGTCTATGGCCACATGGATTATGGCAAGAAGGATCCCTCTCTCGGCTGGCGCTTCACCGATGCCTGGCTGTCGATGGCCGGCGAAGGCGATGCGGGCCTGCCGAACGGCCGCCCGGTTGATGAATGGGGCATCCGCATGGAGGGCTGCAATCCTGTCGGCTCCTCGCTCGAGAGGGGCGGCGGCGCCAACAGCCCCGCGGCCATTTACGCCCTGGAGAAATACATCGACTGGCTGAAGAAATACGCGCCGCCGGAAGCCGCGGGCATGACCTTCAGCGAAGCCGGGCCGGTGCCGGCGCAGGGCCATGTCGCGCAGCAGATCTTCTGGTATACGGCTTTCACCGCCGACATGGTGAAACCCGGCCTGCCGGTGGTGAACGAGGACGGTACGCCGAAATGGCGCATGGCGCCGTCCCCGCATGGCGCTTACTGGAAGGAGGGCATGAAGCTCGGCTATCAGGACGTCGGCTGCTGGACCATGCTGAAATATGCCGATCCGAAGAAGCTCGCGGCCGGTTTCCTGCATGCGCAATTCTGCGTCTCGAAGACGGTGAGCTGCAAGAAGAGCCATGTCGGTCTGACTTTCATCCGCGAAAGCGACATCTGGGACAAGTCTTTCACTGAACGCGCGCCGAAGCTTGGCGGGCTGATCGAGTTCTACCGCTCGCCGGCGCGGAAGCAATGGACGCCCACCGGCATCAACGTGCCGGATTACGGGCGTCTGGCCCAATTGTGGTGGCAGAACATCTCCGATGCCGTTTCAGGCTCGAAGACACCCCAGCAGGCCATGGACAGCCTGGCGCGAGCCCAGGACGACGTCATGGCCCGCATTGAGAAATCCGGGGTTCAGGGCGCCTGCGGGCCGAAGCTGAACAAAAAGGAGAGCGCCGACTATTGGTATGATCGGGCGAAGAAGGACGGCAATATTTCGCCCCAGCGCAAGCTTGCCAATGAGAAGCCGAAGGGCGAGACGATCGATTATGACAAGCTGATCAAAAGCTGGCCGGCAACCCCGCCGAAAAAGGCCTGATGGCCGATAAGAGAGGGAAGGCCGGGTTTGCCCGGCCTTCCTTTTTTATGGCCCGCCCCGGGGGCGGTTTGATCTAACATCCCTCTATACCGGCGGCACGTCGGTGACCATCGGCCTCCAGCTGTTGAGGCTCTATAACGAGAAGCTTCTTCTCCTGCATCTCTCTTGCCGCGATTTTGGACTCTAACGGGCCGCTGTCGCCAAGCTTTCCCCTTCGGCGGACGCGAATGGAGATTGAAAATAACGGCCACGCGAGCGTGAGCGGAACTTTCGCCGTTCCAAACGGTTTCGTCCCGCACCGCATCGGAGGGTGCGCAGGAGGGGGTGCAATGTCCGGTTCTCGGCTTTTCGTCGTTTGTCTGGGAATTCTGGCCGCTGCAACCGTTTCGTGCATCGCCCGGCCCATCCGGCCGCCCGCGACCGCCGCTCCTCCGGAGGACGGGCAATGGGTCATGCCGGCGAAGAACTTCGCCAGCACCCGCTACAGCGGTCTCGACGAAATCAACACGAAGAATGTCGAAAAACTGGAGGTCGCCTTCACCTTTTCGACGGGCATCGATCGCGGGCAGGAAGCCTCGCCTCTCGTGGTCGGCGCGACCCTGTATGTGCTGACGCCCTATCCGGACATCCTCTACGCGCTCGACCTGACGAAGCCCGGCGCGCCGGTGAAGTGGAAATACGAACCCAGGCCGGAGGCGGCCGCCCAGGGCGTGGCGTGCTGCGACGTGGTGAACCGCGGCCCCGTTTATGGCGACGGCCGCATCTACTACAACACGCTCGACGACCACACCGTCGCGATCGACGCGAACACCGGCGCCGAGATATGGAACGTCAAGCTCGGCGATATCAATATCGGCGAGACCATGACGATGGCGCCGCTCTTCGCCAAGGGAAAGGTCTTCGTCGGCAATTCCGGCGGCGAAATGGGCGTGCGCGGCTGGCTTCAGGCGCTCGACGCGGCAACCGGAAAAACGGTCTGGAAAGCGTGGGCGACGGGCCCCGACAAGGACGTGCTCATCGGCCCCGATTTCCACCCCTTCTACAAGATGGATCAGGGGAAGGATCTCGGCGTCACAAGCTGGCCGCCCGACGCCTGGCAGCATGGCGGCGGCAACAGCTGGGGCTGGACATCCTTCGATCCCGACCTGAACCTCATCTATTACGGCACCGGCAATCCCGGCCCGTGGAACGCCGATATGCGTCCCGGCGACAACAAATGGACGGCCGGCATTTTCGCCCGCGACGCCGATACCGGCGCGGCGCGCTGGTTCTACCAATGGAGCCCGCACGATCTCTACGACCATGACGGGATCAACGAACAGATCCTGCTCGACATCGACTGGCAGGGGAAGCCGCGCAAGGTACTCGTTCGGCCGGAGCGCAACGGCTACGTCTATGTCATGGACCGCATTACCGGCGAGGTGCTGTCGGCGAAACCGTTCGCGGCCGTCAACACGTCCCTTGGCGTCGATCTGAAGACCGGACGGCTTCGCATGAACCCGCAAAAGGCGCCGCAGGTGGGCAAGGTCGTGCGCGACATCTGCCCGGCGGCGCCCGGCGCGAAGGACTGGAACCCCTCCGCCTTCTCCCCGAGGACGGGCTATCTCTATATCCCTCACAGCAATCTGTGCGAGGATCTTGCGACCGCCGAGGTCAACTATATCGCCGGGACGCCCTATGTCGGCGCACAGGTGACTATGAAAGCGGGCCCGGGCGACGGGCACCGGGGCGAATATACCGCTTGGGACATCGCGGCCGGCAAGGCGGCATGGACCATCAATGAGCGCTTCCCGGTATGGAGCGGAACGCTCGTCACCGCGGGCGACGTCGCCTTCTACGGAACGATGGACGGCTGGTTCAAGGCGGTGGACGCCAGGACCGGCAAGGTGCTCTGGCGGTTCAAGACGGGATCGGGGATCATCGGCCAGCCCACCACCTATCGGGGGCCGGACGGCCATCAATATGTGGCGATCCTCGCCGGCGTCGGAGGCTGGTCGGGTGCGATCGTCGCGGCAGACCTCGACGCGCGCGACCGGACCGCGGCGCTCGGCTTCGTCGGCGCCATGCGGGATCTGCCCGCCGCCACGACCAAGGGAGGCATGCTCTATGTCTTCCGCCTGCCGTGAAAGGACGAACGGGATTGCAAGGGGCGGTAGGTGCCGGCGGCCGGGCGTAAGCTTCGGCGCGGCCTTCGCCATTATCGGCCTCGCGCTTCTCCTCGCCGCATGCCAGCGCGAAAGCCGGCCATTTGAAACGCCGCCTCCGGCGGACGCCTCCAACGACGAGATCGCCATGTCGCCCAATCACCCGGGGCCGGGAGGGCCGCAAGCGGCAAGCAGCGCCAGATGGGAGAAATACGAACAGAGCGCCTATGAGGTGGCGGAGGGTAAGCGGCTCTTCACATGGTTCAACTGCAATGGCTGCCATTCCAAGGGCGGTGGCGGCATGGGGCCGCCGCTGATGGACGACAAATGGATCTACGGCTCCTCCATCGAGAATATCGCCGCGTCGGTTCGCGAAGGGCGGCCGAACGGCATGCCCACCTTCCGCGGCCTCATCCCGGAAGACCAGATCTGGCAGATCGCCGCTTATGTGCGCTCGCTTGGTGGGTTCGTTCGCAAGGATATGGCGCCGTCCCGCGACGATAGCTTGAGCGCCCGTCCAGCCGAAAATCGTCTTCCCGCGCCCAGGCCGCAGCAGGCGCCCGCTTCGCCGCTTTCCGGCCAGGGAAAACCATGAAACCGTCGCGTTCCCTACGGTTCGTGTGCACGGCGCCTGTCCTCCTCGTCGCCGGCTGCAGCGAATGGCAATCCGCCCTTCATCCATATGGCGAGAATGCGCGCACGACGCTCAGCCTGATCCTGAGCTTTGCAATCATATGCACCATCGTCTGGATTTTGGTCATGCTGGCGCTTGCCGGGGCGCTCCTGCGCCGCCGTTCCAATGCCGAGGGCCTCCGCCCGCCGCTGGAAACCGATCCGCGGCGCGAACGGGGCTTCACAAGGATGGTCGGGAGCGCGGTTGCCGCGACCGTACTCATCCTGGTCGGCCTTACCATTGCGAGCTTCTTCGCCGGCAAGTCGAATGCCGCCCTGACGGGAAAGGAAATGCTCACCGTCCGCGTCACCGGCCATCAATGGTGGTGGGAGGTGCGATATCAGGACGCCAGCCCCTCGCATACCATCATCAGCGCCAATGAAATCCATGTCCCGGTCGGCGAGCCCGTGAAGATAGAGCTGGACTCGGGCGATGTGATCCACAGTTTCTGGGTTCCGAGCCTCGCCGGCAAGCGCGACCTCATACCGGGAAGGCCGAGCGAGATCACCCTCCTGGTCGACAAGCCGGGCGTTTATCGCGGGCAATGCGCGGAATTCTGCGGCTACCAGCACGCGCATATGGCGATCACGGTGGTCGCGCAGCGGCCGGACGCATTCGATGCGTGGCGAAAGGCGCAACTTGCCGACGCAGTCCCTCCGGCCGGCGCTCAGCAACGTCGCGGGCAGCAGGTGTTCCTCTCCACCGGCTGCGTGCTTTGCCACACCATCCGCGGCACGCCGGCGGGCGGCACAAGCGGGCCGGATCTCACCCATGTCGCAAGCCGACAAGGGCTGGCGGCCGATACATTGCCGATGACGCGGGGCGCGCTCGGCGCCTGGATTGCCGACCCGCAATCGGTGAAGCCCGGCGCGAAGATGCCGCGCGTCGATCTCGGACCGGACGATCTCAATGCCGTCGTCGCTTATGTCGGGAGCCTGAAATGAGCGACGCGGTTCTCCGGCAGCCCATTCGGCGGCAGAAGGAAGAAGGCCTGAAGGGCATTCGCGATATCGGCCTGGACGATGCGGCGCTGCATGCGTTCCTCTCCGAAACCTGGAAGACGCCGAAAGGCTTCTCTGGCTGGTTGACGACGGTCGATCACAAGCTGATCGGCCGGCGCTACATCGTTACCGCCTTCCTCTTCCTCATCCTGGCGGGACTGTCGGCGCTCGTCATGCGCTTTCAGCTCGCATCGCCCGAATCCGGCCGGATCGGCCCCGATCTCTACAACCAGCTTTTCACCATGCACGGGACGACGATGATGTTCCTTTTTGCCGTGCCGGTGATGGAGGCCTTCGCCGTCTATCTCGTGCCCTTGATGATCGGCACGCGCAACGTCGCCTTCCCGCGCCTCAATGCCTTCAGCTACTGGGTCTATCTCGGCGGCGGGCTGATGATCTGGATCGCGTTCGCCTGCAATACGGGCGCCGACGCGGGCTGGTTCGATTACGTGCCGCTCGGCGGCCCCGAATACGGCATCGGCAAGCGCTCCGATTTCTGGGCGCAGATGGTGACGTTCACGGAAGTGTCGGCGCTTGCCGTCGCCGTGGAGATCATCGCTACCGTTTTTAAGCAGCGCGCGCCCGGCATGACGCTGGACCGCATTCCGCTCTATGTCTGGGCGGTGCTGGTCACCTCCTTCCTCATCCTGTTCGCCATGCCCGCCGTCATGGTGTCGAGCACGATGCTCATCCTCGACCGGCTGGTCGGCACGCATTTCTTCAACCAGGCGGAAGGCGGCGATCCCCTGCTGTGGCAGCATCTGTTCTGGTTCTTCGGCCATCCGGAAGTCTATATCATTTTCATCCCGGCGACCGGCTTCGTCTCGTCGATCCTGCCCACTTTCACGCGCCGGCCGGTGTTCGGCTATCTCGCCATCGTGCTGTCGCTCATCTCGATCGGCTTTCTCTCCTTCGGGCTTTGGGTGCACCATATGTTCGCCACGGGGCTGCCGCAGCTCGGATCGAGCTTCTTCACGGCCTCGTCAATGATGATCGCCATTCCGAGCGGCATCCAGATCTTCTGCTGGATCGCGACGCTGTGGGGCGGCCGTCCCATTTTCGCCACCCCACTTCTCTTCGTGCTTGGCTTCATCTTCACCTTCGTGATCGGCGGGCTTACGGGCGTCATGGTGGCTTCCGTGCCGCTCGACCTTCAGGTGCACGACACCTATTTCGTCGTCGCGCATTTCCATTACGTGCTGGTCGGCGGCGCCGTCTTTCCTCTGATCGGCGCGGTCTATTACTGGTTCCCCAAGATCACCGGCCGCATGATGAGCGAAAGGCTCGGACGGTGGAGTTTCTGGCTCATCGTCATCGGCTTCAACGCCACCTTCTTCCCAATGCACATACTCGGCCTTCAGGGCATGCCGCGGCGCGTCTACACCTATCCGCTGGAAAGCGGCTGGGGCGGAATGAACCTTTTCGTCAGCCTGTCCGCGCTCGTGCTCCTCGCCGGCTTTGCGGTCTTCTTCCTGAACGTCCTGGCGAGCCTCCGCAACGGGCGGATCGCGGGGGACAATCCCTGGAATGCCAGCACGCTCGAATGGGCGACGACCTCGCCGCCGCAGCCCTATAATTTCGCGCGCCTGCCGGCGGTCACGCATGGCGAGCCGCTTTGGGCGGAAGGCGATACCCTCCCCGCCATCGAAGGGCTGCGTGTCGACGCGCGCGAGGTGATCGCGGGGACGGTGGCCGACGCCACGCCGCAAATCCGCGAGCCTTCCGCCGACAATTCGATCTGGCCCTTGCTGGCGGCGCTCGCGGTCGGCGCGACGTTCCTTGCCTCCATCTTCACGCCCTGGGCCGTCGTGTGGGGAGCGATCCCCGTTGCGATCACGCTTATCGGCTGGTTCTGGCCGAAGGGAACGCCGGAGGATGAGGAATGAAGCACCGCATCATCGCCGATGTCTCGCATCTGCCCACCTACGATTTCGGCTCGGGCAGCCCGATGTGGTGGGGCACGCTCTCCTTCATGACCCTCGAGGGGATGGGATTCGTCCTCGCGATAGGAAGCTATTTCTATCTCGCCTATCTCGCGCCGGGCTGGCCGATCGCGGCGCCGCCGCCGAATTTATGGCCGGGCACGATCGTGCTCGGGCTTCTTCTGGCGAGCGTCATCCCGAACCATATGGCTTCGACCTGGGCCAGGAACCAGGACCTTCCCAAGGTGCGCCTCGGGATGGTCATCATGTCGATCGCCGGCATTCTGCCGCTCATCGTGCGCGGCTTCGAATTCCCGGGCCTGCAGCTTTCCTGGGACGAAAACGCCTATGGCTCGATCCTGTGGTTCCTGCTCGGGCTCCACACGGTGCACCTCATCACCGATGTCGGCGACACGATCGTGCTCACCGTCCTGATGTTCACGCGCCACGCCCATTCGGGCAAACGCTTCAGCGATGTCAGCGACAACGCCTTTTATTGGGATTTCGTCGTCTTCTCCTGGGCCGTGCTTTACCTCGTCATCTACTGGTTTCCGAGGCTATGACCATGCAGGCGATCCGCAACGGCATTCCCTGGGCCGGGCTCGCCGCCGGGCCGGCGGCTTGGGCGGTTTCCTTTGAACTCAACTACTCGATCGCGCATTGGCAATGCGCGGCCAACTCCCATCCCGCGCCATGGTTCTCGCTTATCGGGATTGTCGTGGCGCTCACGGGAGCGTTTCTGTCATGGCGCGCCTGGGGAAATCACGACCACGGCCTCGGTCCGCCCATGGCCGCGCATGCCCGCCGGTTTCTTGCCGGCGCGTCGCTCGGCGTCGGCGCATTGTTCGCGCTCGTCATTCTGCTGCAGTTGATGGCGGGGCTCGTGTTCGGAGGATGCGAGCTTTGACCACGCTGATGAATTTCCTGCTTTCGGGTATTTCGAGCGGCGTCGGCCACTGTTTCGGCGGGGCGGTGGTCTTCGGCTGGACGTTTGATGTTCCCGTGACCTTTCCTCTGGCGTTGACCGCCGCCCTTTATGCGATCGGGGTTGAGCGCCTTTGGCGGCGCGCCGGGAGGGGACGCGGCGCAACGCTGCCGCAGGTCGGCTGCTTTGCCGGGGGTTGGCTGATGCTCGCCATCGCCCTTGTTTCGCCGCTGCACGAGGCGTCGGAGACGGTGTTTACCGCCCATATGATCGAGCATGAAATCATCATGGCCGTGGCGGCTCCGCTTCTCGTGCTCGCCCGTCCGCTCGCACCCATGCTCTGGGCGCTGCCGCTTCCATGGCGGCGCAGGCTCGGC
>Ga0164242_10004687_pt1 | contig 15317 bp, 10 predicted proteins | sample OricomgcompostMG_FD_108783 | JGI IMG/M metagenome (GOLD analysis project Ga0164242, IMG submission 108783) | Miracle-Growth compost microbial communities from Emeryville, California, USA - Original compost - Miracle growth compost (MG) ... | reverse complement strand
TTCGGCATCCTCGCCGTCATGCACGACATCGACCGTGTACTGCGCCTGGCGCAGCGTCCGCGCCAGCCAGTCGGCCAGTTCCCTGTTGTCCTCCACAAGCAGGAGCCGCATTCCCGTCTGCTCCTCGTTCTCCGGTGCTCCGCATCGCCACTATGCGCGAAGCCGCGACGATGGGGAACTGCCGTCGAACCTGGATTCTGCCTGGATTTGCCGGGTATCGTTGCCTGGCCGGCGACTTCACCGGCTTGCCCCTTACCGCCGCTCCATGTAGTTTCGAATCGACTTGTGCGCGAGCTCTTGTCAGCGGGCGGGGCCTTGACATTGTCGAAGTCGAATTGGGGCAGAATGCGAATTATCGCTTCGATCGCGAAGTCAATCGCGATAATTGGAATATTGTTATGGCTTCCCGCGTGCACTACCGCGACGCCGGACGCTCCGGCTGTTGCGACGGCGGCGGGGGCGAGCGGTGCCGGCGTGAAAGACCTCCAACTCGTTCCGAACCTGCCGCCGCCCGTCGATACCAACAACGGGCAGGACGTGCCGATCGCGCCGGGCGACAAGCTTGAGATCGACGTGTTCCAGGTGCCCGACCTCGATCGCACCGTCCAGGTAGACAATAAAGGCCGGATATTCCTGCCGCTGATCGGAGAGGTACAGGCTGCGGGGAAAAGCGTCCTGACGGTACAGAACGATATCACTCAGCGCTACGGCGCCAAATATCTGCAAAACCCGCAAGTATCGGTGTTGATGAAGGAATCGGCCGGGCAGCAGGTCACGATCGACGGCGCCGTGAAGAAACCCGGCATATACCCCATTTCCGGCAGTTCCACGCTGCTCCAGGCCGTTGCCGAAGCCGGCGGCCTGGACGACATAGCGGACGAATCGAAAGTCTACGTCTTCCGGAAAGTAGGCGTGCGTAAACTTGTGGCCAACTATAATCTCAAGGAAATCAGGTCCGGCCAACGCCAGGATCCACGTATCTACGGCGGAGATATTGTTGTTTCCTTCAAGTCGGGATCGAAAGTAGCGCTCCAGAACCTCGGGAACATACTAGGAGTTGCCGGACGAGGCGCGTATATAGGCGCCCTGGCTGGATTTTAGGGCGAGCAAGGTGGACTTTGCTCAAAGGGCGTGTCGAAAGTTAAGTGGAACCACGTCGAGGACCGGGACTTTACCGGAAGCGAGCAATAGACGTTGAATAAGTTCGAGCCTCAAAGGCAGCCGACGGCGCCTGTCCCCGCCCCGCAGCCGGGCGGTCTTGTCTACTATCAGCCCGTGGACCCTTTCGGCTACGGGCCCGGCGCCTTCGAGGACGAGGACAGGTTCGATCCGCTCAAGCTGTTCTGGTACATCGTCCATTATCGCTGGCTGATCGCGTCTTTCCTCATGGCCGGCGTTATCGTCGGCGTTCTGGTGACGCTGCTCCAGACGCCGCTCTACAGCGCCACCAACAAGATCGAGATCGACACCTCCGGCAACAAGGTCATTCAGGACCTTTCGATCACCTCGCAAACAGCCGACCTGCGCGCCTTCCAGACGGCCCGCGAGGAAATGCTGAGCCGGGACGTCGCGCGCCGCGTCGTGTTCAAGCTCGATCTCGCCAACGACGACAAGTTTCTGGCGCCGACGCCGACCTTTTCCCTGATGAACCTGGTGCACCGGGCCCTGAACACGACCAGGACCGCCGACCTCAAGGATCTTTCGGCCGAAGAGCGCCAGCGGATGGCGGTCGCGAAGGTCATGAACAACCTCAACGTCGACCTCATCCGCGACACGTCGATCCTTTCGATAGACTACACGCACGCCGATCCGAAATATGCCGCCGACGTCGCCAACCAGGTGGCCCACAGCTTCATCGACCAGAATGTCGACAGGCGCAGCGAAACCTCCGACCTTGCGCGCCAGTTCATCCAGCAGCAGGTGATCGAAGCGAAGAAAAAGCTTGGCGACGCGGAAACCAAGCTGGTCGCCTACGCCAAGCAGGCGGGCATCGCAGTAATCGGCGACAACAACAATTCGCTCATTTCCCAGAACATCAGCGAACTGAACAAGGCGCTGGCCGATGCCATCGAAGCACGTGTGACCGCCAAGCGCTTCGACGACCAGGTGAAGGCGGGAGAAAGCTCGACGCTGCCCGAAGTCTTCGCCAGCAAATCCATTCAGCAGGCAAAGCAGAAGATCGCCGAATTGAAGGCCACCTATCAGCAGAAGCGGGGCACGCTGAAACCGGACTTTCCCGAAATGGTCGGTCTCAGGGCGCAGATCGCGCAACTCGAGGACGCCGTCAGCCAGGAAACGGCCGCGATCGCCAAATCGGCGGAAATCCGCTACGATCAGTCACAGGAGAAGGTAGCCGCGCTGCAAAGCGAGTTGGCGGACCTCTCCAAGCAGCAGTCGGCGTTTCAGGACAAGAGCATCCAGTACACGATCCTGAAGCGCGAGGTCGATTCCGATCGCGCGCAGTACGATAATCTGGTCGGCAAGCTGAACGAAGCGGGCGTAGGCGCTGAACTCAGGACAGCCAACGCTTCTATCGTCGAGAGCGCCCTTCCGCCCGGGTCTCCTTCTTCGCCCAGCCTGAAAAAAGATCTCGCCCTGACGATCGTTCTCTTCGGGGCGCTGGTTGCCGGCCTGATCTATCTCATCGAACTGATGAACAACACTTTCGCGGTGCCGGACCAGATCGAGAAAGAACTGAAACTCCCCGTCCTCGGCATCATCCCGGTTGCCAAGACGCCAGATCCTCTTGAGGAGTTCAACGACGCCAAATCGGCACTGTCGGAAGCCTACCGATCGCTGCGGACATCGCTGCAGTTTACGGGCACCGAGCACTCGATCCGCACGCTTCTCATAACTTCGGCCGAGCCGTCGGAGGGCAAGTCTACCACGGCCTACAAGCTCGCGCAGGATTTCGCCGCGCTTGGCCGGCGCGTCATCGTCATCGACGCGGATATGCGCAAGCCGCAACTGCACCGCTTTTTCAAGGTGAGCAATTCGATCGGACTGAGCAACCTGCTCTCCAGCGTGGCCGAGCGGCGCGAAATGACCTCGATCTTCCACCAGGCAGGGCACCTGCCGCTGACGCTGCTTCCGGCCGGAACGATCCCGCCCAATCCGGTCGATCTCCTAACCTCGCAGCGCATGGCGCTCATTCTGCAATATTGCGCCAAGAACTTCGACCTGACCATTATCGACGGCCCGCCGATCATGGGCCTTTCCGATGCGCCGATCCTCAGCCGCCAGGCCGATGCGACGCTTCTGGTCGTGGCAGCCAAGCAGGCCACCCGTAAATCGGTGAAATCAGCCCTCGCCCGCCTCAAATCCGCTGGGGGAAACGTCGTCGGCGCGGCGATTTCGAAATTCAGTATCGACCGGCTCGACTACAATTACGCCTATCGTTATATGAATTACAGCTACTACAATTATGAAACAGCCGAGCTTGAAGACAAGACTTCACCGGGGGCCACCGCATCTCCTGTCCGCGGCAAGCTGGCTCGCCTTGTTTCCGATCTGCGTGATCGTTTCATGCGGCGTGCTGCTTAACTCGGCGGCAGGGCTACTGCGCGGAGCGGATCCGGAAGCGGCGCTGAAGCTCGACCCGCTGTCTTCCGATACCCGCGTCGAGGTGGTCGTCGACGCACTCCAATCCGTCGCCGGCCCATCCACCACCGGCAACATCCCCAAGGAGATTGCCGCGCTGGTACGAACGGGGATCAGGCTCAGCCCGATCGACGCGCGTCTTTTTTCGCTGCTTGGTATCATCGAGAAAAAGAATGGCGACGAGGAAAAGGCTGAGCGGCTGTTCAGGCATGCGCTGGCCCTGTTGCCTACGGAAATCCAGGCGCTCAGCCAAACCCTGGAAATTTCGGTCCGGCGGGGCGACTACGCCGCCGCTGCCCATGAGCTTGAGATCATCGCTCGTCGCTGGCCGCGATATTGGCCGAAGGTAGAGCCGATCCTTCCCGCCGTGCTGAACGACAAACCGGCGTTCCAGGCCATCGTTTCGGGTTTTGGCAGCGACCCTTTCCTGCAGCGCTTGCTGACCTGGAGCCTCATCCGGAAGAAGGAACTCCTCACACCCGCCTACAATATTGCCCTTGCATGGCATAACGACGGAAAGGGCGATGCCGGCACCGCCGTCAACCTCGTTACCACGGCGCTTCTCAATGCGGGCCGGGCCTCCGACGCTTATCTGCTCTTCATCCTCACCCGGCCGCCCGCAAAAGAAACCGTCGCCGGCTATGTCTATAACGGCTCGTTCGAAAAGCCGCTTTCCGGCAACGCGTTCGACTGGCAGATACGCTCCCAGGCCGGTGCCGACATCGAGATCGTCGACCGGCACCCGAAATCAGGGGAAAACGGCTCCGGCGCGGACCGGGATGTTCCGGCGGACGATAAGGCGCTCGCCATCCGGTTCCTGGGCAGCCCGTTGCATTTCCGAAATGTCTCTCAATTCATCCGGCTTACGCCGGGCGCATACAAGATCGAGGTGGACTACGCCTCGGTCGACCTCAAAACACCCGAACCGTTGCAGCTAACCATCTCGTGCACGAACGGCAACGTCGCGCTCGGGGTGCTGGATTTCGAATCGGGAACATCGACCGGCCGCACCGCTTCCCTCGATTTCTCGGTGCCGCCGGACGGATGCGACCTGCAACGGATCGAAACGGTCGGCGCCAACCTCCCCTTGAGCTGGCGTTACCGCTACGAGGGCACCCTCTTTCTGGATCGCATCCGGATCCTGCGGGCAGCCGGCTGAAATGGAAAAACTGCGCAATTCCCTGCATTTTTACTATGCCGGCATGCTCATCTTGTTGGCGCTGGTACTGGGCGGCGGCACGGACCAGGGCTTGTGGACCGACCATTTGATCGAGGTCGCGCTGTTGCCAGCGCTCTTCCTCGGCCTGGCCCACATGGCCGAGACGCGGTTGACGATTGCGGCGCGCATCCTCTCCGCGGCAACCCTTTGCCTGATGGCCGTACAGTTTCTGCCGATCCTGCGTTCCTGGCCCTTACCGGGGCTTGGCCCGGACATCCCGCACTGGGCTTTTTACTCACCGGCTCCGCAAAAGAGCCTGGAATCTTCTCTTTTCATGGTCGGAGCGCTCGGCTTTTTCCTGTTCCTGAGCCGCTTTTCGGATGCGGACCAGGAACGGCTGTTGAATTTTCTGATGGTCGGCCTGTTCGTCAATCTGGTCGCCGCGACCGTCGAACTCTCCTATGGCCATGGCGCCACGGCGGGCAAGGATGTCTTTCCCTACAGTTTAGGGGCCGGGCTTTTCACCAACCGGAATCATTTCTCCAGCCTCGTCTATGCGATGATCCCGATGCTCGCCTATCTGACCTTGTGGCGGCGGCGCCTGCCGGCTGCCTATCTGGGCTTCCTGATCCTGATGCTGCTGGTCCTTTTTGCCGCGGGATCGCGCGCCGGAATGGCGATAGCGACGACGCTCGCCATCGTCGGCCTCCTCTGGTTCTGGCCAAGGACGCAATCGCCGGCCCGCAAGCTTGCTATCCTGGCGACAGGTGTCTTCGTGATAGCTGGAATAGCGTGGTGGTTCGGATTCGATTCGAGCATCCAGAACGCTTCGCGGTCGGTCTTTTACGCAACCACCTGGAGGGCGATCCAGGACCATTGGCTGGCAGGTACGGGTCTTGGCACCTTCACTTTGATCTACCCTTCATACGAACGCACCGGCCAGATCGTCTCGGTCTACGCCAACCATGCCCATGACGAATATCTCGAACTCTGGCTGGAAACAGGACTGGCCGGCCTTGTTCTGATCGGCGGCTTCTGCGCCCTGGTCGTGCGGCATTTCTCGCGTTCGGGCCTGGCGGAAGCGTCTTTCATCGCTATCGTGGCGATCATGCTTCATAGCCTGGTCGATTATCCCTTGCGCACGTTCGGCCTGGCGATCCCGTTCGCGTTTTTTGCCGCGACCGTTCTCTCGGTCAGGCCTCATTCCTCGGGCGAGCCGGTTTCGCACGGGCACACGACGCATCGCAGGAAAGTCGTTCGCCATCGGCGTTCGAGGGAGGGCGCGGCGGTCGAGCCGGCCCTCGACGAAGCCGCCGCCAGATAGCGGCGGCCGAATGGCAGGGAGCAGGCTTACGCCTTGCATATGCTCGCGGACGCGAGCCCTCGCCGGGCCATCACATTCCTGGTGTCGATGACGAGCCTCGAATGCCCGGCGACCAACGCGTAGTCGATCGCATCATGGTCCGTGGCGATGAGCACGGCATTGTAGCTGGCAAGCCCATCGGCATCGAGGGCGACGGACCGCTTCTCCTGGAAGTGCGGATGCTCCCGGGTGGGCGGAATGACCTCGACATAAGGATCGTGAAAATCGACCGAAGCACCGCGGTTGCGCAGCAATTCCATTAGCGCGAAGGACGGGCTCTCGCGGATATCCGATACGTTTTTCTTGTAGGCCAGGCCGAGTATCAGGATGCGGGCCCGCCCGAGCGAAACGCCCTGGGCACGGTCCAATTCCTGCTCCAGCCTGGAAATCACATAGTGCGGCATAGCGAGATTGATCTGGCCGGCCAGTTCGATAAAGCGGGTCGTCAGGCCGTATTCTCGCGACTTCCAGGTGAGATAGAAGGGGTCGATAGGGATGCAGTGTCCGCCGAGCCCCGGGCCGGGGTAGAAGGGCATGAAGCCGAACGGCTTGGTGGCCGCCGCGTCGATGACCTCCCAGACGTCGATCCCCATCGCGTCGTAGATGATCTTCAGTTCGTTCACGAGCGCGATGTTGACGGCGCGGAAGACGTTTTCGGTGATCTTCACCGCTTCCGCCGTGGAGGGAGAGGAAACCGTCACCACACGTTCCACCACCGCGCCATAGAATGCCTCGGCGAGCGCGGATGCCTGTGCCCCGTCGCCGGCGACCACCTTGGGAATGGTGACGGTACGGAAACCTGCGTTGCCGGGGTCCTCGCGCTCGGGCGAGAAGGCAAGGAAGAAGTCTCTTCCGCTCTTCAGCCCGCCCTCTTCGAGGATCGGCTTTACGTCTTCCTCAGAGGTGCCCGGCCAGGTGGTCGATTCAAGCACCACAAGCTGCCCCTTGCGCAAATGCGCCGCGATCGTACGCGCCGTCTCGACCACGAAACTGAGATCGGGCTCACGCTGCTTCGACAGCGGGGTCGGCACGCAGATGACGATCACGTCGCAGATGGCAAGATCGGCAAAATCGCTCGTGGCGCGGAAGCGCCCTGCGGTAACCAGACCGGCAAGATCCTCCGAGGCGACCGCTCCGATATAGGATTCGCCGGCGTTCAGGCGCGCCGCTTTTTCGGCGTCGATGTCGAAGCCGATCGTACGAAACCCCGCCCGTGCCGCAGCCTGGGCGAGCGGCAGGCCGACGTAACCGAGGCCGATAATACCGGCGACGGCCTCGCGGCTCGCGATCCTTGCAATGCCAACATCGCCCGCACCCGCAATACCGCCAGCAGATTCATTCATCCATCGCCCCCATTTTCATGCTCTCGCGCTTCTCGCCGCGAGGCGCTTCCCGACTCGATAAGTGGCTCTCGATCAGCCGGAGCATTTGTCCCGCCAGATGGACGCGGTCGAATTTCCCTGCCGCCTTGACGCCGTTCCCGCCAAGCGCACGCACAAGAATGCGGTCTTCCGACAAGGCAACCAGCTTGTCGTGGAGATCCCTTGCATTTTCAGGCTCGAACGTGATCCCCACCGCCTCGCTCTCGACGATCTCCGCCGATTCGCCCCGTACGCCGTGCAGGACAGGGATACCCATGGCCATGCACTCGAACAATTTGGAGGGAATGACGGTCGTGAAAAGATCGGTCTTGCGCAGATGGATGATCGAAACATCGAGGAGCGACCAGTAGCGCACCACATCGGATTTGGCCACGGTATCCAGAAAGACGACGTTCTTCAGGCCGAACTGTGCGGCCCGCTCCTTGAGCGCCGCCTTCGAGGCGCCGTCACCGAGGAACAACAGGCGGATATCGTCCCTCCCCTCCTCCTGCAGCAGTCTGGCGGCGTCGAGAAGCGTCTCCAGCCCATGGGCCAAGCCATGCGTGCCGATGTAGCCGGCGACGAATTTGCCGGAAAGGTTCAGCTCTTCGGTTAATTGGACATCCTTCTCTCGCGGGCGGAAGAGCGAAAGGTCCGCACCGTTCGTCACCACTTTTATTTTGGCGCCGTCGACGCCCCTCTCGATGAGCTTGCGCTTGAAGGAATTGGTGACCGGAACGATCATCGCCGCGTTGCGGTAAAGGGAGAGTTCGATCTTCTCCAGCCAGTCGAGCAGCGCCGACTGCTGCATCGCGCCGACGACGCGGATGGATTCCGGCCACATGTCGCGCAATTCGAAGACGAAGGGAACGCGACGCAGCTTGCCGACCAGATAGCCGGCACAAGCCGTGAAAAATTGCGGCGAGGTAGCGACCACCACATCGGGCCGCGCCACACGCAAACTGGCCGGCGTGGCGGCCAGCATGAAACTTACATAGTCAAGTGTGCGGCGCAGGAAGCCTTCATTGGCGCTGATGTAGGTCCAGACCCGAATGACATGGATGCCGTCCATCGTCTCACGAGCGAAAATCCGGTTGCGATAACCTTCGAAGACCTTGCCCTTGGGGAAATTCGGCGCGCAGGTTATGACGGTGACTTCATGCCCTGCCCTCACCCATTCGCGGCAATGCTCGAAGGTACGGCTGGCGGGCGCGTTGACTTCAGGCGGGAAATTGTCGGTAAGGAAGAGGACACGCATCAGGCGTCTGCCCAGGAAAATTCCGTTACGCTCTCGCCGCCGGACATACTCAGAATCAAACGTCGGGCTGGCTGGCTGACGCCGAATTCCGGGTGCCAGGTGGCCGGTTCGACCTTTGCCGCTCCCGTCCTGACGCGCCAGCGCAACAGGGTCTTGGATCCCGCCGCAAGCGTGCCGGCGCCCTCGCCGGCCGAAACCGCGAATTCGGGATGGAAATAAAATGGGACGACCGCACTGCGGTGACCGCCCTCGACGCGATCGCTGACCACAAGCCCATTCTTGCCGAAACGCCAGTTCCGGAAGTGGCGGGGGTGGCCCTTCAGCCGCGTATAGCCGTCATGGCCGCAAGCGACCAGCCAGTCATCGCCTTGCCGGTCCACCGACAGCCGTTCAGGCCGTGCCCGCCGCGCCACACGAAACCCCGACCAGACTTCGGACGAATTCTCGCCGTCGACAACAACCGTATTGTGCGCGCCGGTTCCCCGCTGGCGCGCCCGCTCCATGCCAACTCCATAGACCGAAGTGCCGGAATTGACGATTGCCCGCTGTCCGTCCACCGAAAGCTCGAAGGATAGCGTATCGGCATGGGCATGGCCGGGCAGGTAGTCCGGGCCGACCCGCGCGACGTCTATCAATACGACGGCGCGGTCGTTCTGCAGGCGGACATAGCCGCTATCGCGCAGCCAGGTACATCCGGGTTCGACCGGAACGGACGGCGCGAAGCCGAGCGCCGTCGCGTAACGCTCCAGTTCACGGGGCGGCGGCGCGATCCCGAACGCCGCGTCGTTAAAGAAGGCGATCTCCCCGTCGGGATGGCACATCGTCGCCAGCCACCGCCGCATGGCGGCGATCTTTTCACCCCACGCGGTCGGTGCCGGCAGTCCGGCAAAGCGCAGGACATTTGTGAGATCGAGCATGTCTTCGAGCGCCAGCGCATGGTACATGGTACTGAGTTCGAAGTGCCCGCCATCGGCAAGGACCTGTTCCGGCACCTCGCGTGCCAGTATGCGCAGCCCAAGCTGGCGCCAGGAATGCGCCTCGGCACCGTCGAAGAAGCAACCGGCGAAAACGAGCGCCTTGGCGTTGCTGAAAAGGTGATTGCCGAGGAGATGATATTCCAGCCGCCGTGTCAGCCAGCGGGCTTGCACGGCAAGGCTTTGCACTGCTTCATCGGGGAGCGCATTGCCTGCCTGTACCCACTTGATCCAGTTCACGATGCGTAGCGACGTGGGATAAGGGTCCCAGCCCGTTCCCCCGCCCGGCGGATTCCCGGTGATCCAGCGCCGGATCAGGGCCGCATGCCAGTCTGCGCGCTTGACCGCATCCTTTGCATTCAAATCGTCGAAATAGTGCAGGTTGTAGCGCCACAGCTTTTCGATGGAGGGATCGTCCCAGCCATGAGCGCCCAGCGAGCGTGTCTCGTTCAGAAGCCGGAACGTGTCCGGTCCGACGAGGCTTTGGCGCCTTTGCGCGGGCAAGACCCACGAGCCCCGTAGACGCAACGGAGGCGGCGGGCGAAGATCAGGCTTCGGCCGGGCCATCCGGAATTGCAGACGGCCGTAGATCTGAACCGGCCGCAGATGTCGCGCGGTCTCCCAGTAGAGACGCAGTCGACCAGGTCCCGGTGTCATGCCGAAAGCAGTCGCTCCAGCGCCGCCACGATCCGCTCGCCGGTCCGGCCGTCCCATTTCTCCGGGACGCGGCCTTTCTTCCAGGCGCCTGCGAAAAGCCGTTCGAGCGCCGGTGACAACGCGGCCGGATCGGTGCCGAGTATTTCGTTGGTTCCGATCTCGACGGTCTCGGGCCGCTCCGTAGTGTCGCGCAGCGTCATGCACGGCACGCCCATCACCGTAGTCTCTTCGGTGATGCCCCCCGAATCGGTGATGACGGCCTTCGCATGGCGGACCAGCCAGTTGAATTCGAGATAGGGTTGCGGCTCCACGAACCTGATCGTCTGCGGCAGGCCGGGAATGGACGCCAACGTTTTGGCCGTACGCGGATGCACCGGAAATACGACCGGCAGGCCGCGGGTCCCCTCTCCGATCGCCTTCAGCAGCCGTTCGAATGAAGCTGCTGCATCGACATTGGACGGCCGATGCAGCGTCACCACGAAATAGCTTTCCGGAGAAAGACCGAGTTCGTCCCGGAAGGGCGGTGGGCGGAGCCTGTCGAGGTTGGCGAGGAGCGTGTCGATCATCGTGTTGCCGACGAAGAAGATGCGCCGGTCCCCCACTCCGGCCCGCTTGAGGTTTTCGCCGGCGTGGATACTGGTGGTGAAGAACCAGTTGGTGATCGCGTCCGTCACCATGCGGTTGATCTCTTCGGGCATCGCCCAGTCGCCGGAACGGATACCGCCCTCGACATGGGCGACAGGGATCCGCAGCTTCTGCGCCGTGATCGCGCAGGCCATTGTCGAGGTCACGTCGCCGACGACGAGGCAGAGCCGGCTGGGCCTCTCGATGAGCAGCCGTTCGTAGCGGATCATGATCGCGGCCGTCTGCTCGGCTTGCGTGCCCGAACCGGCTTCAAGATTGATATTGGGCTCGGGGATGCCAAGCTGGCCGAAAAAGTCGCCGGACATGCGCCGGTCGTAATGCTGGCCGGTATGAACCAGCCTGTAGCGAAGATGGCCGCCCGCCGCCCGCCGGGCTTCCAGCGCCTTGATGATCGGCGCGATCTTCATGAAATTCGGCCGCGCGCCGGCGATGATGTCGATCAGCGCCCCTCCCTCCAGGCTCATATGCGCGCCGTCTCCGCGATTTCGATGGTGGTCCGGCCCACTTCAAGAAGCTCGTCGAAAGCGATCGGTGGTTCCAGCCCCTCCGCCACCGCCCGCACGAACGCGGCGGCACAAGCCTTCTGCCCTTTGTCCTGCCGCCACAGGTTCATCGAGCGGAAGCCTCTCCAGCCGAAGCCCTTCAGGCGGCGGAAATTGTCGAGCTGAAGGATACGACCGCCGGCAAACACTTCCAGCCGTTCCTTGGGAAAGCTCTTCGTGCCGTTGGCGAAATAATGGATGGTCCCGATCGACCCATCGGCGAAAGTGAGCGTGATCGTCGCCGTATCGCCCGTCGCCGCCCTCATCACCGCGACCCGATGCGCGGTGATCGGCGCACCGGCCAAGAACCGTAACAGGTCGATGAAATGGCAGGCTTCGCCGACGATGCGGCCACCGCCCACCGCATGGTCCTGTATCCAATGTCCGGCCGGGATAGCTCCCGCATTCACCGTCATGACGAAGGATTTCGGGCCGGCATCACCGGCAAGCAGGTTTTTTATCTTCAACACCTGCGGCGCGAAGCGCCGGTTGAAGCCGACCATGACGACCGGCACGAACCCGGACGCGACCGCACCCGCCCGCGCGGTTTCGATCTCCGTAAATTCCTCGTCGGTCAGGGCCAGCGGCTTCTCGACGAAGACATGCTTGCGCGCATCGAGTGCCCGGCATACCAGCCCGGCATGGCTGTCGTGACGCGTCGCGATCACGACAGCGTTCAAGTCCGGATCGGCCAGCATGGAGGAGACATCGGTGGTTGTCTTTTCGAAGCCGAATTTACGGCCTGCATGGACGCCGCTGACGCCGGCATTGGACGCGACACTGACAAGCCGCGCAGTCGTGCTCCTGAAGGCCGGTATCAGCGCGGCTGTCGCGTAGTTCCCGGCGCCGACGAAACCGACAGCCACCCCGCCGCTCTTGTGTCCGGCCGCTGCCGGCAGGGCCGGCTGGAGCGTTACCGTGCGTTGCGTCAGTTCCCCGTTCGAGGCGACGTCATCGACGGGATAGTCGAGCAGTATGCCGAGGGACGGTTCCTTGCCGCTGACCAGGCCGTAGGCGTTCGCCGCGTCGGCCAGCGCGAAACGGTGCGAGACCAGCGGCTCCACATCGAGCCGGCCGTCGGCCAGCATGTCGAGCACCGCCTCGAAGTTGCGCTGCTCGGTCCAGCGCACGAAGCCCACAGGGTAATCCTGCCCTTTCTCCTCGTAATCGGGATCGTAGCGCCCCGGCCCGTAGGAACAGGAAACCTGGAAGGTAAGTTCCTTCTCATAAAAATCCGCACGGGAAAGGGCGAGCCCGGTCACGCCGACCAGCACGATGCGCCCGCGCTTGCGGCACATGAGCGCCGCCTGATGGACCGGCTCGCTGCTCTTGGTCGAAGCGGTAATGATGACGGCGTCTACGCCGCGCCCGCGCGAAAATTCCTGTCCCGCCACGACCGGATCGACACCGGCGGAAAGATCGGCGATCTCGGCCCCGAAACGCTCGGCGAGCTTCAGCCTCGCCGGATCGAAATCGAGCCCCAGCACGCGGCAGCCATGCGCGCGCAGCAATTGCACCGTCATCAGCCCGACAAGGCCGAGCCCGGTCACCACCACCGCTTCGCCGAGCGTCGGCTGGACGAGGCGGATGCCCTGCAGCGCGATGGCGCCAAGCACGGTGAAGGCGGCTTCGTCGTCCGAAACCGCATCGGGAACCTTCGCGCAAAGATTGACCGGAACCGCAACCGCCTCGGCATGCCTGCCATTCGAGACGACGCGATCCCCAACGGCGAACCCCGCCACGCCGACGCCGGTTTCGACCACTCGCCCGACATTGCAGTAGCCGAGTGGCAGCGGCTGGTCGAGCTTGTTGAAGACCGTTTCGAGCGTCGGCGCCAGGCCGTCGGTCCTGACCTTGTCGAGAACCTGCCGCACCTTGTCCGGCTGCCGGCGCGCCTTGCCGACGAAGCCGGCCTTGCCGAAATCGACCAGCATGCGCTCGGTGCCGGCAGAGACCAGCGTCCGCGAAGAACGGATCAGCACCTGCCCGCGTCCCGCAGCCGGACACGGCACCTCGGCAACCTCGGTTACGCCGGTCTTGAGCGACTGGAGGATTTGCTTCATGCGCGACTAATCACTCCGCGCCCTTCTTACAGATTGCATAGAAAAGGCTTGGCCTCAAAACCGCATGAATTATGTTGGGCATAATCGGATCGAAACCAACGATTTCGTAAACAAGCATCCCATATTTTCTGACTGCTTGCGCCATCTCCTGGGGCGTGGATTCAAACCGCGAGTAGTCAAGATACCGGACGCTCTTTTCCCGTTGAGATATCCCTAGGCGTCGATATATTTTCTGGATAGAACGAAGAAACGAATGGCCGTGCGGCACGGAAAAAATGATCGTTCCGCCTGGTTTTAATATGCGCGACATCTCCTTTAGCGCATCGTCAGGGCACTCCAGATATTCCAGAACGCTGAGACAAATTACGCCGTCGAAGCTTTCGTCCGGAAATGGAAGACTTTCTACAGTCTCTATCAACCGGAAGGACAGTCGGCCCGCCAAGTCTCCAATGTTATCTGTTGCCTCGATGAGCATCTGTTCAGATGCATCCACGCCAAGCACGGTGTGACCAGATTGCGCGAGCATGCGCGAGAATGTGCCGGATCCACAGCCGGCGTCGAGCCAATATCCTGGCGGACCGAGGAGCGGAAAAACGTTATGCAAAAAAAAGGATTTGCGACGAGCAAACCCTCCACGAAGATATTTCTTCTCCCAGCCACTCGCTAGTTCGTCGTGGAAGGCGACCGCGTTAGGGACTTTTGCCAGGTTCAAGAAATCCCCCACTTAAAACTCGGCGGCATCCGGCCTGTAAGGCGCGAACAGAGAGCAAGTCTGTGCGACCGGACTCCCCTTTTTCGGCCTAGCAAAAGCAACCACGGGGTGGCGGTTTCGTGCATATTAACCCGGTATCCTGCCCACAGCCGGCGCTTCCAATTCATTATCGGGCGCTTGGTGGGCACAAGGATGGGGCTTTCCAGCTACATGGGGTGGAACTGTATAGCCTTGTCCTAATCGTCGCATTTCAGCGACCTTAAACTCGATGGCACGATGGACCTCTGTCCGGAGGCGCGCCCACATCCATCCCACGCGCCCTGCTCGCCAAGCCCCTACAATCAACACATAATACGCGTAGAGGAATACAAACCGCATAGGAAGCCATCGGAAATTATGCTTGATCCACATTCGTCTTTCTAGCGTTTCACCGAATAGAAGAGGTTTCGCCGAAAGCTTCATCCGATTGTATTTTGAAAAAGCCTCCGCCGTAGTATATTTATTTTGCTTATCAAGCCAGTGATGCAGATTAGGACTATCCTGGTGTTCAAGTTCCCCGGTCGTTTTGGCGATCCGTCCCTCGACCAGCGGATGCTCGTTCACAAGAACGTCGCTGAATCTGCATGTTCCGGTTTTCCAACCTCTCAGGATCACCTGGCTTGCTGGCAAGGGTTGGCTCATAAACCAAAGTCGGCGTCGGACTGTGAAAGCATCGCAATCATCAGCCTCGATTATTGCTCGCATGCTAGCCTTCAGCTTTTCAGTAAGCCTTTCGTCCGGATCTACTTTCATGGTCCAGGATGCGGTGATAGGCAATTCGTTCAAAGCGAAATTCCATTGGTCGCCAAAGCCACGGAATTTGCGCTGTACGACATAGACCCCATGTGCCAGCGCGATGTCGACGGTTTCATCGTTGCTGTAACTGTCGACAAGAAAAACTTCCTGAGCGAAACCCTTCAGGTTTTCCAGAACCGCCGCCATAT
>Ga0164242_10004685_pt1 | contig 15318 bp, 27 predicted proteins | sample OricomgcompostMG_FD_108783 | JGI IMG/M metagenome (GOLD analysis project Ga0164242, IMG submission 108783) | Miracle-Growth compost microbial communities from Emeryville, California, USA - Original compost - Miracle growth compost (MG) ... | reverse complement strand
GGAGGGGGGGAGGGGGGAGGGGGAGGGGGAGGGGAAAGTGGGGAACAGCTCTCCGGCTCGGGAGGGGGGCGGAAGGGGCGGGCACCTCGATTGTAGGCGAGGTAGCGGCGACGGAGGAAACGGTTACGGGCGGAAAGGGGGGCGAGGTAGCGCGGATGAGGGAGAAGGGAGGCGGCTCGCCAGTAGACCCCCCTCTTTCGGCGGACGTAGCGTCGAACCGCGGTTCGGCTACGGACGGGGGAGCGCGGCAGTAGGGGGGCGGCACCGAGCCGCTGCCCTAGCCAGCGATAGAGGCGATGGCGGCGAAGGGGAGGTAAGAAGGGGGGCTTCCCTTTCCTCCTCCTCCGCTTTCGGCCGGCCGCCCTGAGGGGGATGAGCTGCTTGAGGCGGCGGACGGCCTGGCGCGAAAGGGGGGGAAGGGGAGGAAGGAGGCGATACGGTCGGTTCGATCGATATCGGGGCGGATGCGGGGGAAGGCGGCCACGCCGCTTCTGCTGCCGTTGCCGAAGCAGGAGATGGGACAGCCAGCGGCGCCGCAGAAGCGGCTGCCGTAGCAGGGCGGGAAGGCGGTTATCCCCTTCCTGTAGCAGGGCGAGGAGGGCGAGCCGCTGCTGCTGCCGCTGAATCCGATTCGTTCGGCGGCTGACGCGACGGCGCAGGAACTTATGGCGGGCGCCGTACAGCGCTCCCTGCATCGCCCGATGGTATCGAAGCAGCTGCCGAAGCCGGCGAAGGTGCTGTCGGCGGACGCGGCGCCGATATCGGCGGCCTAACGACCGACGGCGGCCTCAATCGATATCGGGAACCCTTCGTCGCGTGATGCGCCGAAGGAGGCGCCGAAGCCGGTCTCGACGGGCAGGGGGGAGGGCGCGCCGAATCCGGCCAAGCTGCCGTCCCCGCTTGAGGCGGGGGACGGAGGCGCCCGCCCGGAATTTACGGAGCCGCTGCTGCCAGCGTGCCAGGATCGGGCGGCCGATGGAAGAGCGACGGGAGAGGGGGGCAGTTTGGCGGGGAGGGGCGAGTCAGAAGCGATAACGGGGGCGATGGAGGGAGAGGGGAGGGCGGCGAAGGAGGAAGGGATGCGCGAAACGGGGGCGATGCGGGGCGGTGAGATGGCGGCTAAAGAGGAGGGAGCGGAAGGGAAGGGGGGGAGTAGACCGGCGGCGAAGGGGGGAGGAGCGGCGGAACAGGGGGGAGAGGCGGAAACGGAGGCGGCGGCGGGGGCGGAAGCGGCGCCGAAGGGCGGAATGGCGCCGTCGCCGCCCGATTCGGCGGGCGAGGGGAGAAAAAGAGCGTCGCACGGGGCGGGACACCCCCCTCCGTCGTCGGCGGCGAAGGGGGGGCCTCTTCCGAAGACGGCGGAAACGGAGGCGGCGGCGCAGAAGGCGGCCGACGAGAGGGGAGCGGGAGGAAGGAGGAAGGGGTGCGCGGAAGAGGAGGGAGCGGATAAGGGTGGAACGGGAAGGGGTGAGAAGGCGGCGAGGCGCCGTAAAGAAAGGGGGGCGGAAGGGGAGATGTCGCCGATCGAGCTGCCATCGCAGACGGGCGGCTAGCTGTCACCGTAGTCGGCGCTCGAGGGAAGGCCGCCGTCGCTGCCCCAATCGGGGGGCGGAAGGGGGCGGAAGAAAGCGGCGATATCGCATAAAGGAGCGGATCGGAAGGGGGCGGTCGGGGCGCGCAAATAGATGGAGGCGGGGGCGCTGCCAGTGAAGACGGAGGCCACTCACCACGGCGCCAAAGGCGGTCCGCCGCTTCAGCCGGAAATGGCGAATAGGGGGGCGGCGGCGAAGGGAACGGCGAATCCGCCGAATGGGGCGGGACGGGCGACGGCAGGAGCGGCGAAGACGGCGCCGCGTTCGGCGGGAGCGCCAGAGGAGGGGCGGGAAGCGGCGACGGCGACGGCGGGGGGCGGTCCTAAGGAGAAGGGCGGCGGAGAAGTCGAGAGGGGCACCCTTCCTCCTCCCGCGGGCAGGAGGGGTGGAAGGGGGGTGGGAAGGGGGGTGGAGCGAGGAGTGGGAAGGGGAAGGGCGGCGTGGGGGGCGCCGCCCTCCCTTCCCGATAGACCGCTGTCGCGGCATGATAGGAGACGGATCAACGTCTAAGGATACGGTAACGGCTGTCTTCTTATGGAAGGGGTGGGAAGGACGGGAAGGGGAGGGAAGGAGGGAGGGGGTGCGATGTGAAGCCATAGGTAGAGAGGGAGGAGGGGAGCCCTACTTCCGCCCGCTTCGGCGGGAAGGGGGCTCCTGTGCCGGCTTCGGTTGAGCCGATTTCGGTTGGATCGGCTTCGGTTGGACTGCTTTCGGTTGGACTGCTTTCGGTTGGACTGCTTTCGGTTGGACTGCTTTCGGTTGAACTGCTTTCGGGTGGATCGGCTTCGGTTGCGGCGGCGCGCCTCGGGGCGCCTTCAGGTCCGCCTCCCGCAACAGCTCGCGGGGCGGCCAGACCGCCGGTAGCTTGTACCCTGGACGGGGGACAATTGAGGAGGGGTTTCCGTCCCATCCCTCAAGGAAAGGGAGAGAGAAGAGCGTCTCCGCGGAAAGGGGGAGCAGTTCACCGTCCTTCCCTTTTACGGCGAAGTACTTGGTATACGCCGCGTATCAGCCGGAGGCCCCCCTCATATGGAGCAGCCACTCCTCAGGGGAGCAGCGCGCCTCCCGCTCTCGAAGCCGTTTCTGGAGCTGGCACGGGATGGAGGCTAGCAGCGCCATCGCGCGAGGGACTTCCCCCGCGTTTAAGGCGTTGTCTAGCTCCGAGAGGTGTCATCCCTCCCCCACCGCCGGATAGCGGGGGTAGGGGCGGAAGAGAGGGCGGAGCCGGCGTCGTGCCGAAGGCGCCCCCTCCCCCTTTCGGGCGGGAGGGGTGGTTGGCGTCGCCAACAGTAGGGCGCAGAAGCGCGCCTTCGAGAAGGCGGAAGAATGGAACTGCCGCCGAGGCGGCAGCCCCACCTTTCCGGTTCTCGGATGGCGGGGAGAAGGGGGGCGAGGGGCGGCCCTTCGCGGCAGCGCCGGTACTGAGTAGAGGGCCCTCACGGCAGCCCGTAGCTGCTGCCGTGAGGCCGCTGCTACCTCTTTTCAATTCGTGGGCGGGTCACGTCATTCCAGTAGGGCGATCCGAGACGGCTCGTCCATCCATCGGCCCAGGAATGAGCGGGACCTAATGGCGTCGGACAACGGGAGCTCATACACCCACTCCCCTTCTACCCCGAAGTAGGGCAGGAAGGGGGTGAAGGGGGCGGCTCACGTCCTCTCAATAGCGGAGAGGAGGCGATGTTCCGGCGAACTGGGGGGTACGTCCTCCATCAACTCGACGAACCGCTGTGTCCGCCCTAGGAAGGCGGACAGAATGGCCATCACCCGGGGGGCATTCCCCGTGTCAAGGGCCGCGGCTAGCGCCGCCGCTGTCGGCTCGGCCCCCACTTTAGGGTACCGGCGGTAAGGGCGCAACAGGAGGGGGCGCCGTGGCGGGCGCCCCTTCTGCTGCCGAGTGGATGGGCTGGCCTCCTCCTTTCGGCCGGAAGAGGGAGGAGAGGGGGGGCGTGATGCCGCCCGGAAGGCGGAGGAGTGGTACCGCCGCTGGGGGGGCGTCGATGCCCCTCCGCGCGATGTGCGCGATGTCGAGGCCCCTCCGCGCGGCATGTTTGGCCGCGGGAGAGGCGGTTGTAAGGGAGAAGGGGCGGCCTTCCCCCCCATGTTCTGCCGTTTCGACATCGGTACAAGCTTTTTCCAGCTCGTAGGCAGCTCGTCCTCCTCGAGGAGGACGATCTGAGAGGGGTCGTCGTGTCAGTCCTGTTCGAGGAAGGGGCGGGAGATCATTGCCAACGAAAGTAGCAGTGCGGCTCTACCCGGCCTCTTCACCCCAAAATAAGGGAGGAAGGGAGTGTATCCTGCTAACCAGTGCTCCTGAAGTTGGACAAGGAGAGGGTAGCAAGGGGCGGTGAGTGGAACCTCTGACAGCTCCTCGAAGAACTCCCGCGCCTTCCCCAAGAGGGAGGCGAGGATCGCCATGACGCGGGGGGAAGCCCCCGCGTCAAGTGCGACTGCCAGATCATGCGCCGTTGTTTTACCCGCGACATACGGATATCGGGGGTACGGCTTAATTAGAAGGGGGTGCCGCTGCTGTGGCGGACGCCCCTTCTGCCCCTCCTTTTGGGCAGGGAAGGAGGAGGGAGGGAAAGGGGGGCGCGCCGCCGAGAAGGCGGAAGAATGGAACTGCCGCCGAAGCGGCAGCCCCACCTTTCCGGCCCGTAGGCGGCGTGGCCGGGGGGTGGCGCGAGGAGCGGCCCCCGGAAGGGAAGGGCGAGGTGATGTTCGCCGGAGATGGCGGCGCCGAAGTGTTAGGATGGAGCGGCGGATAATTGGCCGCCGCCCCTTCAGCTTACGGCGTGTGCGGCGAAGTCACGGATTGGAGCGAAGGTACAGCGCCGGAACGGGGTAGAACGGCGGATAAATCGGCGGGAAGGCGGGGCGAAGGCGGCGGGAAGGGGGGCGGCGCTGCTCATATCGCCGCCGTAAGAGGAGGCGAGGAAGGAGGAGGCGGCGAGGGGGGCGAGGACGGCGCCAGCGGCGGCGCTCCCGTTTCTGCTTCCGTCGAAGTCGGAAGGCGCGAGCCCCTCGGCTGAGTCGGCGAGGGGGACGGCTCCCTCGGCGCGAATGGCGGGAAGGGGGGCGACCTCCGGCCCGGCGCATCGGACGGAGGGGAAGGGGGCGGCGAGCTCGGATGGGGCGGCGAGGAGGGCGGCGAAGGAGGGGGCGAATAGAGCGCCAGAGAGCGCGCTGAAGGGCGCGGCGGCGAGGAGAGCGACGACGGGCGCGGCGAGCTACCCGAGAAAGGGGGCGAAGAAGGGAGGGGGAGTGGCGCCGAAGAAGGGAGAGGGGAGGGTAAGGTAGGGAGCGGCGAGGGCGGCGGGCGAGAGGGCGACGCGGCCGGTGGCGGGAGAGAGGACGACGCGGCCGACGGCGGGATGGCCGCCCCGCTAGTCGGCGACAGTGACGGGCTGGCCGCCCTGCCAGTAGGCGGAGGCGACGGCGGAACAGGGGAAGGCGGCGGCGAAGGGGAAGACGGGCCGGAAGGGGGCAGCGGCGAGGGCGGCGATGGGGGGAGAGGCGGTAAGGAGGGAGGCGATGAAGGCGACGGGGCGGCCGGCGAAGGGGAGGGCGTCGCTTTCGGCATCCCTGGCGCGCCTGGAAACGGAGGCGGAGGCGAGGATGGCGGCGAAGCGAGCGGCCACGGGCGAGGCGTAGACGGGAGGCGCGAAGGGTGATGCTCCGATTTCGGCGAAGGCGGCGTAACCGATTTAAGGAGCGGACCGTATATCGCACTTGTTTACGGGGGTTTGCGGTGATCGGAAAGAGGGCGTGCCGAATCTGGAAGATCCGACGGCGGCGAAGGCGGGGGCGGACGGTCCGCTTCAGTCGAATCGGGCGAAGGCGGGGGCGGCGCCGGAAGGTGGAGGTCCGCACTAGGCGGCGACGGGAGGGGCGGATAATCGGCCGGGCGAGGCGCGACTTGTTTCGTCGCTGCTGTCGGCTCCTTGCCGGCTGCCGCTTCTGCCGCCATTTACGCGCCTTCTTCTGCTGCCGGCGGGCGAGGGCGACCGACGAGCGGCGGCCACGGCGGGGACGGCGGGAAACGGTTGGCCGACGGCGGGGACGGCGGGAAACGGTTGGCCGCTGGCGAGGGGAGGCGGTTGGGCGGCGGCGAGGGGAGGCCGCCAGCCGACGCGAACGGCGGGATAGGGCGCGCCCCTTCTGAAGCGGGCGGCGAAGGGGAAGGGGAAGGCGGCGCCGAATTCGGGTGATCCGCCGCAGCGTTGAGACGGGGTGCGCTTTCCGATAACGGAGGCGGCGACGGCGACGGCGGCAACGGGGGAAGCTGCCGCGCGGCGTGGCCCGATAGCGCCGATTTCGGCGGATAGGGAGGAGGTGGTTGATCGATCGAATTCGGCGATATCGAAGCGCGAGACGGCGGCGGCGCCGCCGGTGATGCGTCATGAACGGCAGAAGGGGCGGCTGAAGCGGATGCTGCTGCCGCCGCCAGAGGCGGGCCTGCCGACTGGAGGGGTACTGCCGCTTCCGAGAATGGCGGCGGGCGAGAGGATGGCGGCGATAGAGGCGGCCGGTGGAGAGGCGGCCGCGGCGTAACGGCTGCTGCCGATATCAGTACGGCAGCAGGCGGCGCGCTTTAAGGAGGGCGGAGATGGGGCGCCGGCTGTGAGGATGGAGTTGCACAAGGCGCGGCGGGAAAGGGAGGGGAAGTCAGCGGGCGCGCTGTGGACAGGAGAGGCTGCCGGAAGCGAATTGCCGATATTGGCGATGGCGCTCTTCCTGCCCCTCCTTCAGCGCCAGCTTAACCTCATCCTCCTCTACTGGAGCCGGATTCTTCTCCTCCTCCTTCTTTTGCTGGTCGACCCGCCATAGGTAGGCGCGAACCCCTTTCCGGCATAAGCTCTGGATGAACTGTTCGCTCGGAATGCGGAGGCGGATGGGGCGGCGAGGAAGGAGGGAGGGCCGTCGACGGACGGGGCGAGAACGGTAGCGGCGCGCAAGGCGGCGACGCGGGAAGCGGGGAGGGCGAAGACGGAGTTTCCGCCCCTTTCGAGGAGCGGCGGTCGGCTTCCGCTGCTTTCGCGGCCGGCGGCGGCGGATGAGAAGGCGGCGAAGGCGGCGAAGGCAGGAGTCGGCGCCCAGCGCGAGAAGGCGGCGAGCGATCCGGCGAGGGCGATAGAAGCGGAGGCGGCGAAGGCGACGCCGTAGACGGCGGCCTCGGCGGCGGCTGCTGAGGGAGTAGTGAGGGGGATGATAGGGGAAGCGGCGCCGCTTCCGCTTACGGGGACGGGAGGGGGACTTCCGGCCGCGAGGGCGGGAAACCGTCTTCCGATTGCGAAGGCGGGAAGGGGACTTCCGGCTGCGAAGATGGGAAGAAGGGTTCCGGCCGCGGGGACGGGAAGAGGGGCGGGAGGGGGACTTCCGGCCGCGGCGGCGGGGGAGAAGCTGTTTTCGGCCGCGGAGACGGGGGAGGTGCCGCTTCCGGCGAGGGAAGGGGGGCCGATATCGGCGCGGCAGGAAGAAGTGGCGATATCGGCGATAGAGAAGGGACTGCCGATAACGGGGGAGACGCGAACGGCGGGGCAGGAGAAAGAGGGGGGAGGGGGGAAGGGCAGGAGAAGGAGGGAAAGGGGGGAGCTGCGGTTGTCGCGGACGGGGGGCGTACAGCGGGAGAGGGGAGAGGGGGCGGAGAACGGCGCGAAGGCGGAGATGGGAGGGATGTCAGCGGCCTCAGTAGTGGGGCGGAATGTAGGGGGGAAGCGGTGAAGGGGGGCGACGAGGGGGGCGGACATTTCGAATTCGGCGCGCCGCACCGTAGCGGACGTGCGCCCGAAGCAGGTTACGGCGCCGCTTGCTGAGCGTCCGCCACATCCGTAGAATTCGGCCATACTTTCAGCGATGCCGTTTCGAACGATGGCGAAGGGAGAGGTTGGTCCGCTTGCGGAGGCGCTGTCACGGGGCGCGGAATAGAGATCAGAAGCCACCTCAGAAGGTGGGGCGAGGGATGGAGGCGGCGATTCCACGGCGAAGGGGAGGGAGCAGCCGAAGGTGCGGCCGACGAAGGAGGGGATGCCGTCTCGGCTGATAGCGGCGAAGGGCGGGGCGCCGGCCTCGAATGACGAGGGAGGGTTCGAGGCGGCCCCCCTTAACGGGGGTGACGGCGGCAGGGGTTGCCTCCTTCCGCCGCCGCGAGGCGGGGGAGAGGCAGAGGAGAGTTGGGAGGAGCATACTGGCCGCCCCCTCAGAGAGGAGGGCGAGAAGGCGAACTGGAAGGGAGGCGTAATCGAGGATGGGAGGGGCGATAACCCCGAGAAGAAGCATCGGAAGGAGGAGAAGGAGAAGGATCCCCCCCTCTCGGCGAGTTAGGTCCGCAAACTCCCCGATGTACTCCGTCTTCAGCGCGCCGAAGATGATTCGATTGTAGAGCCAGACTGAGTAGATGGCGGCAAGCACGATTCCGGCGGTGGCGAGCAGGAGGACGGCGCTGCTCGCGGCGAAGATACCGAGGAAGAGCAGGATCTCCCCAAGGAAGTTAGAGGTGCCGGGGAACCCCATATTAGCCAGCGTGAAGGCGAAGAAGAGGGAGGCAAATAGGGGCATCACCGTAACCAGTCCGCCGTAGTAGCGGAGAAGGCGGCTATGGTATCGATCGTACAGGACGCCGATACAGAAGAAGAGGGCGGCGGAGACGACGCCATGACCAATCATCAAGTAGATCGCGCCATCCAGCCCCTGCTGGTTGGCGGAGGCGAGGCCAAGCATCACCATATTCATATGAGCAACCGAGGAGTAAGCGATGATGCGCTTCAGATCGATCTGCCGAATTGTGCTGAGGGAGCCGTAGATAACGCCCAGAAGGGAGAAGGCGGCAACCAGGTTGGAGTAGGTGGTAAACCCTTCCGCGAGCAGGGTAAGAGAGAAGCGGAGGAAGCCGTATCCGCCCAACTTTAGGAGGAGGCTAGCGAGCAGCATTGAACCGACGGTGGGCGCCTCGACGTGCGCCTCCGGCAGCCAGATATGGAGGGGGAAGAGCGGCATCTTAACGGCGAAGGCGAGGAAGAAGCAGAGCCAGATGATCTGTACCTGCCCCTCCTGTAGCGTCGTACTAAGAAGGACTAGATAGTGGGTGCTTCCGGTGAGAAGGTAGAGGTAGAAGATGCCACCCAGCATAAAGAGGGAGCCGAATAGGGTGTAGAGGAAGAAGTAGTAGGCCGCCTTAATCTTTCGGGCGCGCGCTCCTCAGACCCCGATTAGGATAAACATCGGAATGAGGAGGCTTTCAAAGAGGATGTAGAAGCAGAGAAGGTCGAGAGTAAGGAAGGTGAGGACGAGCAGAATCTCCATACCGAGCAGAGAGTACAGGAAGCCGATTGGCCGTTCTTTCACTGATCAGGCTGCAAGGAAAAGGAGGGGGAAGGTGAACAGGGTAAGAAGGAGGAAGAGGGCGGAGAGGCCATCCATCCCGAGTGGGAAGTAGAGGTTATAGGGCGGAAGAAGAGGGTACTCACTGATCCATTGGAAGCCGGAGGTCAACTTATTGAAGCCACCAAAGAAGTAGAGGGAGATTAGTAGGGAGGCGCAGGAGGCGGCCGTGACTAGATGGCGCTCTTCCGTAATTGAACGCCGATAGGGCAGGAGTAGAAGGAAAGGGAGAGTAAGGATGAAGGGAATAAGGGGAAGGCTAAATTGAGAGAAGAAGAGAGGAAGTAGGGGGATGGTAAAAGAGTCGTTCATTGGAGTCAGATAGGGGGAAGGGCAGCAACAGCTTACCACAAATTCTCAAGTATGCTCCCCTGCCGGCCCGCCCAATGGGCGGCGGCGAAAGGGAGGGGCTTCCCTACGGGCGCCACCAACGGCGAAGCCGCTGGAAGAGCGCCTTAAGGGCAGCGCCAAGACGAAACGGCTTCTCAGGAGCCGGATCTGGTTGCGATAGGCGAAGAATGGCGGCATCAAACAGCGGACGGGCCGGCCCCATTGCAATTCCCCAGAGGACGAGCAGCCCCAGCAGCACGAGCCCCTCAAAGTAGCCCAAATCAGGGACAGGAGGCTCCACCTCCATCGCGCTATCCGGCGCCCCGTCAGCCGGGGTGTCAGGGGTGTCAGGGGTGGCGGGGGAGGAGGGGGAGGCCTCTTCACCCCCTTTTCCAGCCGGATCAGCAGGAGGTGGAGTGCCGGGCGGCTCGGGAGGTGTACCACCAGCCTCAGGAGGCGTGGGCGAAGAAGCGTCGGGGGCCGGCTGTGCCGCTGACGGCGCTGCTGGCTTCCGAAAGCAGAAGTACCAGACCCCCGTGGCGAGGGCGGCAGTGGCCAAAGCGCCGCCCGCAACGAGAGCGGCGGTCCCTCAACCAGAGCCGGGAGGCGGCACTGCAGCCGGATCCAGCCCCCTCGACCCCGGGGGGTGCGGCGAGCTGAACGCCGTCAGATCGAGGGAGGGGCGGCGGGAACCGACTGGCGTCCCCAGCGGAGAGGTGGGGAGCGATGGAGAGGGGGAGGAAGTGACGGAAGAACCCGGAGAGCCGGGAGAGGCAGGCAGGGAGGCGGGGGTAGAACCACTTCCAAAGGAAGAGGGGGAGGGGGTCCGACTAACGGGGGAAGGGGGGAGCGGCACGTGCTCCGGCCGCACAGTGGCCGGAATCACGCTTGGATCTCATCCCCGTTTAGGGGAGACTGGGCTGAAGCCCCCTTCCTGGGTCGGAGAGGGGAGCTCAATGGTGAGCCCTCGGCGAGCCGACGGGGCCGGGAGGCGAGTACCCCCGACCTGCGGAGGCGAGCTTACGCTCGGCTCTCAGTTGGAGAGACGGGACGCCTCCCCATGATTGGTGGGGGTGGTGCCGCTCCCGTAACTGGGCTCTCAGTTGGGGGGGCGGGCCGCTTCCCCACGATTGGTGGGAGTGGTGCCGCTCCCGTAACTCGGCTCTCAGTTGGAGGGGCGGGGCAACGCCCTGCTCCCCTCCAATGGCGGCATGGAAGAGCTGCCGCCAGTGGTCGGCCCCCCGTCTTTCGAGGGAAGTCCGCCAACTTCTGGGGGGCGGCTTGCAGAGGCGGAGGTGGGCAGCGTATCATTCCCTCCCTTCCGGGGGAGGCGGGGGTACGGCCGCAGCAGCGGCGGCAGCGGCCCGTACACGGGGGGCTGCACGGGTACAACCCCGAACGCGGGGGTACCGTTTCCGACACCATGTTCGACAATCCGAACAGTTGGGCTTTGATACTGCAGCGGTCCCTGATAAAAGGGACCGTGCCTGCATCACGCCGACCCCGGTCTAGGGAACAGATTTTCCGCCTGCGCCCGCACGCTCTCCGATTGCATGTAGAACGGATGCGGGCGCAGCCGGGGAAGATCGGTCCGTAGAGCCGGAGTGAAGTCCGGAAGAGCGGGGGTGGAGGGAAGGGCCGGAAGGGAGGGGGCGGCCACCTCAGCCGGAGCGGAAAGCGGCGAGGTGGGAGCAGAAGAGGGGGGCGAAGAGGGAGGAGAAAGGCGGACAGAAGGGGCGGCAGGAGCGGCGGGAGACGGAAGCGCCGTGGCCGCATTCGCCGGTGAATCCGGCGAGACGGGGCGCGGCGTCTTAACGTACTCCTCCCAAACCTGTGCCGATCTGCTGTACGATGCCGTTTGCTCCGGTAAGGGAGACGGCGGCGAATCAAAACGGGGCGATGAGCCCCTATTAGGCGATTGAGGTGAGACGGAAGACGCATCCGCGGATGGGTCTGGTGGTGGAGTAGGAGTCGAGGGGGGAGATGTAGAAAAAAGGCGGCGGAGGGTAGCACAGAGCAGCTCGCACAGTTCCACCATCAGGGTTAGGTACGTCGAAGCGGCGCCTTTGGTAAGCCTTCTCCAAAGGCGACGTACCTGCCCCCCCGAGATTCAGAAAAGAATTTGGCCCAGCGGCCCAAGGGCCTTCAAGAGGAAAAAGGTGAGAAAGAAGGGAGTCAATGGGTGAAGAAGGATAATGAGGAAACTAATATGCTCTAAGCTGAAGCTGAGCTCAATCATTGGAAAAGGCGGAGAAGCGATTACCCCCACTACAGCAGCGGAGCTGAAGAGGAGGGATGGAAGGGGGATGGGGGCCCCGAAAAGGGGGGAAAGGAGGAGGGCCGCTTCAAAGGAGGCGGTTGAGGAGAGGAGGGCGTCAAGGAGGGTACCGGGATACTGCCCGACCACCTCCCGGAGAGCAGCAGCCGGATTGAACAGGGCAGCTAATAACGGTTGGGCGGCTTGGAAGAGGGCGGCGGCCGGCGCTTTTTGGGCACTCGCTCAGCAGAAAGCGAAGAACCCAAATAGCAGCAGGGGGAGCAGGTAAGTCGCAGCCCCGCTGAGAAGGTTTCAATAAGCTGTATTCGACTCCTCCGCGGGCGGGCAGCTAACCTGTTTAAGCTTAGTTGAGGGCGAGATTCGCCGAGCCCGCGGGGGGCGGCTCGGGGCGAGGGGCCGCCGTCTGCGGGCTCGGGGCGCTATCGCGCGCCCCCTCCCTTTCGTGGTGCGACGGCGATAAACTCTCCACCCTTCCGCGAGGGCGGCGCCGATCCATCGGCCAGCGCGCCGGCACTGCCCCTCTACTCAAACGAGGGCGGCAGTAATGTAGCGCCGACCGAGCTGGTACTTTACCCCGCCTCAGGCGAGGAGGGCGCGACCTAACGGCGGAAGCAGCTGGGCCTGTCCCCAGAGCCAGGCGAGGGCGGTCCGAAGATGGTGGCAGGCCTGGCGCCCCGCTTTTCGTCCTCATGCGGAGAGGATGTCAAGCCGATCACAGACCGCCTCATAAACCTCCCGTCCCCAGAAGGGGGAGTTACCGCCCCAGTGGAGCTCCCCTAGGGGAACGGTGAGACGGGAGGGGCGGCCAAACAGAAGGCAGGCTCCCCCTAGCAGCAGCAGGAGAGCCAGAAGGGAGGTCCCTCCTACCTGTAGCAGGAAGGTGAGGAAGGGAAGCTCCTCCTCTACTGGAAGGGGGAGGGGAAGGGGCTCCGAGACGCCCTCAACACGGGGGGTAGGGAGGGGTTCCTCTCGGACAGCCATCACCTCCTCGATCCGCTCCGGGACACGCGGCTCCGGGGCGGGGGGCTTCTCCGCGGCGCCCGCTTTCTTACTGGCCGACCCCCGGACCAGTAGGCCACTGCACAGGGCAGTTCCCAGGACTGCGGCGGCAGTAACTGGCTCGAAGGCAAATCAGACCAGTGCCCCGGCCGCGACAGGAAGGAAAAGGGGGTCGGACATCACGTCCGGCAGCAGTACCGGCGCGGCTGGCAGGTAGATAACGGGGGCGGGAGCGCGCCGCCGCGCCCCTGCAGCAAGCTCCCGTTGAAGGGAGGCTTCAACGGCCGCATCGTTGGTCAGTGTTAGCAGCGCCATCCGTAGCCGCTCCGTCAGCTGAAGCAGCTCCTCCTCAGGCCGGCTCGGAATCGCGAGCAGCGCCTGAGACAGATGACGGGCGGCACGATGCGCCTCCTCGCACCCCGGCCTCGGCGCTAGGGCCGGTTGGGTGGAGAGGAGGTTTAAGATAGCCGCCACCTCCGCGAATGCGGGGGGCCGCTTGAGGGGAGGGCAGGGGGAGACTGCCCGACGCGCATCGGTGATTGCGGCCCGAAGGTCCGCGTCCATCTGTAAACCGGCCCCTACAGCCTGAGCCGCAAAGCGCACGAAGCGCGTCGACGGCTCTACTCCCTTCCCAGCTGGGAAGGTGAGGGAGAGGGAGGCGGCCTCCGGTGCCCCTCAGCACCGGAGAATTAGAAGAAAAAGAAGAACAACCAGCGCGGTTCCACCCATTGTAGCTCCCACCTGAAGAGTGGAAACTTGCCCACCTGCCGCTCAAATCCCGCACAACCCCAGAAGGGTGACGAGGATGGCGGCGAGTAAGCGGGTTGGTGTCGGTAAAGACACCCGGACCGCGAGCACCGGCTTGCGCGATGCTCCCCCCGTTTTACTGGGCGACGATGATGTCGCCCTAGGCTGGGGGGGTCGCTGTTCTTGCGAACTGACATGCCGGCGCTGCGACTGGGTAGGAGACGGGTTAACGTCTAAGAATACAGGTACGTGGTTTGCTTTCCAAAAGAAACGGGAAGAAAGGAGCGAGTAGGAAGGGAAGGTAGAAGTACGGTGTTGCATGTTTAGTGAAGGAAAGAGGAGAGGGGGGATGTTAACGAAGGGCTGGGGGGGTACCGTATGTTTCAGCTCCGGCAGCAACGCTGCCGGTATCGACAGTGGCACTCCCCCCTCACCAGTAGACGGAGAGGAAGAGGAAGAGCCATACGACATCTACAAAATGTCAATACCACGCCGCCGCCTCAAACCCGAAGTGGGCTGAGGCGGACAGGGTGAAGTACTGAGTCATTCGTCTGTCAATACCAGCGAAGAGCGCGGTATTGGAGTAGATATACCGGACTAAGCAATAGAGCAGGAAGAGGGTTCCGATGGTAACATGCATACCATGGAAGCCTGTCGTTAGGAAGAAGATAGAGCCGTAGATGTTCTCTCGGAAGGAGAAGAGAACACCGTACTGATATTCGTAGGACTGGCAGAGAAGGAATACCACCCCCAATAGGATGGTTAGGGAGAGGTTCCAGAAGAAGGAGAAACTCCTCTTCTGAACCAGTAGCGCGTGCGCTACAGTAATCGTTAGGCCGGAACTTAGGAGGAGGAGGGTGTTTACCAGGGGAAGGCTTCAGACGGAAAGGGGCTGAGTGTCCACCGGGGGTCACATATCACCAATAGCAATGGAGGGCGAAAGGCTAACGTGGAAGAAGCCCCAGAAGAAGGCAAAGAAGAGCATTACCTCCGACAGGATGAATAGGAGCATGCCGAAGCGAAGCCCCTCCTGCACCTTTCGAGTGTGGAAGCCGAAAGCGGCTTCCTGCACGATCGCGGTGAATCAGGCTAGGGCGACTACTAGGACTGCAGCGAAGAGGTACGCGGAAAGTCGGCCGAGAGAGAAACCGAACAGGCTGAGGTTGTGCAGGTAGGCAGTCAGGGGAATGAGAAATACTACCACCGTCAGCCCCACCAACGGGGGGAAAGGGCTAGGTGGCAGGATGTGGAACGGATGCCGTTGTGCGGGGTAGGCTAGTCAACGAAAAACAAACTCGGGTGCGGTGCCATTCAATCCACGGTGAGACATCTGGTGCTACCCTGTCCGAGAGACCGACAGGGGGGCTGGGGTAGGAGGACTCGAACCTCCGATCATAGTGCCAAAAACTACTGCCTTACCACTTGGCTATACCCCAAGGCAGGGGAGGAAGGAATCGAACCCACATCTTTGGGTTTGAAGCCCAAAATTCTAGCCGTTGAACTACTCCCCCGCGATAGGAAAGGAGAAGGGGTGTGAGCGCACCGGGAGTCGAACCCGGAACCGACAGCTTAAAAGGCTGCCACTCTACCATTGAGTTATGCGCCCTCTTCCGACTGCTCCTTGGGGGAATTGAACCCCCGTTCTTACCGTGAAAAGGTACCGTCCTACCACTAGACGAAAGGAGCGGATAAAAATGTTTACTTCCCTCTTCAACCCTACCCTTCTGCTTGTAGATAATAAGATGCCGATCATCAGCCTACTGGATCCACTAGAGCAGTTCGATGTGCTAGCGGTGCCCCTTCCACTTCTATGGGGGGTCGGAATCAGTAACCTAACGCTTCTACTGACCTTCAACCTTATCCTGATGTGAGGCTGGTTCACCAGCTTTAGCGCAGAGCTTACCAGCAAGTACGACCTTGCTCTACGGGCGCTGTACCAGCTGGTCCGCTCGATTGTAAAGGAGAACCTATACATCCGGAAACAGCAGTACTTCG
>Ga0164242_10004684_pt1 | contig 15318 bp, 11 predicted proteins | sample OricomgcompostMG_FD_108783 | JGI IMG/M metagenome (GOLD analysis project Ga0164242, IMG submission 108783) | Miracle-Growth compost microbial communities from Emeryville, California, USA - Original compost - Miracle growth compost (MG) ... | reverse complement strand
GGCGACGATTATACCAACCAGGCGGGCAACCCCAATGGCCGCGTGTGGCGGACGATCCGGCGCAACGGCAGCAGCGCCGCCGCCAATCAGGGACTGATGACGCTGGCCAATTCGACGGCTGCGAATGGCGGACCGATCGTCGGCTTTCAATATGCCTGCGCCGGCAAGGTGGTGAATCTGTTCGGGTTCGGCGATTCGATCACCGATGGCCGCAGCACCTATCTGAGCGATGGTTTTGGCGTGCCGGCGGCCGATCTGCTGACGCGTCAGGGGCAGGGCGTCGCCTATGAATGGAGCAATCTGGGCTGGTCCGGCCAGACGTCGCGGCAGATCGCGGCAAACCTGGAGGATGCGCTGGCGTTCGGGCTGGTCACGCCGAGGGACATAGCGGTGATCGCGGCGGGATCGCCGAACGATCAGGCCAGCTTCACCGATATCGGCATGCGCGCCACGCGCGGCCAGCGCGGCATCATGCGCGCGACGCTGAGCGCGCGCGCCGTGCCCCACATCTGCTGGACCCAGCTGCCGGCGGCCGCTGCCGCGAAAGCCTATGGGGCAAGCGATGCGTTGCGCCGGAACGACAACGAGTTCGTCAGGGCGCAGACCGGCGGCGGGGAAGTGATCGCGGATTTCGCCGCCGCCTTTGACGGGCCGATCGATGGCGACGGCCAGACCATGCCGACCGCGGGATATCTCAACGACGACGGCCTGCACCCGAGCGATCAGGGCAATGCGGTTGCCGCGCGGATTCTGGCGCAGGCGGTATCGGATCTCGTGCAGCCGGCGGCGGGGCGGCTGGTGGCGTGAGAGGGACGGTCGGGAATGGACTCCAGGACGGATCGACAGGCAGACGCGAGGTTAGGGCGATCCGTCCTAATCCGTTTTCATCATGACCGGCATAAGCGGGGATGACGCATGGCGGCTCGACCTGACATCATCAACGGGATGCGATCGTTCAGATCTTCATCCGCTTGAAGATCGCCTCTGGAATGTGGCGGATGATGAGCATGATGAGGCGCCAGATCGATCGCACGTAAATGACGTCTCGCCCTTTGGTGACCGCGGCCAGAATCGCACGTCCGACTTCCTCCGGTTGTGCGGTGAGCTTCGCGGGCAGATCCATCCCGGCGGTCATGCGCGTATCGACGAAGCCGGGCAGCACCGTCACCACATGCACGCCCTGTTTGGCGAGCCGGTTGCGCAAGCCGGACAGAAAGGCCGTGAACCCCGCCTTGGCGGAACCGTAGACGTAATTGGTGGCGCGGCCGCGAATGCCCGCGACCGAACTGACGCCGACCAGCGTGCCGCTGCCGCGATCGGCGAAACGGTTGGCGAGGATCGTGAACAGGCTGGCCGGTCCTTCGAAATTGCTGCGCAGCACGGCGACCGTGCGTTCGACGGATCGTTCGTTTTCGGCCTGATCGCCCATATAGCCGATCGCGCATATCGCGACATCGGGCAGAACGGGCAGGGCGTCGACGAATGCCGCATGTGACTCGACCGCCAGGGCGTCGACCTCATGCAGGGAGACGGGCACCCGATACCGGATCGTGATGTCGCTGACATCATCGGCGAGCGATCCGGCGTTGCGGGCGGCCAGCTGCACGGCATAGCCGGCGGCGGCGAAACAGTGCGCGGCGGCCATTGCGATATCGGAACGAGCGCCCAGGACGAGCACGGTCTTGCCGGTCAAATGTCGAGCCTTTCTGATTGTGCCGAGCAGAACCGCTCGATCGATCTGGACTGGCGGCGCATGGTGCCGAACGACGGCGTTCGGGGGTCTGCAGCGCGCAGCCGATCGGCGGTGAGGAAACTGTCCTTGGCGAGATAGAAACGGCCGCCATGATCGATCGCGATCCGTTCAAGCTCGGCGAACAGCCTTGCCGTATCGCGGCGAACGGGAAAATCGAGCGCGAGCGTATATCCCTCCATCGGGAAGGAAAAGCAGCTTTGCTGCGGCCCCATGCGCTTGAGCACGGCGAGGAAGGAGCCTTGCCCCGCCTTCGCGATCGCGGCGAGGAGCGCTTCCAGCCCCGCCTTCGCAGCGGCGAGCGGGATGACGCACTGGAATTGCCCGAATCCGCGGCGGCCATAGATCCGGTTCCATTCGAGGATCGCGTCGAGCGGATAGAAATAGCTGTCGAAATCGACCAGCTTCTCGCCCGCGCCCCAGGCGCCCTTGTGGTAATAAAGGGTGTTGAACGCCTTCACGGTGAGGGGCCCGAGGACGAAACCGGGAAAATCGAACGGAATCCGGCGGCCCGCGCGGCGTTTGCCGGCGAACGGATCGCTCTTCTGACGCGGTGCCAGTTCGGCCGCCAGCGCATGTTCGCCCAGCATGACGAGCGACCGACCCGTTGAGCGGCCCGTGCTGAGGCAATCGATCCACGCGACGGAATAGGTCGCCGCCTGCTCGGCCTCGAACACCGTCATCGCCGCGGAGAGATCACGCGCGGGGACGGTGCGCTGACGAATCCAGCCGGTTTCGACCGGCGTCAGGCGGAATCCGGCGCGCAGGATGATGCCCGTCAGCCCCATGCCGCCCGTGGTCCAGTGGAACAGTTCCGCATTTTCGTCACGGCTGGCACGGCGGACCTCGCCGTCGGCGCAGAGCACGTCCATCCAATCGAGGAAGGAAGCGAAAGAGCCGTGCTTATGGTGGTTCTTGCCATGAACGTCCGCGGCGATCATCCCGCCGATCGTGACGAATTTGGTGCCGGGCGTGACCGCGGGAAACCAGCCGCGCGGCAGGAACGTCGCGATGATGTCGGCGAGCAGCACGCCGGATTCCGCCACCACCCGGCCGCTTTCCTGATCGAAGGCGAGGATGCGGCTGAACCCGCGCATGTCGATCGTTCCGGCGGGATTGAGCGCGCTATCGCCATAAGCGCGACCGTTGCCGCGCGCGATGACGCGCTTGTTCTGCGCCGCCGTGAGGATTTCCCGCAGATCGCGGGGGCGGCTGACGGTGCATTCCATGCGGGGATGACGGCCCCAGCCCGACAGCATCATATCCGGCTCTCGCGGGCCAGCGCCGCGCCCCTGAACACGAAACGGCGATCGAGATTGTATTTGACGACATAGCCGATCGTCAGGCCGATGACGGCGCCGAGTTCCCGCATGAAATCGGTGTGCCAAAGGAACCAGAACGCCGATTCGGAGCCCCAGAAGATCACGGTCGTGACCAGCCCCATGACGGCGTAAAGCGTGAACTTGGCGCCGTGCTGGCGGAGGCCGGCGCCCGCGTCATAAAAGATCCAGCGCTTGTCGAGGATATATTTGATGACCAGCCCGACCAGCGTGCCGGCCATCACCGCAACGAGGAAATGCACGGGCTGCTCGCCCGTCATCAGGACGAGGCGCTGCGCCGCCAGGTTGGCCAGCGTCGCAATCGCAGCGAATAGCGCATAGCGGGTCACCAGCGCCTGCAGGGTCACGCAATCGCTCCGGCCACGGCGAAGGCGAGGATCAGGAATGCGCACAACAGGCTGATTTTATCGCGTGCGGCATAGACGACCGGATCGTCATGCATCTCCCCGCGATGCGCGGTGAGGATGATGCGGCTGATCCAGTACAGCAGGATCGGGCTGATTGCCCAAAGCACCGCCGGATGCCGGTAAAGCCGCGTCACGTTCTCGGAGTTGATGTACAACGTCATCACCAGCACGGACACATAGCCCGATCCGGTCGCCATCTGGGCCACCAGCGAGAGATCGTCGCTGTGGTATCCGCGGCCGTGCAGCTTGAGCGTGCCCGCGCTGGCGGAATCGACCAGCTCCGCCTGCCGTTTGACCGCGGCGAGGGAGAAGAAGAAGAACAGCGAGAAGGCGATCAGCCATACCGACAGCGGAGTGTCGGTGGCCACGCCCCCGGCGACGACGCGAATGGTGTAGAGCCCGGCGAGCACGCAGATATCGATGATCGGCTGGCGCTTCAGCACCAGCGAATAGGCCGTCGTGGCGATGTAATAGATCAGCATGACGGCGACGAAGGCGGGACCGAGCAATAGCGAGAGTAGGGCGCCGCCGCAGAGCAGCAGCGCGGTCAGCGGCAGGCCATGTTCAAGCGCGACGTGCCCGGCAGCGAAGGGCCGGTTACGCTTCCTCGGGTGTGCGCGATCGGCGGACAGATCGAGCAGGTCGTTCAGCAGATAGACGCTGGACGCGACCAGGCTGAAGGCGACGAACGCGGTGAGCGTCTGCACGATCGTGAGTGCGTCAAAGCGATGCGCGGCGACCGGAGCGAGGAAGACCAGCAGGTTCTTCAGCCATTGATGGGGGCGAAGCGCCTTAGCGTAATCCGAGGGCTTGCGGCGCGTTCCGTCCATGAACGTAAGGCTCGGTTGAAGCGTGCTGGCGCGTGCGCGTAGCCTTGTGGAGTGGTGTTTGACCACGCCGTGCCTGGCATCCCGCCAGACCGGCAGATCGGCGCTGGCATCGCCGATATAGACATAGCCCGCCCTGCCATAACGCTCTACAAGGAATTCGGCCTTGCGTCTGCCCTTGAGGTTATGCCGCGGATCGGAACCGTGCACCTCGTCGAACAGCCCGAGATGATCGGCAATCGCCTGGGCGAGGTGCTGATTGGTTGCCGTGACCAGCGCCGTCCGGCCGCCCTGCGCGCGCCAATCCCGGACGAAGGCAACGACATCTTCGTCATAGGGCAGGGTCGTGACGTCAACCCGGGCGCGCTGATGAAGCGCATGTTTGAGCGCGGCGCGACTGCGGCTCACGTGCCGAATGGCGACGAACGGCGTCCGCCAGTCATGCGCCAGAGCCGACCAGAACGTCTCATGCAGCATATTGGAGCGCAGCAACGTTCCATCGAGATCGACCGCCAGAATGGGCGACGGGGAAGGCGAGGAAACCGTCATTCGCTCGAACCGCTATTGCGGAATCTCCAAGGCTTCGGTCCCGCTTCTTGTCGTATCCAGCGTCGCCGGTTCATCCGACGCCGATAGGGGAGTGCGCCGAATAACGATAGCTACAAGAATGGCGGCCGCCAGAATTCCAATCGCCTGAAATGACAGATCCAGCGAACTCCCGCGCGGATGATCCAGGCTATGCTCGAACAGAACGGCCCGGAGATGTTGCAGCAGCCCTGAACCCGTGCCGATCCAGACGAAGACGTAAAACAACGCCAATTCCCCAAGCCTTATACGATCCAGCAGCTCAGGCAGGAGGAGTGATATGGCGAACGCCAGGCATACATAATCGTAGTCATGATTATATGGACTGATGAACATGTTGGCCAAGACGACCACCGATAACAGATGCTTGTTATCCCAGGACCGTACATAGGCGAAAACCATCAGGCCGATGAGGAGCAACGCAACAATCGCGTGGATGACAAAGGACGCAGATGCCGACATGCCGAAGCTACGTAAGGAACCATAAACGGACGACATTCGATACAAGGAATAGCCCGCAGTTTGAAGGAATGCGCTCGATTGTCTCGCACCAGCCAGAAAAGCGGGCCAGATATCAACGCCAAGCATCAGGGTCGCCAGAACCAGAGTGGCGACAAGGACGATGAACGCGATCAGAATGGTCCGCCAATATCCCGAGATGAGCGTCAAGAGCCCCAACGCAAGGCCAAGGTGTGGCTTCATCCCCAGAAGTCCGAGAGGAACGCCTGCCCCTTGCCGTTTCTTGCTGTAAAGAAGCAGGAACAAGCCAATGAAGCCGGCTGTCAGAAATCCGTTCTGCCCCAAGCGGCCATTTAGAAGCATCGCAGGATAAACTGCAACAATAGATGCGCCGGCATATTCTCGGCCAAATCTAGCAAGAACAAATACAAAAAATGCAAGGCTTCCCCCAACAAATAGAATAAAGGAAGCAAAAATGCCAAATATGGGCAAAACCGTCATCAGGGCCGTAAATTGGGGTGGGTAAGCCCATGGAAGAAAGGATTCTGCCCCTATAAATCTCTTTTGATCAACGAGAAGCTTGTTTACATCATATGCTCGGCGAATATCCCCTTCGCGATAAAGGCGCCCGACTAGATAAAACTCATCATAGTCATTGAGTGTGCGCTCCGTTGAAAGAGCTTTGCTATAAACGAGCAGCGACGTAGAGTCAGGATGGGACCTGACCCAATTCAACTGGAAAGCGGACAGAAAAATCAAAACAACCAGCGGCGCCAGAGCAACCCATCCGAGCCAGCGATTAACAAGAACCGTTCTAACTCGTGCCGGCAGGGCGGCATTCAGCGACATGGTTCATTAATTCCTTGTGTCGATTTTGGTGTGGGATGACGACGCGAACGCCAGGGCAAGAGCGCGACATTTATGTGCCGGCCAGACGCCGGATAGGTTGAGGCGATACTCAGGAGCATGGAGAGGTGTCAAGAAAGGAAGCGGTGTATCCGGGGCCATATCTTGAAGGGCTTGCGTCAACCAAACGCTGGAAATTGGCAACGGCCTAGACGTGGCAATTTGCCACTCAAACTGCGCACGTCAAACTCATCGACGCTGGGAGAGTGCGCTCGGCATACTGCTAGGCCCTAGGCTTGTGGAGCGATTATGCCCGGAAGGAGCGGTCGATCTCGCCGAAAGCGTAAACGATCACGCCAACCCTGGCCGCGAACATCTTTCCAGACGTCAAAAATGGTTAGCATGCCCAGTGAATAGGCGGGAACTAGGAGTAGAAAAGGCTTCAAAAGCATGCCCACCGAAAGACCGTATTCAGCTGTGACATAGTGTCCGGCGATATAACTGAACTCAAAGACGGGGGCTGGCTGCCCGATGATGATGTCGCCCGGGATGCAGAGGATGTAGCAGACCGCGATCGCCAACGGCCTTGCCCACCCCTTCCAACTCTCCATAAAGATAAAGAGAAAAAGAAACGGCTGGGTATAAGTCGATGTTTCTGAAGCAATCATTGCAAAAGCCAGACCGAAATAGGTCAAGCGTGAAACAGGCACAACTTCCGGGCGCAGCCAGGCAGCAACAGAAGCAAGCAAAATAATTGCCTGGGCGCTATGTGTGGCAATTGGGATTGCGGTCAAAGCAAAGTTTATGACCCTGGAATCAAGCAGGTAATTAATCGGAGCGGTAGATTTGGAAAGAACATATTCCAAGGGAATATATGTGTTAGGATACCATATATCCAATGGATTATTGGGCGTCGATCCTGACGACCAATTAACAATATTATCGTAAATCTCCTTCGGTGTTCCGGCGCCATATATCGCGAAGGTTATGAGATAGATTCCTAGAGTAGCTATTAATACCCCTTCCAGCCAAAGCCATCGACGCCGCAGTAACTGGGCGATGACCCCACAAATCAGATAAACCTTAAGATTAATTGCCAGACCGACAAAGATCCAGCGCAGCCTGGCTGATTTCACAAGCGGGCCAAAGCCGAGTAACAAAAAAGTAAAGCAAAGTAGCGCCAAATTTCCTCTCTCTAACCCGAAAAGCATTGGCATTCCCACCAATAATGAGAATGAACGTTGCAAGGCAGTTCGCCTATCGAGCTTAAGAAAGAATCTGGCAGCTAGAATAATGTTAATAATGTAAATTAAATGGATGGCTCCTACGCCGACCCAATCACATTGCCTTGCTGGTTTATCAAAAGCAAATTCGTAGCATCTAGGCAGGCCGACAATTTTCAATATAACAAAAGACAGTGGCGGATAGATGCTTAGCCAGCTGTCGTAAGCGCCACCTTCATGTGCATATACGGCCGTGCTGAACCAATCTCTCCAAGTATCGTCAGTATCAAAAAAGAAAGGTTGCGGCAGATAGCCGAGCTTGACTGTGAGATACGCCATTCGAACAAAGCCGGCGGCAACGGCTATCATAAGCAGCCATTCAAGCCACTGCAGATTGGATCGACGGGCGTTCAGAAGCTTCATGCAATTTTTGTCTTAAAAACAATGAACTTTAAAAAGAAATAGTTGATAACGGATACCAATAACGCAGAAATTAAACCAGCGGCATATGGAGACAAAATTATTCTCGATATTAAAAATAGAGAAGATATGCTGAGTATGTAATTTATGGAATAAGACAAAAAGAACTTAAATTTTGCCGGATCAGATTTTCTAAAAACATGTTTTTTATAGGTAAAATAGTTAAACATCATTCCAATAATATGAGATATTGTCTGAGAGACAAATATACCTATTCCGACCCACACTAGAAAGGAATATAGAGAAAAGCCAAATATGGTATTGACGATTCCTGCTTGATAATATCGGGCCAGCTCAACGACTCGTCCGCCCCACGCGGTATGCCGCATCTCAATAATCATCCGGAAAGTTGATACGCTCCCGTTCTATCACGAGAGGTGCCTTTCGCGTACGTTCCGATATCAGGCGCACATGATCGCCCATGAGCCCGAGGAACCCAAATAACAAAGCAAACTGAGCCTGGATCACCATTGCGATAAACCAGCCGGCTATTGGTCTGCCTATCAGGAACGCAACAAGACCGCCCACGAACATGATGAATGTGAAAAATGCCCCAAGTACTCCCAGATAGAGTGGTACTCTGAGCAATCGCTTGGACGATCCTGTTAGCCCGGCCACAGCGAAATCGAGTAAGGCATAGAAATTGTTATTGGATTTCCCCTGCCGCCGCGCTGGCCGTCGATAGGGAATCTGTTCCAATTTAAATCCCGTTTCAACGAGCATGCCGCGGAAGAACGGTTCAGGCTCATTCATCGACTGAATGACGTCGACCACTTTGCGGTCGTAAAGGCCAAAACCTGTTGCGTTGGGGATGATCGGGTAATCTCCAAAGCGCCTGGCAAGAGCGTAGGATAAATTTCGCGTCACGCTCAGTATCAGTCCCGATTCCTCATTCTCGCGAACGCCTAGCACGATGTCTATTCCTGCGCGCCAGCGTTCGATGAAGTGCGGCAACAACGCCGGCGGGTCCTGAAAATCCGCGCACATACCGATCACGGCTTTCCCTCTGGCGGCGAAAATACCATGGGTCGGGGAGCGCATTTGACCGAAATCTCGCGTGTTGACGATCAGCCGAATACGCTCATCGCGTGAGCACATTGCGGTTATGATGTCTACCGTGCGATCCTGGGAACCATTATCAATAAAGATAATGTCGAATCGGATCTGCAGGGGAGATAATACTTCAATTATAGCGGTTGCTATGGCTTCAGCATTCTCCTCCTCGTTACGGCAGGGAATGACAACAGATATATCCGGAACACAGTATTGGCTTTGGATTTGAGGCATCAGTCAATAGCCCCATCGCCCACCGGCGGCCGCAATCGATAAAACTCAATTGCAAGCCCTATCAAAAGGATCAGAACTGCCAGAGCTAATGGAGCAATATTAAACTGACGATCCGGATCTATGTAAGCGGGTTCGAGAATTCTAATATTAGCTGTAGACGTAAGGTATTCAACGATGGTTCCCTGAAGATATCGCTCGTAGCTATAATATAGCTCCCGAGATATGTTGAGCTCCCTTTCCAGCTTTTGCTCTTTTGTTGTTTGCTGAACAACTTGCTCAACTGACCCTTGTTGCCCTGCCTGTTCTGACTTTGCCTCTGTAAGTTGACGCTGTAGTTCGACCAAGTCAGCCTCGGCTTTGCGTACCTGTAGGTTGTTACCGGTAGCAAAGTGGCTCAATGTGTTTATTTCGCCGCGCTTGGCTATGATTTGAGCTTCCAGGCTGGGGACCCGGCTTGCGACTGTTGCCAAGGCGCTTTGGGGATCACCATACTTGGTTTGACGACGAAAATCATTATACGCCGCCTGCGCGCGGGTAAGCCGATCGCGCGATTGAGCGACCAGTTTTTCGAGAACCTTGCGTTTATAGTCAGTTTGGCCACGAGAAATAATGCCGAGCTGATTACGGACGGCATCCGAATATGCGGCGACAATTTTCAGGCCAAAATCAGGATCGCGATTTCGCGTTTCTATCTGAACGATCCCGCCCCGCAAGGTCTGGACATAGACACTGTGCTCCAACCAGCGAACCGCCTGAAGATTTGTCATGTGCAATCTTTTCGGCAGATCCAACTGTCGAGAGACCGTATCACGAACATAAAGGCTTCGTGCTATTTTAACGCTTACGTCAATCGCTATCTGGCTACCAAAGATACTTGAGCCTGCACCTAGCTGGCTAAGTGTTCCGCTCAGGCCCAGACTCGCCGGATCGGCCGGTGTCAGACTGACCACGGCTCTGTAATGGCGAGGAAAGAGTGCCAGAAATCCGAAAATGGCGATCAGCACGATAAAGATCGTGCGCCGCCAGAGATCGTTGCCGAGCAGGCGACTGTGTGACAGCCGGCCGATGAGGCTAGGACGCGGGGTCATTAATCGATCGCCGCGATGGCTGCGGCGCTCAGGCCGAAGGAGAACAGCGTCTGACCGATGACGCGGATCTTGTCGAGCAGCGAGCTTGAATGCGTCTTCACCGGTACGAAGACGACGTCTCCCGGCTGGACCCTGGCATGCAGCGCGCCGTTATCCTTCGTCAGGACATCGCCGTTCGCGCGGACGACGAAGATGCGCCCCTTGTCCGCCGCACGCTGGGGGCCGCCCGCACGCTCGATATAGTCCTTCACGCGCAGGGGTTCCGTCGGGTTCATGCGGAACGATGCCGGCCGGTAGACGGCGCCGAACACGCCGACCGTATCGATCTCGGGCGGGATCACGATCCGATCGTTATTTTCAAGTATGAGATCCCCCGGCAGGTTCTGCGTGCCATAGGGCAGATCGAGCACCAGGCGGCCGTCGGGTTCCGTGTTGCGAAGGCGATCCACCAGCGTCTGCGCCGCCGCGATCTGCGCGGGATCGGCCTGGTCGCTGGTCAATGGCGCGGCCGCGAGCGTGCTTTCAAGCTCGTCGATCGCCTGACGGTAGCTGACCAGTTGCTGGGCGCGCACCGATTCACGCAGCAACCGGGTGCCATAGACATAGGCCCGCGAGGTCAGCCCGCCCGCCATCTGAATAACGGTCGAAAGCGGCGTGTTCGGCGCGACGAAATAGTTTCCGGGCTTGTTCACCTCGCCCTCCAGCCGCACGACCACCGACTGCCGCTCGAGCGGACGGATCAGCGAGCCCTGCGACAGCACCTGGATGATGTCGCCGGCCTGAAGCGGCGTGGTGGCGAGCTGGCTGCGCTCGATCTCGCGGCTGCCCACCGTATCCTTATCGCTCAGGCGGTAGAGGATGACACGGGAGGGGTCCGCGAGTTGATCCGGGCCGCCGGAAAGCGCCAGCGCATCTTCAAGAGATTCGCCGATATGCGCCTCGTAGATCGCCTGATCCTTCACGCTACCGACCACGGCGACCTGCGGGCCGGCCGGTGGAATGAACAGCACATCCTCATTCTGCAGGACGGCGTCATTGGCGCGGTTGCCCTGACGGATCAGCTGATACAGGTCGAAATTACGGACCTCGTGGCCGTTGCGGTACAATATGATCGTACGGAAACTGCCGCCGGCGCTGGGGCCGCCGGCCGCCAGAACGGCATTGACCAGCGTCGACAGGCTGTTGACGGTATAGGCGCCGGGATGGTTGGCAAAGCCCGTCACATAGACGCGCACGCCGCGCAGCTTCCGAATGCTGACCGATACGTCAAAATCACGGTATTTCCGGCCGATCGCCGCGGCGATGCGATCGTGCAGATCGCGATACAGGACGCCGCCGAGCGTCACTTCACCGATATCGGGAAGGAAGATGGTCCCGTCCCGATTGACCGTGTACGTGGCATCGCCCTGAATCGAGCCAGCCGTATGGACCGAAATCGTGTCCCCGACATTGATCGGATAATCGGGCGGGACCGTTGCCGTCGCCGGAACGGCATAGTCACGATCGCTGGGCAACAGCAGGTCGGTGCCGAAGCGCTTGATATCTTGCCCGGTGACCCGGCGGACATAGTTTTCAAACTCGCCGGGCGGAGGGGGCGGGCTTTTGACCGGCGGCGGCGCGTTCGAAGACGTTTCTGAATCGTCGCCGCTGCTCGACAATTTGCCGGCCTGGAAAGGCTGCGACGGCGCGACGCTGGAGGCTTGCGGCGTCGGGTTGGTGGAGGTTGTCGAGGATTCCTGCTGTCCGCTCGCTTGCGGATTCTGGGTCGCATCGGCGCTTTCCTGAGGCGAGAGCACGATGAAGCGCTGATCGCTGGTCTGCGCATGCGCCAGATGAGGCGCTGTCACAGCCAGACACGCGACAACCATCGCTGCCGCCATGCACCGATTGGAAGCTATGCGATCAGCGTACGCCGACAATTTGCAGAGCCAAGCCTGTCGAAGCTTGCTGATCACCAAAGGACACTCCAACCCTGAACCTTAAAATTGTTACGCCGGCCCTAGCTGACCGGATCGCAGATAAGCAATAGATTCGTTGATTTGATCGGCCAGGGGTACCGACCGGACGCCGTGAGCGGCAAGCAGCGACGCATAGGCCGCGCCGTCACCATGATAGCAGTCCTGAACCGGATCGATTATCGGCGCCCGCTGCGCCGTGCCGCCCGGAAAATATGCGGCTACGGCTTCGGCGACTTCGCCAAGTTCACGCGGGGTGCCGCCGCTATCGAAGCGGACAACATCCCCATCGGGGCGCGCGAGCATCGCGAAGACGAGAGACATCAACTCGCGGATCGCCACGTAAGACCGGATGACCGGGCGAGGTGCGCGGACCTGAACCGGCCGGCCAGCCAGGCCATCCAGAATGAAGCTGGCGAAGGCATAGGCCTGATGCTTGTTGATATACGGGCCGGTCACATTGAAGATGCGGGCGATGACCGCCTTTCGGGCGTTCGCTGTCGCCCAATGGGCGAATGCATTTTCATCGGCGTGCTTCATTTGCCCGTAGAGCCGCATCGCCGGACCTGCCGTTTCGTCCCCGGCCCTGGCCGCGGCCCCCGAGGACGCCACGAAAACCGCCTCCGCCCCGATCCGATCGAGCGCATCGATCACGGTCTGCCTGATGGCCAGATTTGCCGCCCGATATTCCTGCTCATCCATCGCCTCGGCGCGATCCTTGGTCAGAAAGGCGAAGTGCAGCAGCCAGGATCGGCGTTGGGGCAGCGAACTGATTTGTTGCAGCGGTTGCTGGGGCAGGCGGACGCCATTGCGAAGAACCAACTCACGGTCGCTCGAGCCAAAACAGCAGACGCGCGCGCGCAGATCCGGCCCCAGTGCCTGCTCGAGCAACTCGAGCGTGGCCATGCCGAGCCAGCCGCTCGCCCCGGTGATAATGATGCGCTCGTCCCCTTGCTCGAGACGATGCGCTATGGCGGGTTCAAGCACGCAGGCGGATTGGCGGTGAGATCGACGCCGAGCGTGACAGCACCGCGTCAGTCATCATTTCAAAGCAATCGAACTGCAAGCAATCCTCTGGTTGCCAGTCCGCCTCTCCATAGCCGTAGGTCATGAAGAAAAAGGGCATCATGGCTGTTTGCGCGATCTGTAGATCGAGCTTGCTGTCGCCGATGAAGACGCAATCATCGGCGGCAACGCCGCACCGATCCAGCACGGCCCGCAAAAGATCCGGAAAAGGCTTGGGACGCATGCCCGGCTGACCGCCGACCACCACGCTGAAAAACGGGGCGAGGCCGGTGTCCGCCAGCACCTTTTCACAAAGATTTTGCGGCTTGTTGGAACAGATCGCGAGTTCCAACCCTTCCTGCTTCATCCGTACCAAGCTGCGGAAGACGCCCGGGAATATGGATTCGGGCGGGGTGGCGCGTAATTGATAGCGTCGGCGGAACTCGGCCAGATCGCTCTCGGGATGGCCGCATGCGGCGCCCAGCAAAGCGGAGATCATCGTGATTCCGCCGTGGCTTATATAGCCCCGCGCATCGACCGGATTGATCGTTTGCTGCGCGCCGCGTTCGGCAAGCATTTCCGAGAGGATCGCGATGCATACGGAGCAGCTGTCGACCAGCGTGCCGTCCAGATCGAAGACGACGTGCGTGGTCACCGGACGATCTCGCATGGTGCCATCGCCTCGGCCAGTTCGTCGCGGGGAAGAAACGGCGTCAGATCCTCAAGCGGGGGGGAGATCATTGTTCCATCCTCAAGACGGCGCGATCCCAGCTTGGGAGCGAATTGCTGGTTCTTATCGATGATGACCTCGCACAGCTGAGGGCCTTCTTCGTTCAGGGCCTCTCGAATAGCCGTTGCCAGATCATCGTCAAGGTCGACGCGACGGGCCGCAATGCCGAAACCCGTGGCGAGGCGCTCGAAATCCGGGAAGGTCAGGCCGCTGTCAGGGCCGCAGCCGACCACGTTATCCGGAAAATGGTTCTGCTGCGATTGCCGGATGGAATGATAGCCGTCGTTATTCAAAACAAAGATCTTGATCGGCAGCTTGTTTCCGACGATCGTCTGTAATTCCTGCAAATTCATCATGATGCTGCCATCGCCGGCAAGGCAGATTATCCGCCTTGCCCCGGAAGCGTAATAAGCGCCGATTGCGGCCGGCAGATCGTAACCCATCGATGCGCAGCCCGAATTCGTATAGAGGCGTTGCCCGGGCTTGAGGTTGGCGACCTGGAATATCGTCACGCATGCGGTGCCGTCGCCGCTGACGACGATGTCACCTTCTTCCAGCTCGTCGAACAGAACCTTGCCGAACACGTAAGGGTTTATCTTGTCGCTGCTCGACCAGTATTCGGGCAGCACGACCGGATAACGGGCCTGCCGTTCGCGGCTGCGCTTCAGAAAGGCTTCGCGTTCCACGACGCGATCGGTGGCGGGAAGCGGCAGGTTTTCGGCCGCAGCGAAAAAGTCCCTGAGATCGGCGTGGATCGCGCGATGCAGCGACAGGGTGGGCTTCTGAAGCTCGGCCTTGTCGATATCCACCATCGCCACGCGGCCGTTTCGCGCGAAGCTTTGCCAGTTGTAACTGATCTGACGAATGTTCAGGCGCGATCCCAGCACCAATATGTAATCGGCGGTCTGCACGGCGAAATTGCCGCCGCGATCTCCCACCGTTCCAGGTCTGCCGACATAAAGCGGGTGATCGCTCGCCATGACGTCGTGCGCGTTCCAGCCGGTCGCGACGGGCACGCCCAGGCGTTCAACGAAGCGAAGGAAGGCGCCATGCTGCCCCGAAATGCGGATTCCGGCGCCCGCGAGAACGATCGGCCGTTCCGCCGCACAGAGTTCCGCGAGTACCTCCCCTACCTCCGCCGAGAGCAAGTCTCCCTCGAGCAAGCCCAGCTCTGCCTGCGTGTTCGGTGCTTCATCGGCGCCATCCAACTCTTCGGGATCGAACGGCACGAGGGTATCGGGATCGACCAGGGCCGCCTGAACGTCGATCGGCACGTCGATCCAGACAGGGCCAGGGCGGCCTCGCCGGCACAGATAGAGGGCTTTCTCGACAACCT
>Ga0164242_10004683_pt1 | contig 15319 bp, 17 predicted proteins | sample OricomgcompostMG_FD_108783 | JGI IMG/M metagenome (GOLD analysis project Ga0164242, IMG submission 108783) | Miracle-Growth compost microbial communities from Emeryville, California, USA - Original compost - Miracle growth compost (MG) ... | reverse complement strand
TCGTCAATATGGCTCTTTATCTTCATTCGCCCTCAAAAACAAAAACCCGCATGACGCTAGAAGTTCATGCGGGTTTCCGGTACTGGCCCGGGGTGCTTCATCAGTCGGTATGAACCGGTCTGACTGTATGTCTTGGTGCGACGACGAGACTCGAACTTCATAGGAGAAATACAACACCGTGAACAGAAAAGTACCAAAAACGGTACCTAAAAACCATTGCTTGGGGTGCGGCCAAGTTAACGATATGGGGCCATGTTAACGGCTAAGTAAACAAACCGGCTTAACGGAATCCGTTAAAGGGGAAATAATCTGTACATGAGAGGGCACGCGGTTTCCGGTGCCGGACCGGCCCAGAGTTTTCCCATCCCCCCGCCCCTACCGCGATCACCCAGCTTATACCCCCCTTCCATATTTCCCGCCGCTGCAAACGAAGGGGGACGCACGGTCTAGAGCCCGGTACCCTCGAACTTTTTATCCGCCCTCGCGCCTGGCCACCGCCACACCGATGCGCCTTGCCCCCGACAGCATCAACCATGACCCCATGTCCGGGCAGCCCTGGGCCGTGTCCCCGGTCAATTTATATTGCCATGCATCATTTACAGGCATGACCACCAGAACCGCACATTTCGCAGCGGATTGACAGCCTCGATTCACCCTCGAAAACACACGCTAAAACTCTATAGACCCAGCATTCATGCGGTATTCAGGCCGATGACACGGGCGATTGATATTGCATCGAACAGAAAAGCGGCCAGGGTGACACTCAAAAAACACGGGGACACCGGGGACAACGGTAAAAACCGCTATAACTTATTGATTATAAATGATAAAACTGTCCCCGGAAGCACCGGGGACAAATACCGAAAATCCGGGGACACGGGGACAAATTACCGGGGACAATCACCTGTATTGTTGCACAGCAACATGGTTATTTCCGCCCTCTTCCCTTTACTTTTCGTGGGCGGGCATAGCCCGTACGTAGCGCAAAAGAAAGATTGCCATGCCGCCACCCTCGGCCGGCGCAGGCAGCCTTTCCGACAGAATACTCAAGCTGGCGTAGGCTCGATACCACCCAGGTCATGTACGCTGCCTCGCCTCTACGCAATTCCGTCATCAACAGTGAGCCACCAGGCATGCCGGGGTGTTCACGATTTACCCAGTCCATTTGCTGGCGCGCCGTGCTAAATGCAACATGGGATCAAGCCATATGGGAAAGGTTGACCCAAGAGGGCGCCACGACACGGGAACTCACCAAGGAACGGGTTATCGCACGTTACCGCCCTCAGGGCCGCTAAAAAGGTCGGGCCCGCGCCATTAGGGCAATGATCTATCCGACAGACCGGGAACGGTGTCACCACGAGGCCAAAGCTACGGCGTGCATTATGCTAGATGGAACAAAAATTGCCCCTAACGAGAGGACTCAAGTGCCCACCAAAAATGACCTTACGGACGTCATCGACAGAACCGCGCTGATTGAAAACATTCTCAGTCAGGTGATCGAAGCCTACTGCGAGCCACGGAAGGACCGCTTCACATTCTTTTGGAGCGTTCTACTCGACAGTTCGATCATGTCAATGGGATCCAAGACCAGGGTGGCTATGGCAATCGCACAAGAGATGGGGTTCAGCCTGAACCAGAACTCTTTGCATACCGTAATCTCGCTTCGGAACGCCTTCGCCCATCAGCCGACAAACTCTCATCCGGTACTGATCGTGGGGAAACCGCATAAAAAAAACGAAATGCATCTTCGACTACAGATACTCCGTAACTCAGGCAAGATCGAGATGAAGAAAAGGCAAGAGGCTCTTGCAGATTTCAATGCGGCCTACGACGTCGCCAAGGCCTCATTAATTGAGCTGCTATATGCTATCAAGCAACAAGAGGACGCGAGTTCCGCCAACTCTAGGCAGTCGTAACCAACAAGGCATCGTGAATGCCGCGGGCGAAAAAGGAAGAGACCATTCCGCCTCGAAAATCGACAGGCGCACGGAATCCAGACGCGCGCACCCGCCCGGTACATCGCATTCGGTTTGTGATCATCGGCGGATCGACACCACTAGGGGAAACGCGCTTCGCCATGGGCCTCAAGGAACTGTCGCACCTGGCCCAGCATCAAGGCCACTTTCTCACCGCCCGCGCCCCACTCTGCATCAGCCACGCATCGAAACAGGCTTTCGCACCAGCCTCGACCACTCCGCTTGGCAGGCTTGCCCTCCTTCCGAAAATCAAGCCTGTGGTCTGCGCAAAAAGAATACTCGCCCGCCTCCCCCGGGTGGCGCGAGAATAGCGCTGCGCCGCATATCTCAGGGGACACATCGTCCGTGAAAAGTACAGTTGTAACTTCCTGACCGTCGATACCAGAATCAGGCGAAATGCTCCCCGAGAGTTAGCGCCTCGATCGCAGTCTTTGCGGCGTCCCGCACGGTCAGATCGGGATGCTCATCGGCAATCCTCTTCAGCTTGGCATCAAGGTCGGTAACGTCAATAAAACACTCAAGTGACTTTCTATAGAGTGGGTAACAGACCGCATCACTCATGGCCCAACTGCGCATACGCAATAGAAAGTCTACGAATCGCTTTTCATCCGTTATGTTTGCTTGCACCCAAACTTTAGCCTCACCCTCCCCTCCCAGATCCCTCCACCCGAAAAGCAAAGCTGGCAGATCCGGGCTACTCTCAATAGGATTTTCGTGGGCATACTGAGCCGCGCGGTCCCGAACGCACGAGATAGCGTACTCAAACACTTGGGAATTCAATAACCACTCTTCTTCCGGCTTCTTTTTTCCAACGGCTTTCGGCAGGCCGTGCCGATGTAGCTCGGAGCGCATAAGGTAGCCAACAATCCACGTCACAGCAGCACCATTCTTCATTACATCCAGTACGGTTTTCTGCGCCTCTTCCGGATCGGTCAACGCCAACGCATGGGTCGCTTGTTTTATCGCCTCCTCGCCTTGCCGGGCCGGCCCCAAGAGGTGACTATCTGCACGCTCCCGCCCGCACAGAACTTCATCCATCAAATTGACAATACCCAACATGAGATTACGGATCTGTGCAGTGCTGTACCCGTTGGCAGTAAAGCTATCTAGCCGATTGAAAAACTGAGATAGCCAATTGCCACCGATCTCCCGACGACGGTGATATAGCTCCGCCAAAGCTTGCCTCACTTGTTCGCTACCTTGTAGCGCCGCCCCCATCACGCGGTCATAATCCACCTGAGGAAGAACAGTTCTCGCGGGCGCTAACGCGAAATAGTAGCGATAATGGAATGGGCTACCCAGGCGCTTCCCATCTACGAACTCACGTAGCTGTGTTTGAGATATATTTCCATAGACCAGTCCAGAGACCTCAGCAGCGTCTATCTTATCTAAGCCAGGAACAAGTTGCTTCATTGTCCATCGGGAGGGCGATGAGTCAGGCTCTCCAGAGAACAGCTCCGCATACCGCTTTCCCATCTCGACACGCTCTACTTTGTCAGCTCGCCCATCATTCGTAGCAATTACCGACATCACGCCTAAGTACTCCTCCAACCAGAGGTAAATGGCCGGTTCCACCACTCTCATAAGCTGAACGCGGCACACGTCCGCGAAATTCACCTGATCTTTCACGGGCGCATAGTGAAACCTCACCCCGTTTAGCACCAGTTTCACATCGCGCGGGGTCCGCAGTCTTCGCCCCCAATTCGAAACAGCCTCTTGGAGATCCTGCCTCTCCCGAAGCGTCATTTCCCGCCTGTTCACACCCTGGAAATGTTCAGCCGCGTGGCCGAGAAAATTGATCCGCAAATCAAAGGGCTCAGGGAGAGGAATAGAAAATGTTTGCTGAACGATTTTCCGAAGGAAAATATCTCCATCCTCGACCCCCAGCCCCCGTTGCAGAGCGTGTGCCAGCACTCGACGGTCGTAACACATGAGATAGAGGATGTTCGGGAAATCTGCAACAGATCTCACTAGGCGAATAACCTCAACGGCCTGCGCGGGTTCGAGTCGATCCAAGTCGTCAAGAACTACCAAATAGCGCCCACTCGAATTCTTCAGGCGCTTGGAAATAGCCTCCTTCAGTTGAGCGTTGGTGGGATTTTTCCCTAACCCTTCGAGAGCCTTGGATCCGATTTCCGTAATTTCTGCAGCCGCAGACATACCAGGGACAAATAATCCTCCAACCTTCAAAACAGGGCTGAGCACACGACCAGTTCTTGACCCATATTTCTTAAGCAAAATCGGCAAAGACCCTCTCTCTTGACTGCGCCACCATGATTTAACACGGTCTAGACCACGAGGCTGATCGCGCCTTTCTATGGACTCTGCAATCTGCCCCAACAGAGTCTCAACTAAAGAGTCTTCATCGCCACTTAGCCAAGGTGCCAAAGAGATAATCTCTACAGAGCCCTCCGCAGCCACTTCCTTCTGAACGTAATTGATAAGGCTGGTCTTACCCGAGCCCCAAACTCCTTCAATGCCGATCACCAGACCATCTTGGCCTATGGCTTGTATCAAAGCCGGTGCAAGACGTTTGGCGATTTCCACGAAACCGAACTCATCCGCCCCAACGTCAGTTACTGGCCTGTCCGAATCCGTAAAAAGCAAAAATTCTTGAGGTGGGGTCTCCATGCACTTTTCTGCCTCTAAAAACGCTGTTTCAGGCTCATTCTTATATGTTACAGCATGCGACAATTAGAGTTTGTCTTAACTCAACTCCGCCTACTCCTCCTCGAAGATGCTTGGCAATACGCACTACCCTGCATATCCCCTATACCGAGAATGCACTCTCGATGCACAGTGCCTGTTCCGGCCGCCGACCGCCCTATGCAAGGCTGGCGATCGTGCGCACGTCAATTTCACCCCGCCTCAGTTCAGCCAACAGCAGCCGGCCGCCGCATGTGCCAGGGTAATTCTCGTTTACCCATTTCATCTGCTGGCGTGCTACGGCCTCCATCCTGGCCGGGGTATTCGGCGTCTCCACAGGTTCTATCTGATCGATCTCCGGTGTCAATAAGGCCCCGTTGATACGCGCATAAGAAAAATCCTCATTCTCTTCGCGCCGGATCCAGCGGACCGCCTCAAAGCGCATTACGGACGGTGACCAGCCCACGAGCATCACGTCGGCGCCGGGGAACGTAACAAGATCATCATCGAGGTTCATGGCACGAAATGACATGGACTGACGAAACGCAAATTCCAGCACTTCGGGCATAACCTGCACCGCGTGGTCAAAGCTGCGCACAGCGCCGACCATCAATTGAAAATGAACGTAGCCAATCAGCATATGATCGCCCCGCCCGGTTAGAGCGCAACTAATTTCCGGAAGGAATGAGACCTTGCATGCGTGCCGATCGCGTCGCTCATCTTCACTCATGACTGCATCGGCTCCCGACATGAACGCAGACAAGGTATCTACACCAACCAGCGCACGATCACGCTCAACCAAGATATTCGCAATAGTCATGCCTTAATCTCCGGGAGCAACGGTGTAACCAGCGCGCCACCACCGATCATGATCAGCGCGCTACCGAACGATGCCGCCTGAGCCGCCGTCAACCCCATGCCAAGGGAAGAACTCAGCGCACCGCCCAACGCCGCACCGTACCCGGCAGACACCAGCACCAGCGCAACCATGGCCACGCTACGCAATACCTTGCTTCCGCTCCCACCGCCTTCCATGCGTGCCCGAATTACAACTTGATCACCAGTACGCGGAATCAGGCGCCGCCATAGTGCCTCCGGCACAGAAAAGCCGTTATGCCAGACTGACAACGCCCCGCTTGGTATGCGCACGCCAACCCGCTCCACATAGGCGCCCAGCGTTTCATTAGGCTGAAAAAGCGCTGTTTCTGTAATGCGACCATCACCCACCAGTGGATGGGGATGCACGACCAGGGCGGGCACGCCGCCATGCCCCATAGAAATTGTATGTTCCTGAATCATCGCTAGTACTCCATTCAAGATATCCGGCAGCACCCAATGTAAGCCTCATGCCGGAAAGGTAATGGCGGGGCTACTCCACCAATGTCGCTTACGGCGCGATCCATTCGTCCTCGCCAACCTGAACCTTGGCCCAGCCTTCGCGCTCGGCAGCGATGAATGACGTCGCCAGTTCGCCGTCAAGCGCCGCATGGATCGCATCGTCTATTCTTCCTCTCGTTCGAATCAGACTATGGCAATAGGCGTCTAGAGATTCTGCGTTCCCCGTGGCCCGGCGCTGGCCAGTGCCACGATCAACGAATTTTGACGGCCAGGTTTTTTGTAGGGCGACCGATCCATTGAGGCGCCGTTCGATCTCGCCGAGAAACCGGACAAGCTCCGGCGCGGGAATCTCGTCGGCCTCGGCCCAAGCGGCATGTCGCTGCGTCATGTATTTATCATTCTCGTTGCTCTGCTCCGAGCGCAGATGATTCATATGCTTTTCCACCGCCTCGATTTGTCGCTTCAGTTTCTCGACCTCTTTCTCGGCTGTTTCCATACGACCCCGAAGCGACTCCACAACCGGCTTGTACTCAGCCTCGAGCGTGGCCAGTCTTTCGCGTAAATCGGCACGTTTCGCGGAGTGCTCGGCCTGTACCTGCGCCTCGACTTCGGGACCGTGCTTGCTCATCGCGTCGCGGACCGCCAACTCGATGATCGATCGCGTCGTGGTGCCACTATTGGTTTGTTGCATGCGTTTAAACATGATGATTTCCTCTTTAGGTAAAACCACTTTAAATATTTCATTAACCAGAATTTTTTACTGCTTTACTGCCGCTACTCCATTCGATTCCCGTTTGATTGATGGAAATTCTCTACACATGAAGGGGCACGCGGTTTCCGGTGCCGAGACGGACTAAGATTTTCCCTACCCCTACTCCACTTCGAAAATGCTTGGCAACACGCAATACACCGATGACTTCCCGATACCGGGGATGCGCTCCCGGCGGGCGTACTTGAACGTCCTTCCCTGGCCTTCGGTGCGCAGATGCCCTCGTGCATGCAGCAGCTTGGCCACGGCCAGCGGATCGAATCCCCGGCAGACCTCGCCCCGAAATGTCTCGGGCAGCACCATGTATTCACAGCTCGCGGACTCCGCCTGTTCCACTGACACCTGATCGCCATACTTTGAATAATGATCGGTCTTGCTGCGCAGGCGTTCGCCATCGGCCGCGATCCAGACACGCACACCCGCCCGATACATCGCGTTCGGCTTGTGATCATCGGCGGATCGATGCCACCAGGGAAAGCGGGCCTCGCCATGGGCTTCAAGGAACTGGCGCACCTGGCGCAGCATCAATACCTCTTCGCCATCACCCGCGCCCCCGCGTTGCGCAAGCCACGCATCAAAGCACGCCTTCACGCCTTCCTCGGCTCGCCCGTCTTCCCATCCGGTGATTCCGGCCGCGCTCGCCAGCTCGCCGCCGATGGCCACCAGGGCGAAGCGCGATGCCACCCGTTCGACCTGACCGGATGCGCCAGGCGGTACCCAGGACTTCACCAGGCGCGCCACCCACGGGGTGAGTAGCCCCGGCAGTTCGTCGACACGCTCCACCAGCCACTCAATAAACGCCCGCCCCGGCGCGCCATACACAGTGCGGGTTGCGGTCTTGATATGCTCGGCCAGGGCGCGGGCGTCAGCGAACCCATGCCGGGTGTTGAACAAGCCGAACCCGGCCCCGGCGTCGGCCGGAATATCGGGCAGGCGCACTTCCTGGCCGGCATGTGCGCGCTTGCCGGCTTCCTGCATGTGATCGGCCAGGCTCAACTCACCGGAAGACAGGAACAACAGGCGCCAGCGCAATTGCCCGCGTGGCGTGGCCGTGCGGCTCATGCGGGCCTTGCCTTGCTCATTGGCGAGCATATAGGCGCACTCGCCCGCCACCTTCGGGTCAAGCTGCTTGAGTTCGTCGAGAATCAGCAGCGTGTCGGAATGCTGGGCCGCCGTGGCTTCCAACGCGTTATCCGTGGATCGCCACTGTTGCCGGAAATCCTCGGCACCGAAGACCGACGCGGCCACGCGCTGGGCCGTGGATTTGCCCAGCGAGCTATTGCCCCGAAGGTGAAAGCCGCCCGATTCCATCGAGGCATGGCGCAGCAAGGGCCCGGCGAAAGCGCAGCTTGCGGCGAACACCAGGCGGCTATTGCCGGCGCACAACGCCCCCACACGCTCCCGCCAGTCGGCCACCGTGCCGGCTTCCTGAAACGTATTGGGTAAGGCGCTCGGGGACTGGAACACCACTTGTTGATCGGTGTCGCCGAATGAACGCCGGGGCAGCACAAAGGCGCGGCCATGCCAGCCGATACGATCCGTGCTGATGGCGCGCTCGGACACATGCGTGGCCTGCTGCTGTATGTAGCTCGCCAGGCGCTGGCGCGCCGCCGGCGTGGGGTATACATCCAAGCCTTGATTGCTCAAGAGCTTGGCCAGTTCCGCGCCATCGCCATGCAGCAATTCGGCGGGCATGGCCCAACGTTTTTCGTTGCCGTCGCGGTCTTTGAACGTAAGCAGATAGCCCCAGTCCTGGGCCTCGGTGCTTCGCGTATGGGCACGGATATACAAGGGGGCGCACATCCATTGCGGGGCCAGATCGTTGCCCTTGTTGTCCGTCCCGTGAAAGAAAACGCCGCGATCAGGCAACACTTCGTAATAGGGCCGCTCACGGGCTGCGCCGCCCCCAGTCGCAGACTGCCCCGCCTTGCCGCCCTGGCGGGTCACTGACGGCGTTCTGCCTGCCGCCCTCCCCTTACCCTTGCCGTGATCCTTGTACACCGCCAACGCCCCGTTAATTTGATCCCGCACCGAGTCCGCCCCCACCGCGGCCGCCAGATCGTTGAAATCCGATTGCCCAGTGACCAGCCCTTGCGGGGCGATCCAAGCCCCTTGCGCCGCCTGGGCGGCATGCTGGGCGGCCTTGATGCCGGGGTTATAGCCATGCTCGGCCGCCGTGTCCTGATCATCATCGGCGCAAATCAGGATCCGGCCTTGCGGCCAGCGCCCCCGAATGGCCAGGGCCACCGCTTCCAGATTGCCGGCGTTGAACGCCACCGCCACCGGTAGCCCCGTCGCCTCATGCAGCGTGGCCGCCGTCGCATAGCCTTCGGCCACCAGGCGCACCGCGCCGGCCTCGGCATCGCCGATCCAATGCATGCAACCGGTAACGCGTCCACCCTTCATGAAGACCTTGCCGGGGGCGCCATCGGTCGGATGATTGAAAATGGTCTGAACATTCCATAGCGCGCCGGCCGCATCGCACAACGGGATAAGTACAGCGGCCGTGCCCCGGTACCGCACACCATGCGCCCCCACGCCCTTGCGCGTCAGATAGGTACTGTCCCCGCTCTGCGCCGCCGCATCCCAAGCCCGGCGCGCTGCTTGGGCCGTCTCTTGCTCGGCCGCTCCTTTAGCTTCTGCCTCGGTCCGTTCGCGTTCCTGGCGCTGCGCATCCCGCCTGGCGCGTTCCTCCCGGCTCAATGGCGCGGGCGCGTCGTACCGCTTCGGATCGAACCCGTGCCGCTTCGCCTCGAAGAAGAGGGATTTTGCCGTGACGCGCCCCCCAGCCTTCGCATTGCGCCAGGTTGCCCGCACGGCCGCCGCGTCGTAATTGCTGGCGCTTGCGCTCCACTCATCGAAGATTTCAAGGCCAGTATCACCGGGGTATGCGCTCTTGATGGCAAAGCACACCCTTACCCACGTGGCGCGCTCCGTCGCCGGAATGCACGCCAACGCGGCTCGGATGCTGTCTACGCTAGGCAATTGATCCATTGCGTAACCATGAGGTAAGGGAAGCGCACACGGGACGGTGCGAATCTTTGAATCGGGTTCATGATGGCGTCCCCCGTTTACGCACATCAGCATCAGCCTGCGCCCTGGCGGCGTTCCATGCTTCGTAACGGCGGTCTTTCCCGGGATCGCTGTAGCCGCAACCGACCTCGTCCGCCGTGCCGCCGACGGTGTCCTGGCCTGTTTCAACGATCCCCCAAATCGCACGCAGAACCTGGGCGATGTTCTCGGGATGCCGGTAGCCGTCCGCAGTTTCCATATACGCCAGCGCTACCTTAACCAGGGATTCGATTTCATCGAACGCGCCTTGTGAAAGGCAGTCCATGAGATTGACGGCCTGCTTTAGTTCGCTGATCGTGGGTTGCTTACTCATGGCGTTCCCCTTGTTCGTTGTCGGAATGCAGAAGGTTATCGAGCAATTCCAGTTTGGCCCCCAAGAAGCATTTGCCAAGCTCAATCAGGTGACACTCCCTAGGTGTGTCCGGTCCTGCTTCGCCCAGCATCTCGAACACTAGCAAAGCGGCCCGGATGTCGTCGCGGTGATCCTCAAGCTGCATGTTTATGTGGTCATTCATGGCAGCTTCCCCCAATTTCGATTACGGCGCCGACGGCCTCATCGATGCGCTCTTGTGCCTCGTGGGCCATAGCGAAAATCCAGGCATACAGCTCGGTTTTCTGCGGCTCGGGAAACGCGCTATCACCCCCGCCTTGCAGCAGCAAGGACAGGATGCAAAGGCGTTCAAGTTGCTGGTAGGCAAGCGTCAGGGCATCTTGAATCGGAGCAAGGTTATTCATGGCCCGAACCTCCCGCGATGATGGCGGCCAGCTCGGAAGCGAACGCAGCATTGAAAGCCTCGACGCGCGCCGGATCGGCCGGCAAGCCCATGCAGTGCACCCGGCAGCGGTTATCGCGCCACTCGGCCAGGGTCAAATGAGGCGATCCGGTAAACCAGAGCCGCGCACTGTGACGGGCCTCTTTCTGAGTCAGGGGATAGGTAAGATGCGCAGAACGCGCGGGAATGGGTAACGCTGCCATGTCATGGCCTCCTCGGACAGTTAAAACCGCCCGCATCGCTTCCAAACGATGGTGGGCAGCAAATGGCGGGATTGGAAGACTGGCGTCCAAGGGAACCAGCGCACCCGAAGGTGCCCCCGCCATTGCCGCCCATAGGTGACATGACTTGCGGAAATGAAAACGCCACCAACGAAGGGCGGCGGATCATCCGCCTTGGACTAAACAGGCTTCCAAACCCGGTCGCCGTTGTTTCAGCGACGCGGCCAGTATACGACCGCATCAGCCGGGGGCGCAACAACTCGGATTTCAAATCTGACTTTCCCGAACTCGGACGGCTATTCACCCTCGGCCTCTTCATCGCCGGATTCGACCGGGTGCAGGGTGGTGCGCAGGGCGTCGGGCACCACATAGGCCGGCCAGACCTTCGGGGGCCAGATATCGGGCACATTTTCCGGGCGCTGTGGATCCTCGATATGCGCTTGGCACTGGCGATTCCACTCATCGGGCGTCAGCATCCTCAAAACGGCGGGGGCGTCCATCAAGACGGAATGTGATGCAGACGCATGCACAAGCCATCGCTCAAGCTCGCCCAGGAAGCCCGCGAACTCTGGCGGCAACTCATGACCAGGGATCAACGCACCGCGGACGATGGCCCCCAAAAAACCATCAGCCCAGGAGCCCGCGTCATGCTCACCACAAGCCAAAGCCCGTGCCGTTGCATTCGCCTCCCGAAAATAGAACCGCATCAACGCCCGAGCGTGCAAGATGCCCAGCCCGTACCGTTTCCCGAATCGCCAATCAAAGGACGGCAGCGCGCAAGGCATGCCACGCATAGCGCGCGGTGGGGGCGGCAACGGCATATCGGCCGGCACCTGCCAATCAACACCATCACCCACGAAGGGCAAGGTATCAAAGGCGCTATGAGCACTATCCTTGAAGCGGGGCAGGCCCTGGGCCTTTTTGTCGGGGGCGCTCATTGCTTACCGTCCGCTTGCTGGTACTGCGCCTTTTGCTGATCCTGCCAGGCTCGTACAGCGGCCGCATCCCATACGGTAGTTCTCGGCCCCAGCTTGAACGGCTTGGGGAACGTGCCGGCCTTCACCCGCGCCCACACCGTGGTAACGCTGATCGCGCACGCCTCGGCCACGCCCTTGACCCGCAGATACTGGGCGGCCTGGCCCGCCCCCTTGTCACCCTGTAATGCATACATAGGAATGCCCCCGTACAAATTGAACACGGGGACAGTTTCAGGGGTTTTTTATGACTGGCCAACACCTCTACATGGCAAGGCGCACGGTGCGCAAAGCACGGTGTACAGCCTGCAACGCAGACGGTAAATTCATGCTCGAATCCACCCGACCAGCCGGCCACGCTGCTTGCTTGTCAAGGCGGGGGCGCGGCTATTTCAATAATCGGCCAGCCTTGCGCTCGCTACGCAACAGATCGGCCACGGTGCGGTTTGCCAAGGTGATTTCAACGCCGCCGATGGTCTTGTCTACCACGGCGAAAGCCGCCTTCTCTGCAGATAGCCCGGTCGGCGGGTTCTCTCTCCAATGCGCCAGGATCGCGGCTTTTTGCTTTGCTTCCGGTGATTGCGCATGCTTGGCCTTGCCCCCAAGCGCGGCACGGGCGGCGGCACGTTTACGCTGAATCTCCGACTTGTACGCGTCCCCGGCATCGAACCCCGCTTGCCCGAAGCAATACCCGGCCTGAGCAACATATTCCACAGCCTGGGCTGGGTTCCACTTTTGCAGGGCCGTCACCGCATCATCCACCAGGCCCAGCCCATAGGCCGCCAGCATTTCAGACACGGTGACAGGCAACAGGGACGCCGACAACGTCAACCAAGCAGGTGCGGGCTCCAAATGCGGCCGTACATTTCGATTGTCAATATCAACGCCACCATTCTTAAGCTCTCCCGCCATGGCACCCACGCAATCGGGGACAGCCTCGATAATCATCAAGAGCAACGCCGCCAATCTGGTAACCCCGCCGCCATCCTGTTCAACTACCGCAGACCCCGCATATGCGGCACTCAACAGCAGCGGCATATCGTCATCACGCCCCGAAGCACGCGCAGTCTCAATAGCTTTCAGCAGCGCCCGGCACTCTTCGGCCATGGCCCAAGCATCGGACAGAGAACGACGGGAAGCCAGCAATATGCCCCAAAGGCTCGCCGCAAGTGATCGCGTATTCTCTGGGCACCCAGAGATACCCAGAAGATCGCCGTCTTGCTCAAGATTCCCAAACATACGCGCCCCTTCACGCCACCCCTTGCCTTGTAAAGCGCAGCGCCAGGCGGGCGAAGGGACACCCGCTTTTTGCCCGGCCAAAGGCTAGGCGCTGCGTTATCAGTCTATCCGAGTCCCTGGCTTCCAGCCTCACAGCGGGCGGGTAATGGCCCGCGAAGGAAGAGGATTGTTTCGCGTTTTATCCCATACCGAACGCCGTAAAACCCCATGCATGAAATGGTCATCCGGAGGCGCGCCGGCAGGGCACCGGGGACAAATCCGGCTTGGAATCCCCGAAAAATCAGGGCCTTATAGAAGAAGGAAGTAAGTAAGTAACTCTCTCTATCTCTCTTGACTTGTCCCCGGTGTCCCCGGATTGTCCCCGGATTTTTCCACCCATTCCGGGGACACGGAAAGCCTTTATTCATGCTGGTTTCCAGCCATTTCCGCAACTTGTCCCCGGTGTCCCCGGTACTTTTGCGTCTCACCCGCGCGCAAAAATATAAACGTAACATAATGCTTCATGCCTTCCGTGTGATCGATACAACGTTTTCCACGCCCACCGCCGCCTGTCGGTCGAGATAATCGGCCCATCGCTGCATCGTCTCGCGGCGCTCATCATCGAACTGGGTACGGTCATAGGCCGCCTGTATCGCATCCCGCTTGGCGTGGGCAAGCTGGGCTTCCAGCACATCGAAGTCGACGCGTAGGCGCTCCCTGGCCACCGTGCGCAGCATGGCCCGAAATCCATGCGTGCTATGCACCCCGGCAAAGCCCATCAGCCGCAGCGCCCGCGACAGCGCATCACGGTGAAGGTGGGCATTGCGCATCTTGCCCACGGCCGGAAACACGTACTCCGCGCCACCGGTGTACTGTTGCATGTCCCGCAGCATCACCACCGCCTGGCGTGGCAGACTCACCAGATGATCATGCCCGGTCTTCATGCGCCGCGTGCCGTCCGCGTTCATGCCGGGGATATGCCACTCGGCCCGCTCAAGATCGATCTCACCCCATCGGGCGCTTGCTATCACGCCGGGCCGTAGCGCCGTCCAGGCGGCCAGCAGGAGGGCCGACCTCACTGTCACCCCTTCATAGCCCAAGATGGCCCGCATCAGGGCGCCTATGTCCTGTTCGCGGGTGATGGCCGGCACATGTCCGCCACGGTGACTGGGCAACACGCCCCGAAGGCGCAACACCTGATCATCGTCTCGCATGCCTTCAAGAATGCAATGATCCACGACGCCATTCAGGTACTGCACGGCCTTCCTGGCCAGACTGGGGGCGCTGGCGGCGATCTCCCGCAGCGGCTCGGTGACGTCTCTTGTTCGCATCGTGCGCACGTCCAGGCCGCCTATTGCGGGTTGCAGATACTGGCGAACCACATACCGCGCCTTGCGGTACGTTTCATCGGCCCAGCCGGCTTTGCGGGCGACAAGCCACGCGTCGGACACCACGATGAAGGAATGCCGGCGGGCATCTTCGGCCATCACCCTGGCCGCCAGCTCGGCTTCGGTCTGGCTTTGTGCCCTGGCCCGCGCCTCGCTGCGCATGCTGGGGATATTGTCCCCGGCTCTAGCTGCCTGACGCACCTGATCGGCCTTTACATGCGCCCCCGCCACCGACAGATCGGGATAGGCACCGATCACCACCTTGCTACGCCGGCCGTCCTCGAGGCGGTACCGTACAAGCCACTGTTTACCCCCGCTGGGCAAGACCAGCAGGAAAAGCCCGCCCCCGCTGGCCAGCGTGTAGGGTGCAGCCCTGGGGCGCGCCTTGTCGACGGCCAGGGCGGATAGCTGTTTGGCGATCTTGGGCATTTGTTGACTCGTGCGAGTGGGCCCAAAGTGGGCCCGGTTTGGGTACTTTTCGAAAAAGGTACCCAAACCGGTACCAAAAAGCAACGGATTCATCAGCACGGTATCGCACAAACCCGGACGATAAAAAACCCGCAAGGCCAGTGACCATGCGGGTTTCAGTTCAATATCGGACGATATTGTTTAATAACTTGGTGCCGACGACGAGACTCGAACTCGTACAGCTTTCGCCACTACCCCCTCAAGATAGCGTGTCTACCAATTCCACCACGTCGGCATGTGCTGCGAACACTGCAAGGCGCCACCGGTGTGCCCGGAAACAAAGCCTTATCGCAACAAAGAGCGAGTTTTTTGCATAGCCCGAACCTGGTTTTCCGGCTCGGGAAGGCATCCTGGCGGTGCCTTTCATACCGGGTTATTTCTTGCTTGCGTCGGACTGCTTGTCGTTGCCGGACGTACCTGCATCGGACTTGTCGGAAGAACCAGAAGCTTTTGCAGCGGGCGCTGCCTGGCTGCCC
>Ga0164242_10004682_pt1 | contig 15319 bp, 13 predicted proteins | sample OricomgcompostMG_FD_108783 | JGI IMG/M metagenome (GOLD analysis project Ga0164242, IMG submission 108783) | Miracle-Growth compost microbial communities from Emeryville, California, USA - Original compost - Miracle growth compost (MG) ... | reverse complement strand
GGGCACATACATCTGCTTATTATTTTCTCCGGTCAGTTCTACGGAGATCCATTGACCGAATGTCAGCGAATCTTCCCGTAAATCTACAGCGACATCCAGCACCCTTCCGGAAAGCACACGAATGAGTTTTGCCTGCGCATGTTCTCCTTTTTGAAAATGCAGCCCCCGAATAACGCCATACATGGAGCAGGATTGATTGTCCTGAACAAACTGACCGTTTTGCCCGGTCAGGTCTTCAAATTTTTGTTGGTTAAAGCTTTCAAAGAAATAGCCCCGGTCATCTTTAAACACGATGGGTTCTATGATGTAACAATCTTTGAGTTTGGTTTCGGTAATGTTCATATTAATTGCTATTAGCTTTTTGCTATTGGCTTTTTGCCTCAAATGGTTGGGTAACGTAAGGTGGCTTCGGCTCCGCTTAGACGTCACTTCGACTTCGCTCAGTGAACGTCTTCTGTGTTGTGGAGCATTTCGACTCCGCTCAATGCCCCACGAGCGCTACCGCTTCTTCAAAATATCTTCAAAATGGGTGATATATTGCTCCACAATGATGGGCCAGGCGTAAATATCCTTTATCTTCTGCACATTAGCGCTTAGCTTTTCCACGTCCTGCGTTTTATCAATTCTTTCCAGTAAACCTGCAACCTCTGCCGCATTGGTAAAATAATAAGCACCTTTTCCCAATATGGATTGGTTAAAAATATTATCATTAGCGGCAATCAGCGCTTGTGAGGCCATGGCTTCCAGTAACGACGGATTGGTACCCCCAACGGTATGGCCATGAAAATACAATTTCGAAAAATAACGCAGGTTGTTCAATTTCTCAATATCATAAAGGCTGCCGATAAAACGGATGTTGGCGCAATCATTAAACTTTGCCTTTAAATAGGCGCCATATTTGGTCTCATGTTTACCAATGACCAGGAAAGACGTATTGTCCTTCGCCTGACGGACGCCTTCCAGAATAATTTCAATACTATTTTCCGGTTCCAGCCGCGCGATGAGCATATTATAATTGTACGCTTCCAGACCAAATTCATTCAAGAATACTTGTTCCGGTTGTTCAAACACATGTGCGCCGTAAGGGATAAAAAGAGAGTCCTTGTCGTATTTATTCTTTAAATATTGCTGAATGCCCACCGAATCGGCAATGAGGTAGTCGCTGTATTTAACGCCCAATTTTTCGGCATGTAATAAAAACCGTTGCACCTTGGCGGAGTACTTGGAACGCTTCCATTCCAGCCCATCCATATTGGTCGTGACGATACTTTTTTTCCGGGGCAACAGCCAGCCCCAAACGGAGCTGCTGGTATAGCCCAACTGAAGAATGATATCAAAATGTCGCTTCCGCGCGTCTTTAATGCAGTTCAGATCATAGATAAACTGGCCTGCGGTACCCATCTTGTCTTCCGGGTCTTTGCAATGAATAATGTTCACCCCCTGCCAGCTATTCTGCTGATAAGGATGGGTATGGGAATTATAGACGGTAACGGAATGGCCTTTGTTGACCAGACCTAAAGATAAATATTCGGCAAACTGTTCAAAGCCCCCATAATGATTGGGAATACCTCGTGTACCGATAATAGCAATATTCATGATGAATTTATTTCAATGCTGTACCCTGAAGAATTTCAAGGTATTTTTTTGCAATAACATGCCAGGAAAATTTTGTGTTGGCGGTTTCAAGTGCTGCCGACTGCAATCTACTTAGATTATCACCTTCAAATAGTTGAATGATTTGCTGAGCCAGTTCTTTGCTATCGCCATCCGGAAACAGATAACCATTTTGATTGTGTGTGATAATTTCTTTGTTGGCTTCCAGATCTGAAGCCACAATGGGCAAACCATAACTCAAAGCCATTAACAAAACCCCGCTTTGAAAAATCTTACGGTAGGGCAACACCAAGGCATCGCACTTTTTAAACAAAAAATCCCTTTCCTCATCGGTAATAAACCGTATGATGGGCATTATCTTGCTTTGAATATTGAGCTTATTAATAATGGATTGGTATTTTCCAAAATCATCACGGTGAGGTCTTCCCGCAATTACCAAAACAAAATCTTCGGGTAAATCCGCCATGGCTTTCAACAAAATATCCAACCCTTTTACCGGTTTGATTTGTCCGAAAAATAATAAATACTTTTTACCGGACTGGAAATGAATCCCCAAGCCTTCTGACACTTCCGGACGCTCATTGGGCAGCACAAAATCCGTATAATTGCCGTGTGGTATGATGCTTATTTTTGCTTTATTATCCTCTGAAATTTCAGCAATAAGGCTTTTATAAGACAAGTTATTGTGCACAATCAAATGGTCTGAAAGATTGTAAATTTTATGCTTCAATGTCTGCTGGTCTTCCTTGCTCAGACTTTCAATATCATGAACAATGGAAATGATCTGTAGTCCTAATCGCTTTGCTAACTTTAGCTGAACATATTCTTTTTGGGTAGCGGAGAAAATATGAAATAATACATACTTAATTCCTGCCAACCTGCAATAGAACAGGGCGTAAACAGTTCCGTAAAGATACTGTAGCAGCATGGCCGGGACAGAGCGCTTTTTAAAAGCAAAAACTTTTTTCTGAACTACATTTTGAAAAGAAGTATCTTTAAAATTGGAAAAGGCGTATGCCTTTATGCTCTCTTGATTCAAGGCATTCAACAAGCCTAAATCATAACAATTCATGCCGGCTTTCAAACCCACCGGGTCTATAATGGCAAACTTTTTATTTTTCAATGGTTCTTTATAAAGTTATGTATTTGCCGCGGAAGCAAGCAAAATGTAATGATATAAATTGTACCCTGAGCACCCGTTCCCTGAGCGGAGTCGAAGGGAACACTTATTGATTCTCTGAGTTCCTGTATTGAGCGCAGCCTAAATGGAGCCGAAGAGAACGCCAACAACCAATTTATTCATTCCCTGAGCAATCTTGATGAAAAAATTACCTTTTCTTTGATGTTATTCGGAACTAACTTTGATCTATATTCAATAAAACAAACATCCTTATGACTTATCTACCTGCAAAGAAGCGTTCTTCCATTCTGATTATTAGCCTGAGTATCTTAGGTTGTGCATTGGCCGCCTGGCTTCTGTTTGATCGCAACCGCGCCAGCGCCCAAACTGTAAAAACGACAGGGCCTGCAAAAAGTACTGCTATTTCTGTAACAGCCACCGGCTTAGAGCCGGCTCGTAGTGTTCCGCTTTATGGCTTTAACGGTAATAATACCAGGGGGCCTAAATGGTCCACCCCGGGTTTAATGAGCCAAATAAAAGCGCTCCATCCACAAATTATCCGCTATCCCGGCGGCTCGGTTAGCGATTGGTGGGACTGGAAAACCGGCTGGTTTGTCAATAATCCAGATCTCCCCCAAAAATATCGGAAGATACCAAAAGTGGATATGAGCCTGAGCGAACTTAAAAAAGTGGTGGACGCTACTGGTTGTCAGGTCGTTTTTACCTTAAATATGATTTCAGCCTCACTTGCCGACCAAATGGCCATGTTGCATAATGCCCAGCAAATGGGTATTCCGGTGAATTGGGTAGAATTAGGTAATGAGTCTAATCTCCCTAAAAGTGCCGGTATGCAGAAATTTAAAAGTGCCAAGGCTTATGCACAAACAAGCCAAAGCTGGGTCAGTGCCATACGGAAAAACTACCCAAATGCCAAAGTTGCTCTTGTTGGTGGTAATACTTCAAATCGAAATCTTATACAATCAGGAAAGTCAACATGGAATAGCGTGGTACTGGGTGCAGCACCTGCCGTCAATGCTATCGTTATGCATAATTATGCCCTGCCTATCCGAATAATTAATCAATCAGGTATTGATTTTCAAAAACTTTACCAACAGTTTGTACAGTCTTATAAAACAAAGGGATTCAATAACCTTCCCTCCAACCAGCACATTTGGCTTACTGAATATAATATTCATTGGGCTTATACTCAAGGCTTCACTGATATTAAAACCATGCAAAAATATGCTACGACATGGAGTACCGCATTAGGTGCTGTATTAATGACATCCACGGAAACAGATTTATCTACGAAAATTGACCTTCTTACATTCCATAATCTAACTGGATGGACACCTTTTTCTGCAATTGAAACCACCAATAAGACCTTTAACCTTCTACCAAATGGAATCGGCATGCAGACCTGGCTACAAGCCGCTAAAGGCATGACAAAGATGGCAAAGATAAACTTCTCTTCATCAATAAAGGACTACCAACTTTTGGGTTGGAAATTTTCCAATGGTTCAAATCAAAAGGTAATTTTAGTCAACCTGACCAATACCAGCATGGCTGTTAATTTAAACGCCGTTTCACTGCCACAAACCATATCTTACCATACTATTTATTCGGGAAAAAACCAGCAAACCATTGGTCTAAGCAGAGTTCAAAAGAAAAATGGAACAACTACTAAGGGATTAATTACCCTGCCCCCTTATTCCATTACGAATCTTAGTCAACCTTAACGACATGCCTATCATAGCACGTTGCTGCTTTAAGTGTTATCTACCATTCTGAGCGAAGCGAAGAATCTCTTCGTATTATGAGATGAGATGCTTCCTATCGTCAGCATGACAGAAATGAGTTCGATACCTGATAGTGAAAAACCTTTTTGTTATTATTCTCGTGGCAAGCTACCTCTGATTCGCCATTACATATTTTTACTTATATTTTTAGCAGGAGCACCCACCATAACCGCTCCCGGCGGAACATCTTTCGTAATTACGGTGTTGGCTCCGATGATTGCACCTTTGCCAATTCTTACAGGCTTGGCGATAACACTACCTGTTCCAATAAAAACATCATCTTCAATAATTACTTTTCCCTGATAAAACCTAAAATAAAACTCAGGGTTCTCCGATAGGTTTTCCGTGTCTAAATAATGCGTTAAGATTGTAGTACCGGCCGTGATTAAACACCTATCTCCGATAGATACATTTTCGGGATAAATACCATCAATGGTTACATTCTCTCCCAGAAAAACACTTTTTGCATTTTTAAATTTTACGCCCCGATACTGCTGTAAGCGAGCTCGATAGCTGCCAGGGATTAGTGAACTTTTGGCGATAGCCTGAAGTAATTTATTAATTATTCTTCTTCCACTTTTTATTTGGGTAGCTTCAATTTGTTTGTCCATAGTCAAGGTATTTTTTTAAATTCTCTTGATCTTCCTTTAAAAAATTGTAGCAAATTTCTCGTTCTGTAGCGGTCATCTCCTCAAGAAGGGCAGATTTATACAGAAATCTATTCAATTTTTTTATAAATAAAGGAGGGATAATAAGCTTAAATTTTGAAACAATATTACGATGTCTTTGAAAATATTTGGAAATAAAATTCCTTGGCGCTTTATTCTCGTTAACCACCTTTAACTCATTTTCATATTTTGAGTCAAATACAAGTCCCAAAAAATTACAGACATGCAATAGCCCTTTATCTAAATCATCATTTTTAATAATTAAAACATTTTCCCTGCCAAACACATCTACATATTCTTTTAAATTTCTGTAATACATACTATTACCTATATATTGAGCATAATGCTTCGGATGATGGGCTTCATTCAAGTATTCACCAAACGGCAAACTGGCATGCCCCATTCGTTTGTCCATCAGATAATGAGAAAATGCACGCTTAATTGGATCTCTTAATGTAACGATAATCTTTGCCTTAGGGTTGAACAGAAATATCTTAGCGGCGATATCCGGAAATGCAAAATAGGATACACTACCATCAATTAAATATTTTTCATCTTTAGCATTCTTATAAAAAGTCAAATATTTTCCCTCATCCTTAACCTTATAATCATCATAATATGAATTATTTTCCAAATGATTTGCAGAAAAATAATTGAGCTCTTTAATCTTTGGAAAATATATATCAGGATGGTTCTTTAATTTTTCAAACAGGTAGGTTGTACCAGCTTTAGGTGCCCCTACTATGAATAAATTGGGTTGTAACATATATTGCTAATTATTTTTATCGGCTTAGGCGCTTGTAAATAAGTATAAATTATTATTTTATACTTATTTAATCATATTATTATTGAGATTCTTCCATTCAGGCAGAATCTCAATAAGATAATAGTGGGGTTTCTTCTTAGCGTCAACAGAGCAAAGCTATTATAAACAGGCCCCTATAACTCATTAGCTATTATTTAGGAGGCTAGGTCAATATTTTTATTTGAAACCGTGATTAAACTATGTTAATTATATATTCCTCATTGTATAATTGTAATTTTTCAATAAATCATCTACGACAATAGAAATCTTAAGTTAAGAAAAGCCTTACTGCATAACAATGAATATATTCATTAGCCTTTACTCCTTTTTATAAGAATGAATATATTGAGGTCCTAAAGACAGCAACGTTATAAGTATAAAAGAAAAGCGAACGGGCTCTAAAAGAATATTACCATCTTTAAAACTATACATATACATATATAAAATAAAAAAGAAAAAAGCGCACACATTCAATTGATTAAACGAAATATTATTTTTTAATTTAATTATAAATAAACCAATAATAATAAAAAGAGTGATTCCCATTATACCAAATGTATAAAGAATGCCAATAATTCCTATATCCGCTGGATAAAAATAGGCATCTGGCAAAACCTCTTTACGAAAAGATGGTCTTAGAACACCGTTACCCGTTATCGGGTGCTCTTTAAACTGTAGCATGGCATACTGAGTTTCATAAATTCTAATAAAAACTGAAGCATCTTCTATATTGTTTTGCGATGCATTTTTATTAAATAGTTTGAATGCTTGTGAAAATTTGTTTGAGATATTAGTCATTAAAGAATCTTGACTAACCAAAATTATTCCCAAAAAGAGCAGGAGAAGAGGTAAAAATAATATTGTCTTTTTTATACTACCTGTCTTCCTAAATTTAAAAAAAATAAGAAAAATGATAATACTTAGAAATGCTAAATCTCCACGCTGTATATCATATAACTGTGTGATAATAAATAATATCACTGCAGCAATACCATAATACCACTTTTTGTTTAAGATTAATTTGAGAGTATAATAAATTATTCCAAAAAAAATCAAGTCTTTAGACAGTGCTCCTGCATTAACATTAGTTATATTACCAGATAATGGCGAAATATAAGTATAACTGACATTCAATAAACTAGTTGTTCCTATATAAATGGCATAACCCCAAAGAAGAAATCGGAATACCTTCCAAAACCTCTCGGTATTCATATACCCTGATTTTAAATATTTATAGAAGGCAAAGGGACTAAACATATATAACAACGATCTATTAGCAATTAAGCCGGAAACATAGTCCTGATTATAGGCAATTTTCGCGCTTACAATAGAAATTAAAATAACCAAAATAACTAACCCAAAAATTTGAGCTATTCTTTTATTGTTATAAAACTTCTTTATAACAAACAATATAGCACCATATAAAGAAACAATAAATAAAAATACATTAGCGTATAAATCAAATGATGTCAAATAAAACACTTGAAAAATACACAATATATATAAATATAAAAATAATGCCTTGTATCTAATCACAAATATCTACTTTAATCCTTTTCTTAAATACGTTATTACCTGTATTATATCAATAATTAAGCAATTCGCATAATATGTTATTTTTATAGGTTGAGGGGATAAAGGGTATTGCAGAAGTTTAATTTCTTTCCCCAAATATGCACCAATGAATTTTATTGTAAAACTTGATGTTCCCCTTTTCCATTTAAAGGCATTAGCCTTATCAATTGGCCTTTCATTATTTTCTTTCCACGGCTCAGTTGCTGTAGAAAAATTAAGATTCTCTTTTAAGTAAAATGTATTTAATACTTCTTTTCTAAAGGTCAATCCACAAAATTCATAAATATTCTTAGTTATTACTTCTGGATTGCCTAATAGTTCTTCAAATTTTACAGTTAAAATATTACAATGATATTTTATACTTAGTTGAGCGGCTCTTTTGTAACGGTTAAGCAATAATTTCATTGGAAATAATTTAGCCCAATTCGCTTTTTTAATTGAAGGAATAACATCTCTTGGATCACGAATGACATGAATAAATTTAGCATTTGGGAAATCCTCTTTTATTTGATCAAAAAATTCAAAATGAATTGGTGTTTTTTCGCCCCAACGCATGAAACTTGAGCCCTTCATTTTTAGTTTAATTAATTCCTCCAAAAAATGGACTCTGTCATAATTCAATAGCAATTTTTTCTCCTTGTCAGAGAGATTAAGGTATTCTAAAGCGAAATTTCTATCACTCAAATAATATCTTTTAAATTCATCGAAGTCATTCCTTTTAATTGAATACTTACTCTTGAAACGTTTTAACGTATCATAAAAGTGAGTTTCTTCAGGAATATAAATTTCCCCACTCGCATTAAGCAAATTGGATACTAATGTGGTTCCCGACCGGGGCATACCAACAATGAAAATTGGAAAAGGAATGGCTTTATTCACTACTAAATCTTATTAATTTTTCACAATATTCCGGAATAATGTTTTCGCACTAATCCATAGAAATACTGATTTAAATATACATACTGTAGAATTAACGACATCGACTCTGTTTATATAAAACATTGACATATGCAAATAAGCCTTTGCATTTCTCAATTTGGTTGACTTTTCATATTTACCTGAAAAATGCTTTCCAATGACGTTTCTATGGTTAATACCATTTTTTAATCCTTGGACATTTGACCATGAAGCTAAAAGGCCTGAACAATGTACCCTGTAAACCGACATGCAATTTTTGAATCCTTTAATTTTCCCAATCTCATTTGAATTTAAGATAATCAGCATATCAGCTGCACCTGAAAACCCCAAACTTAATATATCATTGAATATACGCTTGTTGTTTACTAATACCATAGATGCTGTAGGACAAATCAACATGCCTTCATATATCTCTTTGCCGGAATAATCCCTATCTTGTAAAGATTCATTATATAGCTTAGTATTTTCAGAAATCCATTTATTATGCTTAAATAACCTTCTATTTCCCGACGGCTCGAATTGAACAACCCCATTATGAAAGCACATTGAGTATTCTTCATTCACTTCCATAAAATCCACCTGCTTTTGTAACTTCAATGAATCAATCCAACAATCATCTCCCTCACAAAGGGCAATATATTTGCCCCTAGCAGAATATAAGTTATATAACAAATTGAATCTTCCAGATGGATTGCCATTTATCTTAATATTATTCTCCCGATGATGTAAAAATAAACGTATCTTTTGGGGATATTTTTGAGCGTACTCCAAACAAATTTCCCTTGTTCCATCATTTGAATCATCATCACCAAGGAGAATTTCAAAATTAAAATCCGTTTGCTGCATTAGGATTCCATCGAGACATTCTTTGATATATGCAGCGTGGTTATAAGTTTGGACACAAACAGAAACCACTGGTTGCGTTGGCACTTGATTTACAAATTCTTCAACATGCTTATGCTCGTATTTATCTTTAAATTCCTGAAAATCCATTACACCCAATTATATTTTCCGTTTAACATGATAAATGCTTCATCGTTTTTAATTCCATCTTCTACAAAACCAGGCAAACTACCCTGCCAGCTCAAGTCATCATTTTTCTTTTTAAACACACTATAGGCATCGTTATCAGAAGAATTTCGACTGTTTTGAATAAACTGTAAAGTTTGATCTGTAATAGTTAAATCTGCAAAGCGAAACAGTTTTGTGACTGTACCTAAAGTGTCCAGAAGCAAATCATCATAGTTTACCACATAAAATCGCTCCGGATATTCTTCTGCTAAACGCTCAAAGAGCAATGCCGCTTCCTTCCATTTCTCAAAGCCAAAATAATGGCTCTCTTTTCCCTCATTTTTCAGTTCTCCGGTTCGCCATTGTTCCAAAACATCCCACTCCCGATGAAACTCTTTAGGGATTTTTAGCCAGGAAGCGATGCAGGCCAATGGAGAACGCAGCAAGCCTATTACCTTTGTGTCGCTGTTTTTTAATAAAGTTTCCGCCAAAAAAATGAAGTGTGTTTCTTTCCATACTAACAATTTTTGTTTATCCTTTGGAAAACCATCTTTTGCTTTACTGCTAATTGAAAGCTTGTCACATACAAAAGGATCATTCGTCAGGGCTAACTCCTTATGGAATTGTTGTATTTCTTCAAAAGAGCTATCCCTCTGTAAGGTGAGCGGAAATGAGTAAGCAAAATTCGGCTGAAACCTATATGAAGTTTCCGGTGAACTGTTGAAAATCTCCCCTAACCAACTAGAGCCGGAGCGTGGTACAGAAAATATGGCCAGATGATTCATGAATATGAGTTGATAATTGTTATTATTTTGTCCATGTCGGTTTTGTCGTACCGCTGATCAATCGGGAGAAAAATAATGTTTTCTGCCCACTTTTTCTCTAAACTGTTTTCCGGAGCCCATTGCAATACATTAGGCCAATAACGCGGTACAAATATCCTGTTGCTAATCAATTTATCCCGTAGGTCCTTTTTATCAGACAAAAAAGGATAAATCATCGGCACCTGATTTTTGATGGCCGGCAATTGTAATTGATTATCAGGATTGAGATTGTTATGAAGGTACATAAAATTCTTTCTCCTTTTTTCTGCTGCTTCTGCATAGTTAATAGCACACAGAAGGCTTTCAGTGAGCCGGGACATTTGTTGAAGAGGCGCGTTCCCCAATTTTTCCTCATTACCGGAGAAAATCGCATACCCGTCTTCCGCCGTTTTCTCATGCCGAAGTAACAAATGTTCCATTCTTTCAATTGAACTATCCTTTTCAAGTTCAAAGGTCAACTTTTTATTAGCATAAAGATAAGCCCCGTCCGGTACACCAAAAAATTTCCGGGCAGAATAAAAAGTATCATTTGAAACGGGCATCAACGGTTGGGCATAAAATGCCTGGGCATTATCAATAATAAGATTAAAGTTTCTGCCTGATAAATGTTGAACATAGTCCTCTTTCAACCCAAAATAATTGGTGTAAAGAAATGCATCTCCTTCCTCTACTTTTTCAAAATCAAAAAGAGGTTCAAAGTTTTGATTTATTGCATAAAACTCATAGTCCAGCCCTAAACGGTTAATAGGTGTCAAAACAGCATCACAGGTATAAAAGGGTATGAAAACCTTTTTATACTTTCTGAGACGTAAAATATATTCCAAAGCATTTCTACCACTATTCAGCCGTATGGCTTCTTGATGATATTCCTGACCTTGCATTAATTCTAATTCAAAATAGCCCCCAATTGCTTTTTGCACCTGCATCTATAATTAAAATTTAATTAACAATAACTTGAAAATACGTTGAATAATCTTTCATCACTTTTTCCATCCGTTCTTTATTATCAAACCGTAATACAAGTGTCCCTATTGAATCATTTGCCGCGGAAAATGCCGAAACTTTATCTCCAGGTTTTATCCATAAATCAACCTCAGCAACATTATCCTGCACTTCTTCGTTAATCACCAGTTCTTTGAATATACCACTTGAATGACTATACAATATAACTTCTGACCAAAACGCATTAATTTCAACTTGAGCAACCGGCTCAACTGTTTCACCTAAGGCCGCTTGAACGGCTCGCTTAATCAGGTCAACGCCCGTAACATAACGAACCATTTCAGCCAACCGGTTCCCACCGCCCCTCGGGGATACTTCCATAATATAAGCTTTACCATCCTTTGTTTCTCTTGCTTCAACATTGTAAATGGATGATTTCATATTAAGCAGCGTTAACAAACGCTGCAACTCATTTGTTAAGTAGTTCTGATTTTCCCTTGAAATGCCGGCAGGCCAGCTAAACGCCGCCGGCGTATAGGGATTAGGTGCTTTTTCATCAAATCGTTGACTGGAATAGGAAACAAAGGAAAGTTTTCCATCGATTGAAAAGCATTCGCAGTCCGATGTAAAACCTTTACTTTCTAAAAATTCTTCTATAATAAATGTCTTACTTCCCGAAAATCTCATAGCATATTGGATGGCCTTTTCCAAATCTTCCCAACGCGTGACTTTCGATACGCCTTTACTACCTGCAGAATCCACAGGCTTAACAATTACCGGGAATTCACCATTTTTTGTTTCTACCAATGCCTGATCTATATCAGTGAAGCTTTTAGCCCAGGGAACATTAAAATTATGCTCTTTTAAAAACTGGCGAAAGAGCCCCTTATTTTGTAAAATTTCTATAGATTTAAATGGCCCCGGAGCCGGCAAGCCCATTTTCTCTGCCACATAAGCTGCCGTAATCACCCCAGGATCGACCGCAAAGGACATAATACCATCAATATTAAGCCGTCTGGCCAATGCTAAAACAGCCTCTTTATCGATGATACTGACATTGTGATATTCATCCGAATAAGTATGCGCAATATTATCAGGTAGGTAATCACAGGTAATCACATGATGCCCTAAGGCTTTAGCGGCTTTGATAACGGGAATTAAATATCGCAAGCCGCCAAGTAATAAAAGCTTTTTCATCTACAGGTTTAAATTCTATTATTCGCTAAATCAGATTTAAAAGGACAGCAATCCTCAAGAGGCGCAACTCATCTTAGTTGCAGATAAAACAACCGCACATACTAACTCAACCTCATCCAAAGACAAATCATAATATAAAGGCAGGCACAGCACCCGTTTGGCAATATCTTCTGTTACCGGCATTTGTTTTTCTTCCACGTATGGCAATGTTTTAGCCAATGAAGGATAAAAATACCGGCGGGCAAATATTTCTTTTGCTGCCAGCCGCTCCATGCATAATTTTACTGCATTTTCAGATTCTAAAACAACCGGATAATAAGCATAATTCTTTGTCGCCTCCTGATGCCATTCGGGGGTGTAACAATTAGCCCCGGAAAGGAGTTGATCATATTGCTCGGTAAGTTTCTGTCGTTTTTCATAAATGGCGGAAAGATATTTCAGGTTAACCAACCCCATGGCTGCATGGAATTCTGAATTTTTACCATTGATACCCAATTCCGCAAAGGCCGTTGGTCCGTTAAATCCGAAATTACGCATATACGCCAGCTTTTTCAACAACTCATTGTCTTTTGTCACCATTAATCCACCTTCACCGGAATGATAAAGCTTTGTCGCGTGTAAACTGCAAATGGATATATCTCCATATTGAAAAACGGACTGCCCGTTTATTTGCACCCCAAAGGCATGGGCACCATCGTAAATCACTTTCAGATGATATTTTTGGGCTATTTGCGCTATCGCTTCTACGTCACAAGGATTCCCATAAACATGGGTAGCCAGAATAGCAGAGGTTTGCGGCGTAATAGCTGCTTCTATCTTTGTGGCGTCAATATTAAGTGAATCTGAATCGATATCGACAAAAACCGGCGTACAGCCTTCCCAGACAATGCTGGAAGTAGTAGCTACGAAAGAGAAAGGTGTCGTAATAATTTCGCCTTTTAAATCAAGAGCTTTAATGGCCATTTGCAGCGCCACGGTGCCATTGGTTACGAAAAGCAAATTATCCAATCCTAAATATTCTGCTAACTTTACTTCCAGTTCATTGGCTAAAGGCCCCATATTGGTCAGCCATTGGCGTTCCCAGATGCCATCTAATATGGCTTTGTATTCCTCAATTGGCGGGAGAAAAGGGCGGGTTACAGGTATCATGATATTATTTTAGGTTTCCGGAGTTTAGAATGAAGGATCTGTTTAAGGTCAAGGTAAGCCTCTATTTTTATGAAAAAAGATAATGCAACATAACTAAACCCTCCTAATAAAAAGCCGACCGACAATCTAACAAAATCATTATAATTATTAAAAATCGATTGATCCAAAGCAAAGATGCCTGCTGCAATAAGTATGCTAAGCATAAAAATGGGCAAAATATCTTTTATCTGCTCCCAAATGCCATAATGGATAAATTTACCTGAAAAATAGCTGTTAATTGCATAAGCAATAATAGAATTACAAGCTTGGAATATTATCACTGCCTTTAACCCAAAAGGTACGGTACAGGCAATACCAATGACAATGATTACCTTCTTAATAATTTCTAATTTCAGAAATAAATCACTTCTTCCTTTGACATTAATAATATTGAGGTTAAATAAATTCAGGGGAAACATAATGCCCATCACGCATAAAATCTGAAAATATGGTACTGCGGGTAGCCATTTCTCAGAAAAAACAAATCGAAATAAAGGCGTTGCTAAAACCCCGGCCATACAAAACGCTGGCGTTAACCAAAACAGAACCTGTTGCACGACCTTTTTGTAACCTTCCCTGAGCTTTTTATTATCATCCTGCACAACAGAAAACGCCGAAAAAGTCACGCTGCTTAAAGAGGATGAAAATACCTGTGTTGGCTGCATGACAATATTATTGGAGTTTTGATAATAACCTACCTGAGCCACCGGAAAAAAACGACCAATAACAATCAGGTACGCATTTTTGAAGATACTGTCCAATATTCCTGACAACATCAACCTACTCCCAAAAGAAAATAATTTTTTGGCTTTTGCCCGGTTAAACGACAACAGAGGTTGCCACTTAGAATAAATCCATATCTGGATAGCATAAGCAATACGCTGCACCACCTGCAAAGCCACAATGCTCCAAACGCCATAGCCCATTTTAGCCATCACAATACTGACAACACCGCCAATTAAGGATGAAGGCACATGGATAATGGCCAATGTTTTAAACCGCATCTCTTTGGTGAGTTTGGCTTCCTGTACATAAGAAAAAGCATTGATGACAAATACCAAAGAAAGCATCCGAGTCAAGTCAACTAGTAAAGGCTGATGATAGAAATCTGCAATCAACGGGGCACAAAAGTAAAGGATGCCATACATCAGGATGCTAACCGTCAAATTAATATAAAACACAGATGAATAATCCTCTTCATCCGGATCCTTTTTCTGAATCAAGGCCTGGCTAAACCCTGCCCCCACAACCACCTGGCTTAAGGCAATAAAGACCATCAGCATCCCGATTAAACCAAAATCCTTTGGCGTCAGTATTCTGGCTAATACAATGGTCACTAAGAAAGTAATGCCCCGGGAGCCTACTTTTTGCAGAATCGACCAGAAGATGCCGGAGATTGTTTTTTGTTTGAGGGACACGTTTTTAGTTATGAATGATGGGTGATGAGTTATACTGCTATTGGCTTTTGGCTATTAGCTATTGGCTTTTTGCCGCTGCGCAAAGGTAATGGTTTGTTGGAATGTTTTGGATGATTAATTGGTTAATTGTTTATGATGATTGGGCATTGGCTATTAGCCATTTGCTGTTGGCCATTTGATTCCATTCTTCACTATGCTGCCAACAGCTAAGAGCTAAAGGCTAAAAGCAAATTCCTAATC
>Ga0164242_10004681_pt1 | contig 15329 bp, 15 predicted proteins | sample OricomgcompostMG_FD_108783 | JGI IMG/M metagenome (GOLD analysis project Ga0164242, IMG submission 108783) | Miracle-Growth compost microbial communities from Emeryville, California, USA - Original compost - Miracle growth compost (MG) ... | reverse complement strand
GCCGCGGAGAAGTTCGTGATGATCCGCATCGACGAGGATCGCGAGCCGCAGGTCGCCGAGCGCTACCGGGTCGACGGCAACTACGTGCCCCGCACCTACTTCCTCGAGCCCGACGGGTCGGTCGCCGACGTGCACGCCGAGAACCCGCGCTACCGCTACTTCTATGACGAGCGGAACCCCGGCTCGATCCTCGCCGGGATGCGTGCGGCGCTGGCGATCGCGGCGCGCTGAACCGCGGATCAGGCCGATCGTCCTCGATCGCGCCGGCGTGCCGCCACGGCGAGCGCGGCGAGAAACGCCAGCGGCGCGAGCCCGCCCGGCTGCGCGCAGCCGAGCGGTCCCGGTTTGTCGACGCAGAGCGGCTCCGAGCTCGCCGCCTCACCCGCGGCATTGAAGGCGTGAACGGTGAAGCAGGTGGAGAATTGCGAGTGCGCCTCGGTGAACGGCGCGCCGCAGGTGCCGGGCCACGAGAACGGGATGCCCGCCCTGCCCTGGTCGTCCTTCGAATCCACCTGGTACGCGACCGCTCCCGGGCTCACCTCGAGGAAGACGTCGCGGTACGGCGGCGTGTCGAAGCAGTCCTCGAGCTGGAAAGCGAGACCGCACGCGTTCGGCCGAAGCGGGACGCCTCCGTCGACCTCCACGGTCGAAGCCGAAGCGATGACCGGCGCCGGCGCCGGCGCATCGCCGGTGGTGAAGCTGAAGTCTTCGACGTCGAGCGGCCCGCCGTCGGTGAACTCGGTCCGGTCCGCATCCACCACGATGTGCAGCGTGTGCGTGCTTTGCGGCGCGAAGGTGGCGCCCGGCGCGAAGGCGTCCTCGAAGGGGATCGGCGCACGCGGCAGCGCCACGCCGTCGAGCCAGACATGGGGATCGCCGCCGAAGACGTTCGTAGCCTGCACCCAGATGAGCGAGTTGGTCGGGACGTCGGTCGCGCCCGCCGCGGGGAAGGTCCAGGAGATCTCCGGCGGCGGCGCGGCGCACGAAGCGTCGGCGCGACCGGGCAGCATCGCGAAGATTGCGACCGGGAGCAGGCTGGCGAAGAACGCGCGGACCATCGCGGTGCATCGTCGCACAGAGCCGGCGCGCGCGATTCGTGGCCTCGCGGCCGCACTGGCCACGGTCACGGCGGCGACCAGGGCAGGCCGGTCTCGCAGCTCAGGTGGGCGAGCTTCACGGCCGGAGCGAGCTCGATGGTTCCGAAGACGATGGGCAGGTGGAACCGGCGTGGCCCGCACGAGCCCGGGTTGAAGACGGTGAGGCCGCGGTCCACGCCGATGAACGGGACGTGCGAGTGGCCGCAGATGACCAGCTTCGCGCCCTCGGCGCGTGCGCGCTTGGCCACCTCGGCGCGAAGCTTGGGCCCGTAGACACCGATGTGCACCACCAGCATCCGCAGCGCCGGGTGGTCGAGCACCAGCAGGTCGGGGAGCGCGAGCGCGTCGATGTTCCCGCGGATGGCAAGCACCGGCGCGAGCTTGGCGAGCTCGTCGAGGACCCCGGGATTTCCGACGTCACCCGCATGCACAATCGCGTCGGGCGCGAGCCGGGCGATGAGCCGGTGGGTCTCCGGATGCGGGTTCGAGTGCGTGTCGGCGACCACGACCAGCCGCTTCGTCCCCTCGGGCAGCACCACGCTCTTGCGGACAGGGACCGGCATGCGGCCGGCAGCGTACTTCGTGTGGCCACGCGGCGGCGTGCGCGTCATGTCGATGTGCACGTGGGCAGGCCATCTTCAGACCTGACTGCGGCGAGTTGGAGCCGGATCGCTCTTTTCGGCCGTAGATCGTGCCGCGGTCGTTGCGCTGGTTCCTGGGTTCTGGTGAAGTCGGCGCATGAACACATCGTCGATCAGGCTCCTCGTCCTCGCCACGCTCACCTTCGCCGTCGGCTGCGGCGATGGCTCCACCTCGACGAGCTCGGGCGGCACCACGGGTGCGACAGTCGGGACCACCACCAGCGGGAGCGCGACCAGCAGCAGCTCCAGCGCATCGAGCTCCGGGTCGAGCAGCAGCTCGAGCTCATCGACCGCGTCCAGCTCCAGCAGCAGCTCGAGCTCATCGACCGCGTCCAGCTCCAGCAGCAGCTCGAGCTCATCCAGCTCCAGCAGCAGCTCGAGCTCGTCCAGCTCCAGCTCCAGCTCCAGCAGCAGCTCGAGCTCGTCCAGCTCCAGCTCCAGCAGCAGCTCGAGCTCGTCGAGCTCCGGCTCGGACAGCGGCTCCACCGGCCTCGCGACCACGGGCAGCGACTCGGGCAGCGGCTCGACCTCTTCGGCCTCGACCAGCTCCGGCTCGGATAGCGGCTCCACCGGCCTCGCGACCACGGGCAGCGGCTCGGACAGCGGCTCGACCGGCGCAGGCACCACCGGCGAGAGCGGCTCCGGCAGCACCAGCGGTTCGTCGGGCTCCACCGGCTCGGCCGCGGCCTTCCCGGCGTGCGACCCCGGCGACGGCGGCGCCGACCTCGACCAGCTCTGCATGCGGACGTACTGCTCGTTCCTCGCTGACCTGCGTACCAGCACGGCCGCGTGCGGCCAGCCGGTGACCGACGAGGAGCTGGTGGCCGCCAACGCCAGCGCGTCCGGAGTGAACTGCGAGGACGGCGGCCTGCTCGCGCAGGCGACCACGGCGCTCCAGGCCGAGGTCAGCGCCGGCAAGCTCGCCTACGATCCGGCCGCAGCGGCGGGCTGCGACGACCTGTACCACGCGCTGGTCTACGGTCTCGGCCAGGGGATTGGGCCTCTCGACGGCACCTGCGCGTCGATTGTCACCCCGCTCGTCCCCGACGGCGGCGCGTGTTTGGGCACCTTCGAGTGCGGCGGCGGCAACGCGTGCCTCGCCGACGACCAGGCCCTCGCGTGCACCGGCATCTGTCAGCCGCCCGCGCAGGACGGTGAGGCGTGCAGCGACTTCTTGCCGTGTGTCCGCGGCCTGATCTGCTCCAACAACGACGGCACCAGCCAAAACATCACCATCGGCGGCGGCAACGCGAACTACCCCGACGGCGGCTTCTTCTGCCGCGCCTACGTGGGTGGCCCGCCAGGCTCGGGCGATGGCGACGTCTGCACCTACGACGCGGAGTGCGGCCCGACCAGCACCTGCGTCCAGGGCCGCTGCGTGCTCGCGACGCCGGGCGCGACGCCGGGCTCGCCGTGCAATGGCCCGGGCTCCGCCTGCGCTCCCGGCCAGCTGTGCGTCAACGGCACCTGCGAGGTGGTGGAGCCCGACGGCGGGTCGTGCAGCCCCGACCCGCTGGTCGGCATGACCTGCGACGGCTGCGAGTCCTGCCAGAACGTGCAGACGGTGGAGGACGGCGGCCTCATCGGGACCTGCCTGCCCGCGCACCAGGTCGGCTGGACCTGCGCCAGCGACAGCGATTGCGCGCCCTACACCTGGTGCGCCGACGCGGGCTACGCCGACGGCGGCGGAGCGTGCGTGAGCAATGGCCACGCCGGCGACCCCTGCGCGGTCACGCCCTCCTCCGAGAGCGACGTCGACCGCTGCATGCCGGGCCTCACCTGCGTGCGCGCCAGCGCGTCGGCCTCCGAGGGCACCTGCCAGCAGGTGGTGGCCGGACAGCTCGGCGATGCCTGCGACCGCTTCGACACCGGCACCGCTTGCGTCGCGGGCGCCACCTGCGCGCTGGCGGAGGATGGCGGCGAGGTGTGCCTCGCCCAGGCGGCGGATGGCCAGGCCTGCAGCACCGACTTCCCGTGCGCCAGCCCCGACGTGTGCACCGCCGGCCTCTGTGCACCGCCGCCGGGCGACGGCGCTTCATGCGTGGACGGCGTCTGCGCCAGCGGCACCGAGTGCGACGCCGACGGGCTCTGCCACACGCTCGGTGCCGGCGGCGTCGGATGTGACGCGGGCACCCAGTGCAACTCCGGCTACTGCGGCGTGACCAGCCGGACCTGTGTGGAGGACTGCTTCCAGCCCGAGCCGGAGGCCTGCGGCAGCGCCGGCGCCGGGGTGGTGCTGCCCGCGCTCTTCGCGGTGCTCGGGCTCACCCTCTCGCGCAAGCGGCGGCGGTAGCGGCCACAGCGCCGCGCGCTTCGCGCTACCAGTGCAGCGCCGCGCGGACATCCGCGGTGGAGCCGGCGGGGCAACTGCCGCCGCCCGGCTTGGTGCCGGAGGCGCACCCGAGGTGGGTGCTGATCCCGAGCGCGTCCTCCCAGGCGCGGAGGACGGCGAAGTGGTTCATCGCGGTGGGCGAGACGGTCCCGGCGGTGACGTAGGGCGAGATGAAGAGGTTGGGCGTGGCGCCGCCGAAGGTCGAGGTGGCCTGCTCGTCCCAGAGGATGAACACCGCCACCTCGCCCCGGAGGTACGCCGGCGACTGGAACACCAGCGGCAGGTAGGTGAAGAGCCAGTTGTCGGCCTGGGTCTTGGTGCCGTCGTGCATGTCGTTGTTGAGGTTCGGGGAGATGAGCGTGAACTTCGCGAGGGTGTCGTTGGCCAGCGCCTGGGTGAAGGCGTTGCTTGGCGTGGTGCACGCGGTGTTGGTGTTGCTGGCGTTGCAGGTGATCGCGGCGATCCCCACGTCTTTGGACCCGCAGCTCGCGAGCGCGGCGTAGTACGCGGCCGGGTTGTGCTTGGCGGCGTACCGGCCGCTCGAGCTCTCGTCGCAGCCGGACGGCATGCTCTCCATGTACGACTTCCACGAGCTGACCTGCTCAAAGATCGAGGTCGTGCTCAGGGTGTGTGCGGTCGCGTCGTTGTCGTCGGTGATGCAGCCGGTCCCACTCTCATCCAGGCCGGTGTTGCAGTTCGAGCCCGAGGTGAGCGCGAGGTAGTGCGGCAGCGAGACCAGGTTGTGGCCGAAGCAGTTGTCGTCGTACGCGCTCGCGTAACCGCACTGGCCCATCAGGCTGTTGAGGTACGGCGTCGTCGGCTGGCCCGCGACCTGGTTGAAGTTCTCGTTCTCCTCCAGGATGACGATGAGGTGCTTCAACGTCGCCGGCGGCGTGCGCGGCGTCCCGGAGTCGTTGCAGATCGTCCCCGAGGGGAAGAGCTGCCCGCCGCTCGAGCTTCCGGTGCTGCCGCTCGATGCGCTTCCGGTGCTGCTGCCGGTGCTTCCGGTGCTGCTGCTGGATGAGGTGCCGGTGCTGCTACTCGATGCGCTTCCGCCGCTGCTGCTCGACGCGCTTCCGCTGCTGCCGCTGGAGGCGCTGCTGCCGGCGTCGCTGCTCCCACCTGTTCCACCCGAGGACGTTACCGTCGCGCCTTCACACCCGATGAGGACTTGCCCGGAGACCGCGGCCGCCACCCATGAGACGACCATCGCGAGTGAGCGCAGCTTCATGAGGGCGACTCCTGTTCGGTGGTGGGACGCCCACACACTAAGCGAAGCGGCTGGCGCGAGCGGCTGCGAAGCAGCGACGGACCGTGGTCCCCTCGTCCACGCCCCCCTTCCCCCACCCCCTTCCCCGTCAAGCGGGGAAGGGGAGCTTGGTGTGCAGAGTGTCAGACCAGTTTGGTACCGCCTCGCTCGCCACCGAGGGGGGATCCTTGCCTGGTCCAGGAAGTCACAAGCTCATCCGGCTTCAAATGCCTCCGCAGCTCAGGGTCGCGACCGTGCGTCGGGCTCGCGAGCTGCGCAAACAGCCCACCCGCTCCGAGCACATCCTCTGGGAGGCCCTGCGCAAGAACCGGCTCGGCACCAAGTTCCGCCGGCAGCAGTGGATAGGCCCCTTCATCGTGGACTTCTATGCGCCGGCGGCGAAGCTGGCGGTCGAGGTCGACGGCCCGCATCACGTGCTCCAGGCCGAATACGACCGTGAGCGCCAAGCGGTCCTCGAATCGCTGGGGGTTCGGTTCGTGAGGGTGACTGCGGAGGCCGTGCTCAACGAGCTCGAAGTGGTGCTGGCAGCGATCGTCCGAGGGCTCAAGCCCCCCTTCCCCGCCTGACGGGGAAGGGGCTGGGGGATGGGGGGCTGCGGCCCGAGACACGCCATCTTTGCGGATGAAAGCGCCCTCAGTATGCTCGCGCATCCCATGAGCAACCTGGCGGAGTTGGTCCTGCTGTTCGCCGGACTGAACGTGACCAACGCGCTGGTCTCGGGGCTGCTCTGGTTCGAGCACCGGACGCCGCTGCACCGTTCGTTCGCGCTGATGTGGTTCGGCTCGGTGCTGGCGCTGGCGGGCAACGTGCTCATCCCCGGCCGCTTCATGATCCCGATCGTGGCGGCGCCCACGCTGTTCATGAACCTCTGCCTCACCGACATCATCCGGCGCGCGGTCGGCGCCCGGGCAGCGTGGCGCGTGTACCTCGCGATCTTCGCGGTGGCGGTGGTGCTCAGCGTCGTCTTCGAGGCCCTGCACGCGCCGTTCTGGCTGGTCTCGCTACCGGTGATGGTCCCGGTCGGGCTGCCGCTGCTGCACGTGGCCTTCCGCGCGGTGCGCGCCCGCGGCTGGGGCGGGCTCTCCATGACCTCGCGCTCGGTGCTGGTGATCGCGGTGGTCATCGGGCTCCACGAGCTCGACTACCCGTTCCTCCGCCTCGATCCCCACTTCGCCGCCCTGGGCTTCGTGTTCGCCATCCTCATTGCCTTCGCGCTCTCCATCAGCGTGCCCGCGGTGATCCTGGAGGCGTCGACCGCCGAGGTGCGCCGGCTGGAGGCGGAGGTCATCCGGACCGAGCGGCTGGCGGCGCTCGGCGAGGCGGCCGCGGTGGTGGCCCACGAGGTGCGCAACCCGCTGGCCACCCTGGCGAACATCACCCAGCTCCTGCGGCTGGAGCCAGCGCCTTCGGAGCGCGCGGTGGAGCTTCTGGAGATGCAGCAGAGCGAGGTGGACCGGCTCGATCGCATGGTCCAGGACCTGCTCTGTTACACCCGCCCGCTCCAGCCGCGCCTCTCCAGCATGGAGCTCACCCAGGTCATCCGGAACGTGGCCGCGCTCGCCGGACCGCGGGCGGCCGAGGGCCGGGTCCGGCTCGAGGTGGAGCTCGGACCGCAGCACCACCTCCAGGGCGATCTCGACCACCTTCACATGGCGCTGGCGAACGTGCTGCAGAACGCCATCGAAGCCTCGCCCCAGGGCAGCTGCGTGCGCGTCGAGGTGCACCGCGGCGAGGGCCAGGTCAGCGTCCGGGTCGACGACGAGGGCGGCGGCGTTCCCGCCGGGGTGATCGAGCGGGTGTTCGAGCCGTTCTTCACGACCCGGGCGCGCGGCAGCGGGCTCGGCCTGGCGATCACCCAGCGGATCATGAAGGCGCACGGCGGCGAGGTGCGGGTCTCGAACCTGGCGCGCCGCGGGGCGCGTTTCGAGTTGGTGTTCGGGCACAAGCCCCCCTTCCCCGCCTGACGGGGAAGGGGCTGGGGGATGGGGGGAGGCTCGCCTCGGCCACCGGGCCTCAGGTACGTTGCTGGACATGGAGCACCGCCACGACCTCACCCTGGAAGAGCTGCGCGCGTTCCACCGCGTGGCGACCGAAGCCGACGACGCCCTCGAGGCCTGCATCCGCGACCGCACGCCGCTTCGGGCCACGCTGCAGCAGTTCCTGCCGCTGTTCGAGAAGTGGATGGGCGCGCGCGCGGTGCTGCTCTCCACCTCGGATGAGCAGCTGAACCTCGAGACCTTCACCTGGGGCGCGGCGGAGGCGCTGCGCGCCGGCGGGGCGCGCGAGGGCGAGGGCTGCATCCGCACCGACTCGGGCGAGACGCTGCTCTGGCAGAAGCTCGACCTGGCGGGGACCGAGGTCGGGCGCATCGAGGTGCTGCTCCCGGGCGACCGCACCGCCGAGGCGGGCCTGCTCCGGCTGATGCTCGACGCCGCCTGCGAGGAGCTCGACGCGGTGCTGGCCACGGTGCACACCGCGGGGCAGAAGCAGCGGCTCATCCTCCAGGTGAGCGAGGCGCTGAAGAACCCGGTCTTCGACCTCGGCGTGGACAACGCGGTCGCGCTGCTCCACCGCGAGATCGGGATGCCGCACTGCACCCTGCTCTACCGCGACGCCACCGACCAGCGGGCCTTCCACTACCGCAGCTACGAGCACGGCAAGCTCCGCTGGGAGTCCGAGCAGCGCCAGCACGACGGCGTCGAGGCGGCGCTGGTGGAGCACGGCGCGGCGTTGCTCGATCCGGCCAGGCCCTTGCTCCGCGACGCGCTCGGGCTGAGCCGCGGGGTGGAGAGCCTGCTCATCAGCGGCATCAGCCGCAGCGAGTGGCTGGGCAAGGTGGTCTGCACCGGCGGCGAGCACGGCTTCTCCACCTTCGCCCTCGATGTGGTGGCGGTGATGTGCCACGCGGTGAGCCAGCGGCTGGTCGACTTCAACCGCGAGCGGCGGCACCTGGCGCAGTTCTTCGCCCCGCGGATCATCACCGAGCTCTTGCGCGACCCGGCGTACCTGGAGCGCTTCCTCGCGCCCCGCACCGAGACGGTGGCGGTGCTCTACGCCGACATCAACTCCTTCACCAAGATAAGCGAGCAGGTGATGGAGACCCCGGCGGCGGTGGCCCAGTTCGTCGACCGCTGGAGCGCGGGCGCGGTGCAGCTCTTGTGGGATCACGGCGGCGTGTTCGACAAGATGGTCGGCGACTGCATCATCGGGATCTTCGGGCCGCCGTTCTTCCGCGAGGCGCCGCAGGCCCGGGCGCTCAACGCGCTCCGCGCCGCGCGGGAGATCGCCCGCTTCACCGCGGAGCTCGAGCGCGAGCCGCCCTACGATCGCATCCCGAGCTCGGGCGTGGTCCCCGGCCTGGGCGTGGCCATCGGCCTCAACCTCTGCCCGATGTCGGTGGGCCTCTTCGGGCCCAACCAGGACTTCACCGGCTTCGGACCGGGCATGAACAACACCGCGCGGCTGCAGTCGCTCGCCGGCTTCCGCGAGTCGCTGGGCATGGACGCGTTCATCGAGGCGCTCGAGCAGACCGGTGCGCCGGAGCTGAGCGGCCTGGGCTTCGGCGACTGGACCGAGACCCCGGTCAAGAACGTCAAGCGCCCGCTGCGCTACCGCAAGCTCCAGTTCGGCTGAGCCCGCTCGGCGCGCCGGCGCGCAAAAGCTTCACTCGGGCCACTCCGGCGCCAGCTTGCTGCGCCGGGCGTTGCGAGCAAAGAACAGGCAGATCGCTGCGGCGACCGCGCCGGCCGCCATCATCGCGAAGCTCGTGCTGCCCATCGGCGGAGTCGGCTCCAGCCGGCTCGCGACCAGCGGCCCGAGGATCAGCGCCGCGCCCGCGCTCAGGCCGGCCGCGCCGAGCACCATCGCGAACAGCCGGCCCTCGAGCTCCCGCTGGCGATCGCGATCGAACGCGCGCCGCGCCGCGCCCCTCGAGAGGAAGTAGACCAGCGCGGGGATCGCCGGGACCAGGCCGCCGAGCAAGAACGCGAGCCCGAAGACGATGGTCCCGCCGACGTCGGGATCGGCGCCGGGGAGCCCGGGGTCGTAGCGCACCGGCGCCTCGTCGCCGACGCGGTACGCCGGCCATGAGGTCGCGCTCGAGCTGGTGACCTCGTAGCTCTGGTCGCCCGCGGTGAACCGGATGCGGGCGCGGTACATGCCGTCGGCGCCGCGCGGGACCTCGATGACCGTGCCCATCGTGCGTCCGGAGAGCGCGGCCCGGTGGTGGAGGATGGCCACGCCCGCCGCGGCGAAGCAGAGGCCGAAGAGCAGCCAGCCCCCGGCGAACACCGTTCCGAAGCCCACGCCAACTGGCGGCCCACTGCCGTCCATGCGCAACCCCCGTCGTTCAACGCGTGCGCCAAAGCGGGCGCGCCGGCGAAGGTTACGCCAGCTCGCGCGGGCGATCTCGCGATTCCATCGGTACACTGCCGGCCCATGACCGATGCTTCCAAAGCGCACCGCGCCGAGCTCCGCCAGGCCTACAAGGAAGCGTCGCCGCCCGCGGGCGTGTACGCGATCCGCGACCTGCAGACCGGCGAGGTGCGCCTTGGCGCGAGCATGAACGCGCCCGGCATGCTCAACCGGATCCGCTTCCAGCTCGATGCCGGGATGTACCGCGAGGATCCGGCGCTGCAGGCGGCCTGGAAGGCGCACGGCGCGGCGCGCTTCAGCTTCGAGGTGCTCGACCTCCTCCCGCCGCCGAAAGAGGCCGAGGTCGACCTCGCCGCCGAGCTCGAGGTCCTCCTGGCGATGTGGCGCGAGAAGCTCGCCCAGCCTCGCTGAGGCCCCGCGCGGACTCAGCGCACGGCGAGCCAGGTCACGATCAGCAGGGCCAGCACCAACGCGCCGAGGACCACGGCCCACCGGTGGCCGGTGCGCGCCTCGTCCTCGGCGACGCTGGCGACTTCGAAGAGCTCGCCGCACCGCTCCACCGACTCCCAGCCGCGCCCGAGATCGACCAGGTCGCGCCGGAGACCGCGTCCGCGCGGCCGCGCGAGCCCTGGAAAAAGCGCGGCCGCTGCTCATAGGCCTGGAGCGCCGCGGCGCCGGCCTCGGGAATCGAGTGGAGGTAGCCCTTCACGTCGAAGTGGGACTCGAGAATTCGGAAGCGCACGCGCATGGTCAACCTCCCGTGAAGCACATCGCCAGCAGGGCGAGCACCGCGAGCAAGCAGCCCGCGCCGGCGATGGGGAACGACAGCCCGCTCCGGCCCTCCGGCTCGGGCGCCTCTCGTGAGGCACTCCAGGCGATGGTGCTCCACAGCACCGCCACCAGGCCGAAGCACATCCCCAGGCTGAGCAGCACCTGGTACCAGACGTTGCCGTGGAGGGGCCGCTCGAACAGGTAGGTGATGCCGGCGATCGCGCCGCCCAGCGCGAGCACCACCGCCGAGCGCCGCTGGCGCGCCTTCCAGGGAGCGGCCGCCTCGCGGGCGAGCGCCAGGCATCCTTGGCAGCGCTTGCCGCGGTGCGGGTCGCACGCCGCGCAGATGAACCTCCCGCAGCGCACGCAGGTGCCGCTCGGGGTCAGCGTCGGGTGGTCGGGACAGCGCGGCGTTTCGATGGCGGACCTGCTTCATCGCTGGCGAGCGGCAGGATCAGATTACCGCCGCGCGGCCACGACCGAGGCGCGGCGGAACACCAGCCGCGACGCCCAGCGCTCGAAGCTCTCCCAGCGCACGCCGAAGTACAGCGCCAGGCACGCCAGGTCGAAGAGCACGTAGAACAGCGCCACCCCGCTGGGCGGATTTCCGCTCGGACACCCCGCGACGCGACCGAAGAGCAGCCCCGGCCAGCGCCAGGCGCCAAAGCGCGTCCCGCATTGCTCGAGGAGCGCGACCAGCAGGTACATCGCCGCGAAGAACAGCCGCGCCTCCCGCCGCACCCACCAGAGCAGCGCGAACCCACCAAAGCACGCCAGCCCGAAGACGTCGTGCGCCGCGCGGAACCAGGCGAGCGAGTACGCGGTGGCGGCCAGCATCAGCGCCGGCGCGAGCCAGCCCGCCTGGCGGCGCACCGCCCGCGCGCGCACGAAGACGAAGACCGTGGCGTAGAGCAAGGTGTGCCCGGGCGGAACGTAGAGCGGGATGCGCGCGAGCCGGTACCGGTACATCCCCAGCCCGAGGCTGAAGATGACCTCGCCCGCCGTCGCGGCGACCAGGCCGAGCACCAGCAACCGCCGCAGCCGCGGGCTCGCGCCGAGCAGGACCAGCGCCCAGAACGCGAGCGTGAGCCCATCGGCGAGCGCCTGGCCGCCCGGAACGCCGGCGGCGAAGGCCGAGCCGTCGAGCCAGGTCACCGCGAGCAGCACCAGCGGTGTGGCCGGGAGCAGTCGCTGGGCGCGGGGCAGAGGCATCCGGCCCGAGGGTCGCGGATGCGCGCGCGCGACACAAGGCGCCGCGGTTTGCTCGCGGGTCCGGGTTCGTTATTCCTGGCGTCGGCGACCGAGGAGCCCAGCCCCCCTTCCCCCAGCCCCTTCCCCGTCAGGCGGGGAAGGGGGGCTTGAGAACTCGATCGATCCGCATTTGGTAGCGAGTCGGCTCTTGCGCAGGGCTTCCCGGAGGATCCGCTCGGAGCGGGTGGGCTGATTGCGCAGCTCGCGTGCGCGACCCAGGTCGCGAACCTGAGCTGCTGGAGCAAACCGGAACCCATTGGTCTGCCAATCGGGGTGACCAAGCTCCCCTTCCCCGCCTGACGGGGAAGGGGCTGGGGGATGGGGGGGCGGGCTCACTGCGCGAGCCGCAGTCGTCCCTCCGAATGGTCCTCCCACCCGTCAGGGCGCCGGCCAGTACCAGCCGTCATCGTTGGCGACGAAGAAGACGGCACCGGTGGCCATGACCGCGATCCGCCGGCCGGTGTGGGTCACGCCGGTCAAAGCGCCATCGACGGTCATCGCGGCGTACGAAGCCGGGGCGATCTCCAGGCCGCTTCCATCGGCGCGCTGGCGCGCGACGCGAAGGCCATGGGTGGCGTCGTAATACAGGTACGCCACGTAGCCGCCGCGCGCGGAGATGTCGACGATGCCCGCGCCCGGGGCCACCGCGAGGCTGGTCGTCGACAACGTGCTCGACAAGCTCACGGTTGTTCCGGCCACGCTCGCTCCCGCATCGGTCTGGCCGCCCAGGTACGCCGGGCCGCCCGCCGGGAGGTCGAGCGACTCGAACTCGGCGCCATGCGAGAAGAAGCCCGCCGCCGGATTGGTGATGATCGGCCCGATCGAAGCGTTCTGGCCGTTCCAGTTCAAGCTGATGGGCTCGCCGCCGTCGGCCCAGGCCAGCTGCTTGGAGAGGTACGACCGCGCACTCCCTGGCGTCCACCCGCCGCCGTCCGCGTACCAGCCGGTGAATCCGCCGGTGGTGTTCTCGGCGGCCACGTAGAACGTCCCGTTGCCGGCCGCCACGTCGATCGCCTCGCCGCAGTTGCTGCCGGTGCAATCGACGGTCGCCCCGGCGCTGCCCGGGCCCGCGACGAGGCACCCGCTCCAGTTCGAAGCGCCGCCGTCGGGGCTGCGCACCTGCCCGACGATGGCGATGCCGGTGTCGTTCCCGTTCGAGTCGCTGCCGAAGGCCACGGCGCGCGGCGGCAACATGTTACTTCCGCTTTCGCAGACGAACCCGTAGTCCCCGGCGTCCTGGCCATCGGCGTTGAACGACTCGATGGCGGGACTGCCGCCCGACGCGAATCCACGGACCAGCGCAACCGTGGTTCCGGAGGGGTCGACCGCCAAAGCTGTGACGTGCACCGACGAGGCGCCGATCAGGTACACCGGCGGCGTCGAGGCGCCGCCGCTCCCGGAGGAGCCGCTCGTCGTGCTGGAGCCGCTGGTCGTGCTGGAGCCGCTGGTCGTGCTGGAGCTGCTGGTCGTGCTGGAGCTGCTGGTCGTGCCGGAGTTGCTGCCGCTCGAGTTCCCGGTGCTGGAGCTCGACGACGCGCCGGAGCTCGACGACGAGCCGGAATCCGAGGATGCGCTCGAGCCGGAGCTCGAGCTGGCCGAGCTTGCCGATCCGGTCGTACCGCTGCCGCCTTCGCAGAGGTCGCCGGCGTCGGAGTCCTTGCAGGCGTTGTCGACGGAGTAGTTGAAGCTGCAGCCCGAGAGCAGCGCCGCGCCGAGGATGGCGATTCGCAGAGAGCGCATCAGAACCGCCCTCCGACGCCGAGCTCGCCGCCGGAGCCGTTGGGCCTGGCGGTGAAGAACAGCACCGTCCCGGTCCCGGCGGCGACGACCGCGCCGGCCCAGAGGCTGTCGGTGAGCGGGCCCATCCACTTCAGCTTGCTTCCGCTGTCGCCGGGTGCGCCGACCGTGGGCCGCGGGCCCGAGCCCGGCGTGCTGAACTCGCCGACCGCGCTCTGGTACGTGCCGCGGGTGACGAGGGTCATGATCGCCGCGCCGACCGCGAGCGCGCCGGCGATCCCGTAGGCGACGTACGCGCCGGTATGGGAGACGGGCGCGGGGGTCGAGAGCGAGGCCTGGAGGGCGGTCGAGTCCGACTTGCGCAGCCCGGCGTCGCCGAGGAGCTCGCCCACGAGTTGGACGGCGGTATCCGCGAGCGCATCCTCCTGCGCGGGCAGGAACGTGCCCACGGTGGCTTCGGTGCGCGCCTTGGCCTGATCGACCAGCGAAAGATCCAACCGGTACCGGCTGCCGATCTTTCCGAGCTGGCTGGTGAGCAGGTAATCGACGCCCAGCGCGCCGCCGATCTCCGCCAGGCAGCTGCCTTCATTGCAGCCGAGGAGCTGCTTCTGCTTATCGAAGCCGATGAGGTCGCGGATCTGGTTCGAGGAGATGACCTCGAGGCTGTGGTCGTGCGCGACTTCGCCGGTGATGATCTGGGTGAGCAGCCGTGCATGTGCGGCCTGGTCGCCGGAGACGTCCTGGACGTCGAGTATTGCGATCCTCACCTTGTGAGGATGCGCGCTGGCCGCGATCACCAGCGCGAGAAGCAGTGCATGCATGGACCCCTCCGTCGGCCGGCGAGCATAGTGCGTCGGTCACTGAACGGTCGAGGCATGGGGGCGCTCAATGCGCGAGCCGCAGTCGTCCCTCCGAATCGTGCTCCGACCAAGCCAGGTACGGTCTGGGCGAGTCACCGAATGCGAACCCGAGCTGCTGGAGCAAACCGGTACCCATTGGTCTGAAATCGGGGTGACCAAGCTCCCCTTCCCCGCCTGACGGGGAAGGGGCTGGGGGAAGGGGGGCGGGCTCAATGCGCGAGCCGCAGTCGTCCCTCCGAAACGTCCTCCCACCAAGCCAGGTACGGTCTGGGCGAGCTGCCGAATGCGAGGGAGGTGTACGACGCAATCCCGAGTGCCGAGTCGACGTCCAGGGTGGTCCACTGTCCCGAGCTCCAGGTGGCGAAGAGCACCGCGCCGGCGGTCGCGTCGATGTAGCTGGCGTGCAGGGCTCCGGCGGCGTCGAGCGCCAGCGAGAGTCCGCCGAAGGTCCCATTGGCGAGCTCGGTCGAGCTCCAGGTGCTGCTCCCGCTCGGCAAGACCGCGAGCTCGAGCGCCTGGGAGGAGAGATCGAAATAGAGGACGTCGACCTGCCCGGACGGCTCGATGGCGATCGCGCTCTCGATCACTTCCGCGCGGATCGCCTGGAAGAGGTCGGTCTCGGTCCACGCGCCGCCGCTGCGGACCGCGTACCTGACCAGCCCGGCGCGGCCGGTCTGGCCGGGGCTCGCCGAGTAGCTGATGTGCGGATCGCCGTTGCCATCGAGCGCGAGTGAGGGCGTGGTCCCGGCGGTGCTGTCGACCTCCACCGCGGTCCAGCCGCTGCTCCCGCGCTCGGCGTACCAGAGGGAATCGCCGTCGTCGTAGGCGACGCAGGGAGCGCCCAGCGCGTTGAGCCGCAGAGAGGCCTTCCCGGCGCTGAAGACGCTGTCGGGGGAAGCCACCGGCTCGACGGTCCAGCTTCCGCCGAGCGGCTTGTGCCCTAGGTCGTAGGTCAGCGCGACGGCGTCGTACCAGACCACATAGACGGTGCCATCG
>Ga0164242_10004680_pt1 | contig 15330 bp, 10 predicted proteins | sample OricomgcompostMG_FD_108783 | JGI IMG/M metagenome (GOLD analysis project Ga0164242, IMG submission 108783) | Miracle-Growth compost microbial communities from Emeryville, California, USA - Original compost - Miracle growth compost (MG) ... | reverse complement strand
CAGCGGTACGCCGGTCAGCTCGGCCCAGGCCAGGCGATAGATGGCCAGCTGGAGCGGGTCGGCACTGGCGTGCTGGTTGGTCTTCCAGTCGACGAGCAAATAGCGCTCCCCGGCGCCAGCCTCCGGGTCGAGGTAGACGGCGTCGATCCGGCCGCGCACGACCTGTCCGGCCAGCACGAGTGCGAACGGCGCCTCCACCCGGTGAGGGACTCGCGTGGCGAACGGACCCGCCTCGAAGGCGGCGATCACCTCCTTGAGACCGGCTTCGTCCTCGATCCCAACGTCACCGCGCCCGGGAAGGTCGTCGACGTCGAAGAGGTCTTGCTGACCGAAGCGGGCCTCCACCCATGCGTGGAACCGGGTGCCGAACCGGGCCGCTGAGGACGGCGGGCGCGGCATCGGCCGGGCCAGGTCGCGGGCGAACTCCTCAGGGTCGTCCCGCAGCCGGGTCAGCGAGGTCGCCGACAGGCTGTCGGGACGGGTCACCTCGACCAAGCCGCTGTCGTCGCGCCGGGCCTCGATCAGCAGTCTCTCGATCTCGGCGTCCCACTCCTCCACGACGGCCGTCTCGATCATGTCGAGATCCACGTCGGGCGCATCAGGTGCTGCCGCCCGCACCATCTCCGCCGCCCGCAGCCGGAGCTGTGCCTCATCGCCGGGGCCGATCAGCGGCCACTGCTTCGCCGGGTCGATGTCGGCGTACGGGTTGGCGCTCCCCTTCGCCGGCTTGTCCAGCCAACCGCCCGACACGCCCTCCTCCAGCTGCACACCCCAACGGGCGAGTCGATCCCGGGCGAGACCCTGGAACGGCGAGGGGCCGAGCGGCGTGGTCCGCGTCGTCCAGAGGTGACTGGTGATGCGCAACGTGTGAGCCGCCCGGGTGAAGGCGACGTAGCCGAGGCGCAGCTCCTCCTCCGCGTCGTTGGCCTTCGCCGCCGCACGGTAGGCGTCGAGCGCCGGTTTGTCGTAGCCCTCGAGCTGGGCCAGGTCCGCGGCATCGCCACGCAGCGGCGCCGGCAGCACCGAGGGCGACGAAGTCCACAGGGTGCGGCCCTTGGTCGAGGGGAACTTGCTCTCGCAGATTCCGACCAGGAAGACGCTGTCCCACTCCAGCCCCTTGGACCGATGGACGGTAAGGAGCTTGACCGAGTCGGCCTCGGTCGGAGTGGCGATGTCGAGGCCGTTGCCCTGGTCGTCCTCCGCGGTGAGATAGGCGAGCAGTGCGGCCAGGCTGACGTCCCCATCGACGGACTGGAACTCCGCTACCGCCTTCACGAACAGGTCGAGGTTGTCCCGCCGGGCGGCCGCCGCCGGACTTACCGCGGAAGCGAGCTCCACATCGGTGCCGAGCGTGTCGATGATGCGGCGGACCAGATCCAGCAGCGGCTCTCCGACGTGGGTGCGGAGCTGCCGGAGCTCTCCGGCTAGCAACCCGAACCGCTCGCGCGCAGCCGTGGAGTAGTCGAGGTCGCCAGGGTCCGCGAGGGCGTCGTCGAGGGCGGGCAGTTCGGCGGGGTCGATGCCATCGGCGATCTGCAGGAGATGGGCGTCCACGTCGGAGGCGACCGGGCCCCGCCCGCCCCGGCCGGCGAGCTCGGTAGCGCGCTCGGCAAGCAGCTTGAGGTCACGCGGCCCCACCGCCCAGCGCGGACCGCTGAGCAGCGTGAGCAGCGCTGCGTTGGAAGTGACGTCGTGGAGAAGTCGGAGGGTGGCCACGATCTCAGCCACCTCGGGCAGCCGCAGCAGGCCGGACAGGCCCACGATCTCGACCGGGATGCCGGCGCTGGTCAGTGCATCGAAGACGAGCTCGGCGGTGCTGTTGTCGCGGGTCAGGACGCCGATCTTGGCCCACGAGTCCCCGTGCGCAGCCTGCACGCTCTCGGCCAGCGCCGCCAGCTCCTCGCTCTGGGTCTCGTACACCGCGACGGACACGTCGCCGTCGCCGGCGCCCGGGGCGGCCTCGAGGGCAGCGACCTGCGGGTAGGCGTCGAGCAGGGGTGCGGCGAGCTCGTTGGCCACCTCGAGGATGCGGCGGTCCGAGCGACGGTTGACCGTCAGCGGATAGAGCGGGACGGTGCGTCCTTCGGCGTGCGGAAAGGTGTCGCCGAAGTTGAGGATGTTGGAGACCGACGCTCCACGCCAGCCGTAGATCGCCTGGTTGGGATCGCCGACAGCGGTGACGGCGTGGCCCTCCCCGAAGAGCCGAGACAGCATCACCGCCTGTGCCACCGAGGTGTCCTGATACTCGTCGAGCAGGACGACCTTGAACTTCTCCCGCTCCGCCACGCCGACGTCCGGCTGCTCGGTGGCCAGCCGGGCGCCGAGCTCGATCTGGTCGGAGAAGTCCATCCAGCCGAGGTCCCGCTTGAGTCGTCGATAGGAGGCGACGAGCTCCAGCAGCTCGGCCCGTCGATCGATGACGTTGATGGCCTTCTCGACCGCTTCGCGGTAGGTCTTGCGGGCCTTGCCCGCGGTCTCCTCGGCCAGGGCCACCTCGAACCGCCTGCGCGCCTCCGCATCGAACGCCAGCACTTGGTCGGGGGTGCACAGGTGCTCGCTCATCGCGCCGTCGAGCGCCAGGAGGTACTGGATTACTGTCGGCGGGTGGTCGCTGAGTCGGTGGACCTCCCCGGTGAACCGCTCGACCGCCCGCGCACCGAGCTGATAGCGCGAGGCGTCGGTGATGACCGGGGTGTCGGGCTCGAAGCCGATCCGCAGTCCGTGCTCCTTGAGCAGGTTCGCGGCGTAGGCGTTGTACGTCGCCACGGTCGGCTCGAGGACGTCTTCGTCATCGTCCTCGACGGTGAGTGCACCGGCCCGTTCCAAGGCCGCGCGGATCCGCTCGCGGAGCTCCGAGGCGGCCTTGGTGGTGAAGGTCAGACCGAGCACCTGGTCGGGGCGCACCTGACCGGTGAGCACGAGGTAGACGACGCGAGCCGCCATCAGCGTGGTCTTGCCCGACCCCGCTCCGGCGATCACCACCGCGGGCTCCAGTGGTGCCGAGATGGCCGCCCACTGCTGGGGGCTCGGCGCATACGGGGTCTGCATCAGCCGGGCGAGGTCCTCCGGCGTACGGATGTCGAGCGCCGCCGGCGACGTGTCGCAGCCGAGGGTGGACGCGCTCATGAGATCACCGACCCAGCGCCCTTGGCCGGGCACAACGAGAGGAAGGAGCAGCTGCGGCAGTGCTCCCCCGAGATGGCCGGGAACTCCTCATCACGAACCCGCCGCGCCGTCAGCGCCAGGGATGCCCGCAGCGCCTCCCGTTCGGGCCCGCCGTCGGCGTGCTTGTCCTGGGCCTGGACCACCGCCTCGGGGCCACCGTCGAGGATACCGAGCTGGACGAGCTCGGCCCCGCCGGTGACATGGCCCTCGACGGCTCCCCTGTCGACGGCGTACTGGTAAAGGGCCAGCTGCCGGTTGCGCTGCACCTCGGGACCGCTCGGCGCACGGCGACCGGTCTTGAGGTCGACGATCACCACCTTGCCGTCGGCGTCGAGCTCGAGGCGGTCGGCGTAGCCACGCAGCACCACCCGCTCACCGTCGCCCAGCTCGATCTCGGTGCTGAAGCCTTGCTCGGTCGCCAGCACCGTGCGCGGATTGCCACGGTGCCAGGCGAGGAACCGCTCCAGTGCCGCCCGGACGCGGTTGTACTCGATCGCCTTCGACCACGGCGTGCGGAAGTCGAGTCGGTCCCAGACCGCGTCGACATGCGCCATCAGCACCTCGATCGCGCCGTCATCGGAGGGGAGCTCGCCGTTGGCGACCCGCTCGGCGATCGCGTGGAGCAGCTGGCCGAGGTTGGCACTCTGATGGGCCGGGGCGACACCACCCGCCTCGCGCTCGAGGAACCAGTGCATCGGACAGGTCAGGATCTGCTCCAACATCGTCGCCGAGATCGCCACCGGCTGCTCGGCCTGCACGAGGGGCCGGTCCGCTCGGGTCGCGGCTCGGGTGCCCCACCACGACGCCGGGTCGGCGATCGGGACCTCCCCGGCCAGGCGCGCCAGTCGGCGCGCGGCCGCCTCGCGCAGGGCGGGCGAGGTCGCAGGATCGGCGACAGTACGCCGAAGCTCGGCGACCAACCCCGCCAGCGAGAGCGGCCTCTTGGGCCGGCCGACGATGCGACGCACGTTGACACCGAGCTCAGCGAGGAACCGTGAGGGTGTCTCACCGTCATCCTCGGCCGAGTCGACGGCCGTCACCACCAGCCGCTCACGGGCACGGGTGCAGGCGACGTAGAACAGGCGGCGCTCTTCCATCAACAGCTCGCGCGGAGAGACCGGCGGCACCAACGTAGCCGGTGAGCCGGGACCGGCCGAAGGCCCGATCCGGTCCGCATGGAGCAGCGTCGCCCGGCGCCGCAGATCGGGCCACCCCTCGTGCTGGACATGGGCGACCACGACCAGGCGCCACTCCAGCCCCTTCGAGCGGTGGGCGGTCAGCAGACGCACGGCGGCACCCCGTGCGCCACGATCGGCAAGCGTGTCCGCCGGGATCTGCTGGGCGATCAGCGTCGCCAGGAAGGCGCGCACCCCGACGTGATCACGCTTCTCCTCCGCCCTGGCGGCGACCTCGAAAAGGGCGCAGATCGAGTCGAGATCCCGATGGGCTCGCCGAGCGGCCCCACCGCCCGACTCGGCCGCCCGGCGCAGCCTGGTCGGCCATGAGGTCCCGGACCAGAGCGACCAGAGCAGCTCCTCTGCTGTGGCGCCCGCTTCCAACTGGGCCCGGGTCCGCAGCAACAGTCCGGTCAGCGCGCGGGCGCGCTCGACCTCGGGCCCGTCGAGATCGACCAGGACCGACGGGTCGACGACGGCCTCGCGCAACAGCTCCTTGGACGGCCGTGGTGAGCGCTCCTCTGCGTGGGCACGCTCCTTCTCCCGCACCCGGAGCCGGCGGCCGAGCCGGCGCACGTCACCAGCGTCGAGGCCGCCGAGGGCGGAGCTGAGCAGCGCTTCCGCGCGGGCGGGGTCGAGGTAGTCGACGTCGTCAGGGTCGTCGTTGTCCAGGTTGATCACCGCACGGAGCGCCTCGAGCAGCGGCGCGACGGCCGGGTCCCGGACCAGAGGAAGCTCGTCGGCAGCCACCTCGACCGGCACACCGGCGGCGCCGAGCGCCCGGCGAAGCGCCGGGATCGTGGACCGTCCAGACCGGACCAGCACCGCCATCTCGTCCCACCCGATACCGTCCTCGAGATGCGCGCGCCGCAGCAGGTCGGCCAGGTGCTCGGACTCGGCACGGTCCGTGTCGAAGGTAAGGACGCGGACCAGTCCGTCACCGTGCCGGCCGCCGATCGCCTCGGGATGGAGGAATGCCTCGCGCGCCTGCTCATCGATGGTGCCGGGCAGGCCGAGGCGACCGGCGACGCGCTGAGCGGCGAGGAGGATGCGCGGCCCGAACCGACGGGTCGTGCGCAGGGCGATCACCTCGGCGGGGCGACCGTCGGCGCGTGGGAATGCTGTCGGGAACTCGAGGATCCCCCGCACGTCGGCGCCTCGGAAGCCGTAGATCGACTGGTGTGGGTCCCCGACGACCACCAGGTCGCGTCCGTCACCGGCGAGCGCCTGCAGCAGCGCCACCTGGCCGGGGTCGGTGTCTTGGTACTCGTCCACGAACACGTGACGGAACTGGTCCCGCAGTGCGTCCCGGTGGGCCTCGGCCTCCAGCGCCGAACGGCGGATCAGGTCGGCGTAGTCGGTCGCGCCCTGCGAGTCGAGGACGGTGAGGTATTGCTCGAGGAACAGCCCCGCGGCCACGAACTCCGGCAGGCCCTCGGCCCGCCCGAGCTCCAGCAGCTGCGTGCCGTCGAGCCCCTTCTCGCGTGCCCGGGAGAGCACCGCCTCCACCTCACGGGCGAAACCGCGGGTGCCGACGGCGCGGCGTAACGCATCCGGCCAGCGCACCGACTCGGGATGGTCTGCGAGCAGCTCGCGCAGCACGACGTCCTGCTCGGGCGCGGAGAGGAGCCGCAGGGGCTGCTCGTAGAGGTCGGCGGGCGAGAACTCCCGGATCAGCCCGTAGGCGAAGGAGTGGAACGTCGAGCTCAGAGCCGCACCGGTCGTCCGGCCCAGACGGGCGGTGACCCTGTCCCGCAGCTGCTCGGCGGCCTTTCGCGAGAACGTCAGCGCGAGGATCTGATCGGGCCGGGCTCCGCGACGCTCGATCCGGTCGACGATCGCCTCCACCAGCGTCGTCGTCTTGCCGGTACCTGGACCGGCGAGAACCAACAGCGGTCCGCCCTCATGGTCGACCACCCGCCGCTGGTGCTCATCGAGCGGCGGCACAGCGACGCGCGCCGGCGGCGGCTCGAGGCGGTACGTCGTGGTCATGGGCCCACTGAATCATGGGCCACCGACAGTTCCGCGGGGTGGCGTCACTCCTCGTCGTCGAAGCGCGGGTCGGCCATGAAGTACTGAGCGATCAGCCCCGGCTTCTTCCGGGCCGGCCTCGTCGGTTTCGGGACATAGTGCCCGTCCGCCTCGTCCCAGAAGCCGTCGATCACCCGCATCACGCGGCGCGCCATCTGGCCGCCGGCACCCGTATGAGGCAGGTAGGGGTGCGGCCGGGTCGGCTCGTGCGGCTCCTTGCGTGCCATCTCGTCGGTCATCTTCTGGAGCTCGTCGTCATCGAGCATCTCGCACAGGCGCGCCACGAGCATCTCCTCCTCGCGACGCAGCGCAGCCATCGCGTCGAGGACGTCGTGCCAGACCTGAGACCAGGAGAAGCCGGTCTCGTAGCTGGAGCCGAGCTCGTGCGCCTGGACGTGGGTGATCACCACACTCAACTCATGTTCGGCGGCGCGGTAGTCGTGGGTGTCGGCGTGCATCGGCAGGCACGGCAGCAGCACCTCGTCGACGGCGTGGAGATGCTGGCTGACGCAGGCACAGAGCATGTCGATCGGTGGACAGCCGCGCCGCGAGTGGTCCGGGCTGGCAGTGACGTGGGTGGCGGCGTCGAGACGCTCGACCAGCTCGTCGTACGTGCGCTGGACGGATTCCTTCAAGCAGTCGGTCGTGCCCATCGACCTCACCTCGCTAGGACAGGAGTACCTTCCATGGTGCGCCTGTCCACGGGCGTTCTCAAGGGGCGGCGCGGCCCCTCAGGCGTCGGCCGGCCGCTCGTTGTAGACGCCGGCGGCTTCCTGCCCCGACAAAGCCTGGATCGCCGTCATGATCTCGTCGGTCAGCACCCGCCGAGCCTTGCCGAGGGCCATCCCGTCGAACCGGCCGGCGACCTGGATCGGTTCCCCGAAGACGACCTCGACGGGCACGATCCGCGGGAGGTTGGAGCCGACCGGCTGCAGCCGCTCGGTGCCTTTCAGCCCCACCGGTACGACGGGGACCCTCGCCGTCAGCGCGAGATGCGCGACGCCGGTGCGTCCGCGGTAGAGCCGGCCGTCCCGCGACCGGGTGCCCTCCGGATAGATGCCGAACGCCTCCCCGCGGCGCAGCACCTCCAAGGCGGTATCGAGCGAACTCAACGCCGCCTGCGGGTCGTCGCGGTCGACCGGCAGCATGCCGAGTCCTTCGAAGAACAGCCGCATCAGCCGCCCTTTGACACCGGTGGTCGTGAAGTAGTCGGACTTGGCCAGGAAGCGCACCGGCCGCGGAGCGGTCGAGGGGATGACGACCGAGTCGGCGAAGCTCAGGTGGTTGCTGGCGAGGATCACTCCCCCGCTCCGCGGCACGCGTTCGGTCCCGGACACCCGTGGGCGCCAGATGAGCCGCAGCAGTGGCGGGATGATGGCGTGCAGCAGTCGGTAGAGCACAGGCCGATCATGGCGGTGACTCATCAGTAAGGCGAACGGGGCGGTCCGTCTCCGGACCGCCCCGCTGCCACACTCATTGCACCGCGCTCGTCACTTGGCCGCGTCGACGAACTTCGTGGTGTACGTCTTCGACAGGTCGATCGAGTCCTTCTTCGGCTTCACCACCGGCGAGAAGGAGCCGAGCACGTTCAGGACGGTCTTCGGCCCGTCCGCAGGCATCTTGCCGTCGGTGGTGAAGATGCCCTTGGTGGCGTCGATGGACTTCGTGTACGTCGCCGGGTCACCGCCGGCGTAGTCCTTCGGCATCTTGGCCGCGATGTCAGCGGCCGAGTGGCTGCCGATCCAGCCCAGCGTCTTGACGAAGGCATTGGCGATCTTCTGCACGGTCTGCGGGTTGTCCTTGACGTAGTCGCAGTTCATGTACAGCGATGACGCCGGGTAGAGGCCGCCCAAGGCCTGCTGGGTGCCCTGCTCGGTGCGCATGTCGATCAGGATCTTGCCGACGCCCTGGTTGATCGCCGTCTCGACGGTCGGGTCGGTCGTCATGCCGGCCGCGATGGCGCCCTGCTGCAGCGCCGCGATGAACGTCGAGCCAGCGCCGGCGGTGACCGTCGTGTAGTCCTTCGGGGCCACGCCGTTCTTGGTGGCGAGGTACTGGGTCAGGTAGTCGGTCGAGGAGCCTGGCGAGGTCACGCCGAGCTTTTGGCCCTTGAAGTCTGCCGGGCCCGAGATCTGGCCGGCCGCCTTGGTCGAGACCATCTCGACCTCACCGGGAACCTTGGCCAGCTGGACCACGCTCTGGATGCACTGCCCCTGGGCCTGCAGCGTGATCGTGTGGTCGTAGAAGCCGACGACGCCGTTGACCTTGTGTGCCACCAGCTCGGTCTCGGCGCTGGCGCCGGACGGCTCGGTCATCAGCTTGACGTTGAGCCCCTGGTCCTTGAAGTAGCCCAGCTGCTGGGTGAGCATCGCGGGAAGGTAGATCACCTTGTCGATGCCTCCGACCATCAGCGTGATCTGGCCGCCGGCGTCGCCGCCGCCCGAGCTGCCACAGCCGGCGAGCGAGGAGGCGGCGAGGACCAGACCGGCCGCGGCGGCAATGCATGACATGCGCTTCATTTCGTCCTTCTTTCGGGATCTTCGAGGAGGGGTCAGGCGCCGGCGGCGCTGGTGGAGTCGTTCTGCGGACGCCAGGAGGTGAGGCGTTTCTCGAGCTGGCCGATGAGGAACTCGGCGAGGAGCGCGACGACGGTGACGACAACCATCCCGGCGTACACGCCGGCAGCGTCGAAGTTGCCCTGCGCCTGTTGGATCAGGAGGCCCATGCCGCGGTCGGCGCCGGTGAACTCACCGACGACCGCACCGATCAGCGCGAAGCCGAAGGCCACGTGCATCGAGGCCAGGATCCAGCTGGTGGCGCTGGGCAGCACGATGGTGCGCATCAGCGCCCAGCGCCCGGCGCCGAGGATGCGGGCGTTGTCGATCAGGGTCTTGTCGACCTCGCGCGCTCCCTGGAAGGCGTTGAAGAAGACAGCGAAGAAGACGAGCACGAAGGCGGTCGCGATCTTCGACTGCATGCCGAGGCCGAACCAGATGACGAACAGCGCGGCGAGCACGATGCGCGGGATGGCGTTGGCGGCCTTGATGAAGGGCGCCAGTACGTCGGCGAAGAACACCGACCGTCCCAGCAGTACGCCGAGGACGACACCGGCCAGCACGCCGAGAACGAATCCGCCCGCCGCCTCCTCGAGGGTGACCCAGATGTTGATCCAGATCGTGCCCTGGGAGGTGCCGTCGGTGAACCAGGTGACGAGCTTGTCCCAGATCCGGCTCGGCATGGAGTAGAGGAACGGGTTCATGAAGGTGCGGGCGGACAGCTCCCAGGAGCCGAGCCACAGCACCACCAGGAGCAGTCGGACGCCGTACACGGTGGCGCGACCGCGGGGTCCGCGGGACCCGCGCTTGGATCGCCGCCCCAGTGACTTGGGCGGGACCGCGCGGGTGTCCAGCTCGGCGGCGGCAGCGGAGTTGTCAAGCGACACTGGAGGCTCCTCGGGCTCGGGTGATCTCGACCTCTTCGCGCAGCGAGTCCCAGACCCGCCGGTAGAGGTCGATGAACGCTTCTGTCAGGCGGATCTCCTCGACCTTGCGCGGACGCGGCAGGTCGACGGGGACGATGTCCTTGACCGTGGCCGGGCCAGCCGTCATCACGACCACCCGGTCGGCCAGGGCAATCGCCTCGGTGAGGTCGTGGGTGACGAAGACCACCGCCGCTCCTGACCCCGACCAGAGCCCGAGCAACTCGTCCTGCATCAGCTCGCGGGTCTGTACGTCGAGGGCACCGAACGGCTCGTCCATGAGCAGCACGCTCGGCTCGGTGATGAGGGTCTGCGCCATCGCGACCCGCTTGCGCATGCCGCCGGACAGCTGGTGTGGATAGCGGTCCTCGAACCCGGACAGGCCCACGCGATTGATCCAGTCCCGGGCCCGGGCGTTGGCCTGCGCCTTGCCCTGACCGCGGTAGCGGAGCCCGATGGCGACGTTGTCGAGGACCGTCTTCCACGGCAGGACCGCGTCGGTCTGGAACATGTATCCGACCCCGTCCGGGATGCCCTGGACCGGAGCGCCGTTGACCTCGACGCTGCCGTGCGTGGCCGGCTCGAGCCCCGATACGAGCGACAGCGTCGTGGACTTGCCGCAGCCGGTCGGCCCGACAACGGTGACGAACTCACCGGCGGCCACCTCGAGGGTGACGTCGCGGATCGCCGTGAAGGTGCCTCCCGCCCGATGCGGGAAGGTCTTGGTGGCATCGCGCAGTGCGATGGCGTGATTGCTCATGACGCGGGACCGTAGGGCTGGCTGTGACCGTCGCCACAGCCTTGTGATCGATCCGGACGTTGATCGCACAAGCCCCGTTCTGCGCATATTGCTCGTCCGCGCTCCGTACCTAGACTCACCGTCGTGTTATCGGGGTCACACCACTGGACGTTCAGCGCCAAGAACGTCGCGACGCTGGTCGTGCTCGTCCTGACGGTGGTCCTGCTGCTCCTCGTCGGGGCGGCGCTGGTGCTGCGCCACGATCTGTCGGGCGAGTACCAGCAGCGGGCTCTCGCGATCGCGCGCAGCGTCGCGCAGGAGCCCGGGTTGGCCGACGAGGTGACCGACAGCCGCCCCAGCACCCACGGCCCGGTGCAACAGGCGGCCGAGCGGGTGCGCACCGCCACCGGGGCGCTCTACGTCGTCGTCACCGACATCCGCGGCATCCGCTACAGCCACCCGACTCTCGCCAACATCGGAGCCAAGGTCAGCACCAGCCCCGACGCGGCGCTGGCGGGGCACGACGTCGCCACCATCGAGCGGGGCACGCTCGGTCTGTCCGCACGCGGCAAGGTGCCGCTGCGCGACGACAGCGGCCGGATCGTCGGCGAGGTCAGCGTCGGGATCTCGATGAGCACCGTGACGGCCCGCACCTGGCAACTGGCACTGGTACTCGGGCTGGTCGCGCTCGGCGCGCTCGCGGTCGGGATCGCCGGCGCTGTCACCCAGGGTCGGCGCCTGCGGCGTACCACCCTGGGGCTCGAGCCGGAGGAGATGGCCGATCTCGTGCGGGAGCACGCCGCGGTCCTCGGCGGCGTGCGCGACGGCATCATCGCCGTCGACGCCCATCGCCGGGTGACGGTGGTCAACCCGGAGGCCGAGCGTCTCGTCGGCGCGTCCCCCGTCCGCGGTACGCCGCTGACAGCGGCGGGCCTGCCCCACGTCGTCACCGACATGCTGACGACCGACCCCGCGCCCGCGGGTGCCACCTGGGTGCTCGGCGACCGGGTCGTGGTCGTGCACCGGATCGCCGTCCAGCGCGACGGCCGCGACCTCGGGCAGGTACTCACCCTCCGCGACCGGACGGATCTCGACGAGACCGCACGTGAGCTCGAGGCGACCCGTGCTCTCACCGATGCGCTACGGGCCCAGTCGCACGAGCACCGCAACCGGCTGCACGCGCTCGGTGGACTCCTCCATCTCGGGCACGTGGAGCAGGCCGAGCACTACCTCGACGAGCTCAGCACCGACCTGACCTCCGCCGGCGGCCTCGGCGATCCCTACCTGTCCGGCCTGGTCGCGGCCAAGGCTGCCCTGGCCTCCGAGGCAGGGGTGCGCCTGGAGGTCGGGACGTCGTCGTACGTCGACGGCACCCTGACCGCGCCGCTCGATGTCGTGACGGTGCTCGGCAACCTGATCGACAACGCGATCCGGGCAGCGGCGGCCGGGCCGCTCCACCCGGGGCACGTCGAGGTGACGGTGGTCTCGGACGGACGCGACCTGGTCATGCACGTGGTCGACAGCGGCCCCGGCGTACCACCCGACGACCTGGACAACATCTTCCGCCAGGGCTTCACCACCCGGGGCGAACGGACCGCCGCCGACCACGGGATCGGGCTGTCCGTCGCTCGCCTCACCGCCCGGTCGCACCACGGCGACGTCGCGCTGGCCGACGCCGGAGGCTCCGGCCGTGGCGCCACCTTCACCGCCCGGATGCGCGACGTGCTCGCGCCGACCCATCTGGAGACCTCGCGTTGATCCGCCTCCTCATCGTCGACGACGACTTCCGCGTTGCCCGGATCCATGCCGCCCTGGTCAGCCAGGTGGAGGGGTTCGAGGTGATCGCGCTGGCGCACACCGCGGCCGACGCGATCGCCGCTGCGCGCGAGCACGCGCCCGACCTGGTGCTGCTCGACGAGTACCTGCCCGACCGGAGGGGCACCGCCATCGCTCGCGAGCTCGACGCCGCGGTGATCATGGTGACCGCCGCCGACGACGCCCGGACGGTACGGCGGGCGATCGCGGCTGGTGCGGTCAACGTCGTGCTCAAGCCGTTCCCTCCTGCGGTGCTGATCGCCAAGCTGACGGCCTTCGCGCACGGGTGGAGCCAGCTCGGCCGCGCCGGGACCATGGCGCAGGCCGATGTCGACCGCGCCTTCGCGGTGATGCACGGTGGCGATGCCGCCTCAGCCCCGCTGCCCAAGGGGCGGTCGGCCGTGACCGCCGATGCGATCCTCGCCGCCCTCCGCAGCTCCACCGGCCCCATGACGGCGATCGCCGTCGCCGACCTGACCGGGGTCTCACGTGCGACCGCGCAGCGCTATCTCTCGGACCTGACCCGCGCGGGGCGGGTCGACCTCAGGCTGCGCTACGGCACCACCGGTCGGCCGGAGCACGAGTACGTCTGGCGTGACTGAGCCGCCTCGCCGGGATCACCCCACCGGCGGCAACCACAGCGCCTGTCGCAGGTCGACCGAGCCGCTGGCACGCAACGGCGTACCTTCCTCGAGATAGGCCTGCCGCGCCTCCGCTGCGAGCCGCTCCGGCAGCGAGCCGTCGGCACGCACCACCCGCCACCAGGTCACCTGCGAGCCGTGCCGGGCCATCACCGCTGCGGGCTGGCGGGGGCCACCGCCGTACTCGTCGAAGAGCGCGTCGGCGATCGCGCCGTACGTCGTCGCCCGGCCGCGCGGGATCTGCTCCACCAACGACAGGACCGCCTCGACATAGTCGTCGAGGCGGTCCGATGTCATGCGCCCAGCTTCGCAGCCGCTGGATCAGTAGGCGGGCTGCGAGGGGTCGATCTGGTTGACCCACGCCACCACACCGCCGCCGACGTGGACGGCGTCGCCGTAGCCGGCGCCCTTGGCGATCGCGAGGCACTCGGCCGAGCGGACGCCGCTCTTGCAGTGCAGCACGAGCTGCTTGGAGCCGTTGTCGGTCAGCTTGCCGAGCTCGTCGAACGCGTTGCCGTTGAGGAACTCGTTCTTCGGGATCAGCACCGAGCCGGGGATCCGGTTGATCTCGTACTCGTTGGGCTCGCGGACGTCCACCAGGACGAACTCGCGGGCGCCCTCCTCGCGCTCCTTGAGCATGTGCTCGAGCTGGTTGACCGAGATCGTCGACCCGGCAGCAGCGTCGGCGGCCTCGTCGGAGACGGCGCCGCAGAAGTAGTCGTAGTCGATCAGGCCGGTGACCTCGGGGTGGTCACCGCACAGCCGGCAGTTGGGGTCCTTGCGGACCTTCAGCTTGCGGTACTCCATCTCCAGCGCGTCGTAGACGACCAGCTCGCCGACGAGGGGCTCACCGATGCCGGCGAGCAGCTTGATCGCCTCGTTGACCTGGATCGAGCCGATGCTCGCGCAGAGCACGCCCAGCACACCGCCCTCGGCGCAGGACGGGACCATGCCCGGCGGCGGCGGCTCCGGGTAGAGGCAGCGGTAGCACGGCGCGTCGGCGACCGAGGCCTTCAGCTCGTCGGAGGCCGTCTTCGAGTTACGCAGACCGGCGGCGAAGACCGAGGCCTGGCCGTCGAAGCGGTAGATCGAGCCCCAGACGTAGGGGATGCCCAGGAAGTACGCCGCGTCGTTGACGAGGTAACGGGTCGCGAAGTTGTCGGTGCCGTCGACGATCAGGTCGTAGCCCTCGAAGATGCGGAAGACGTTGTCGTTGTCCAGCCGCTCCTCGTGCAGGACGACGTTGATGTACGGGTTCACGTCCGCCACGGCGGCCTTGGCCGACTGCGCCTTCGGCTGCCCGATGGTCGACTGCTTGTGGATGATCTGGCGCTGGAGGTTGGACTCGTCGACCTCATCGAACTCCACGATGCCCAGCGTGCCGACGCCGGCAGCGGCCAGGTAGAGCAGGGCCGGGCTGCCGAGACCACCGGCACCGATCACCAGCACCTTGGCGTTCTTGAGCCGCTTCTGCCCCGACATGCCCACGTCGGGGATGATCAGGTGGCGGCTGTAGCGGCGTACCTCGTCGATGCTGAGCTCGTCAGCAGGCTCCACGAGCGGTGCGAGCGGCACGGGATGCTCCTTAGGTGTGGCTGGCTTCTGTGCGTTCCGGACGGCGCGATGTGCGGCGCGGTACTCGGCCCAACACGTGTCCTGTCCTCCATGTTCCCGCACCGCTCCAGGGCTCACCGCCCCGGTCCCGGCATCCGAAATGCGCCTACCGAAGAGTAGGCTGCGCGTTTGAACGGATGACCGACATCAAGAGCATCACCGAGCGCATTCAAGGGGCGGCGTGAGCACCGACCAGTACGACATCGACGACGTCCGCCGGCGCGGCGCCCGCATGCCGCGCTCCGAGAGGCGGACCCAGCTCCTCGGCGCCGCGCTCGAGGTCTTCGTCGCCCAGGGCTACCACGCGGCCGCGATGGACGACATCGCCGAGCGCGCCGGCGTCTCCAAGCCAGTCCTCTACCAGCACTTCCCCGGCAAGCTCGAGCTCTACCTCGCGCTGTTGGAGCAGTCCTGCGACCAGATGATCGACAAGGTCCGCCAGGCCCTTGCCTCGACGCAGGACAACAAGGACCGGGTCGAGCGCACCGTGCACGCCTTCTACGACTACGTCGCCAGCGAATCGGGTGCCTACCGGCTGATCTTCGAGTCGGACCTCACCAACGAGCCACTGGTGCGCGAGCAGGTCGACCGAGTCACCAACGAGTGTTCCGCGGCGATCGCCGAGGTCATCGCCGCCGACACCAACCTCCCCGAGCCGGCCGCGCTCCTGCT
>Ga0164242_10004678_pt1 | contig 15331 bp, 17 predicted proteins | sample OricomgcompostMG_FD_108783 | JGI IMG/M metagenome (GOLD analysis project Ga0164242, IMG submission 108783) | Miracle-Growth compost microbial communities from Emeryville, California, USA - Original compost - Miracle growth compost (MG) ... | reverse complement strand
CGATAAGCAACTTCTTGCTGTCTCCAAGTTCTGCAAAGACACCGAAGCCCTCCTAGCTAGAGGCCGACCTATGCCGGGCACGGTCCTCGAGCCCAAGACCGGCGTACCCGAAGCGAATTCCAGCTGGGATCCCGGGGCGAGACACAGGTTCCCGCAAACATTCCCAAACAGGATGCTTCAGAAAGTCTTGCGCATCCAAGTCATGGAATTGATCCAACCAGGCATAACCCCCCACCCTACCATGGCCACCGTGCGCGACTTGATCGAGCAGGTCATGTCGTCTAACGGGACAGTTCGCGCTATTGATAGGCTAGACGGGGCAACTGTCAGTTCCAGACGGTACCCGCTCATGCCGACCGCCCGCATCGCCATCCGTAAGATGATGAGCCACTACTGGGAGAACTTCTCGCCGTTCTTCGCACTCGACCTCTGCGGCGCCGTTATGCGGCAGGGCATCTTCGCCGAGAAGATGGTCAAGATCGATTGGCTGCACAGCCCATCGGCAAATAAGACTATGTGGCGGCTGCTTGTCAAATATGGCCGCTTCTTCAACATCATGGCAAGCTACCCGACCCAGACCGTTGTCCCGACCCTCGACGTGGACTTGGCATGGCACACCCACCAGCTGAACCCCAAAGCATATTACGCGCACTGTATAAAGACAGCGTCGAAGTTTATCGACCACGATGACAAGATCGAGGAGGAGAAGTTGAGCGACTGCTTTGAATGGACGAGCAAGAAGTACCAGGACACCTATGGTGAAGTGTACAGTGAATGTACCTGTTGGTACTGCGAGAGTAAGCATCCCCCTTCTTCACGAGAAGCCCTGCACCAGTTTCTCACAATGCTGGTAAAGCGGTTCGTAGCGCGCACATTTCCACGCTTAAGATGGCCCTCGGCGTATCAAAGCAGGAAAAAGGTCAGTTGTGCCCGCTCATCCCACCACTCCCATTACCCCTAGCTGAAAAATAGCCTTCAGTCGCCGAGTCTTTCCACACCTCTGGGGCGGCATCCCTGTGCCCGCCAGACCAGTCCGCGCACATCTCGTCGCACAACGCCGTCCGCGGCTTCGAGGACCCGTCCGTATCCTTCAACGCGGCCGACCGCGTCAGGGCACACATGGCGTCTCTCCACCGCCAGCGCCTCGCCGCCGCTCACGCAAAGGCACAACGCCGAGCCGCGAAGAAGGGTCGCCAGATCCCGCCGCGGGAGGAGTACTACTCCCATTGGGGCTATCCCTACGCCGCGTACGGCCCGTACATGTACCCGCTCTGGTTCGCCCCGGGTATGTACTACGGCTGGGCGCCGGGCTATGTCGCTGCTTGTGGGGCTGGCTCGTGGGGCTCTTGCGCAGCGGGGAGTTGTGGTGGGGGTGTCGCGGCCGGTGCCTGTGGTGGTGCTGGGGTATGTTCTGTCCTTTATCCCCCTTTTCCCCCACTTCGGTTGTCACCGCATGGACTAACTTTGTTGCAAGGGATGCGGCGCTTCGGGTGCTTGTGGTGGTGGTGGGGGTGGTGGAGGAGGTTGTGGTGGTAAGTCGGTCGTCTATGCAACCCCTTGGCGACATTCGATATTGTTACTGACCTTATCTTATTAGGCGGCGGAGGCGGAGGAGGTTGTGGAGGAGGCGGTGGCGGCGGTGGATGCGGGGGCGGCGGTGGCGGGTAGTTATAACGACCCCTTTACATTTTCATATTTTCGTTGGCCCAATACCCCCAGACTCTTTTGTACGAAACATTCTTCTCGAATATCAATTTTTTTTCTACATTCGCCGATGATAAGTGGACATTTCGATGTCGAACCTGAATGAATACCTGTGATTTCTCGTGTTAATGTCTGTGTTGTCGATCTATCTGCAGTTCATCGAAGGAGAACTGAATTCCCCATTCCTTTCCTCCACGCGCATCTCTAGTCCTGGACCTGGTGCGTCGGGTACGCGACCAAGAATAAACATTATGCTTCTATCTTATGTCTTTCGGGTCTATGCTTGGTACCGAACCTAAACCACGCCGTCCCAGTAAAACCACTAATTACGTGTGAGTATCGAGGAGTTGCAAAAGAAGCTTTTCTATTCTTTTGGCTTCGCCTGTAAGATCCATATGAACTACGATTGTAGCTTCAAACTATCGACCTAAATTGGCTGTCTGTGTCGCCAAGCACCCAACGTAACAAGAAACATGACGAGCCGAATTAGAGAACAAATAATGCCCCCAGGGCTTGGATAAAAGGTACATCGAAACATCTACAACCAAAAACCACACAGCTCTATCGAACAACAACTCGCCATTACGCGGAGGCCAGGAAGCCGCAGTTCTCAATACCAATGGCACCAATGGCATTGCAGAGGCCGGTGTTCTTGTTGCAGCAGGTCGAGGCGCAGTCAGCGTCGCTGAAGCACTGGCCGGTGATGAACTGAGATCCGTCACCCTTGCCGACGTTCTGTGAACCGGCTAGACTGGTGTCGATCTGGGAAGCAACGGCTCCGTTGGCGGCACCATTGCCGGTATCTCCAGTTACCGCTCCATTATCGGTATTAGAGCCAGCATTGGCACCCGTGCCGGTACCGGCATTGCTACCCGCTCCAGTACCGGCACCACCGGCGCCGACAAACCCGCATCCCTGTTTACCCTGCGCGAAGGCCACAAGCTCCGCGGAGCAAACACCCCCGCCATTGAGGCCAGCACAGCATCCGGAGGCGCAGTCGGCGTTGCTGATGCACGCTCCCGTAATGAATTGGGCGCCCTGGCCGTTGCCGATGTTCTTGTCCCCGGCGGGGTCTTGCGGTGTGGGGATGGCGTGGACGGCGAAGGCCACTGCGAGCAGGTTAGCAGGTGAAGTTAGGCCAGGATATGTGAGGCGAGCGGTTTCTTACGGGCCAGATATGTTGTGAGAGTAGAGATGTGGACCATTTTGTACTGTTGTTGTTCGTGGTGACGACCGGTCAACTTAGGTAGTGTGTGAAGGGAGATTGTTTTTGGTCGTAAAAAAAAATGATGTTTCGATTTGCAAGAAGAGAAAGACAAAAGAAACAATAGTAATATGCCGGCACGCGACTCCTGGTCTGTGATGCTCAAATGATCGACGAAGTAAATGCGGTTGAAGATTCTGCTGTAACAAGAAACATTCACTCTGAGCCGGGGAGACGGCGCCCCCCTTTATACGATGTTTGGGGGCAGAATGCGGCAGCCACATGCCAAGGGTTAAGACGATCTCCTCCGCGTGCAGGCGATCATCCTTACTTGGGCTAGATTTCTACCATCTCAAGTGCGAAGCAGTTCCCGTCGCAGGTTCTGGGATGGCCATGTTGAGTTGGTGCCACACAAACATCTGGCAGTGAGAGCCCCTGAATGCACCCGTTTCGGGCATGCCCTCGGTCGGCGTAATGCTGACGGCCCGTTACAGGCCGTTCCCAAAACATGCTCGTCGGAGCTCCCCTCCTTACCACCCTGGTAGGTACACGTAGGCGGTTTTCTTATTGGTCGGAGCTGCCAATTTCTTACAGATAATTGAGGTCGCCTCGGGTCACTACAAAGACATCAATGACGGTAAACGTATTTGATAGCCCATCGCGTTGCGGTCTGTCGATTCCCTTTGGCGAACATAGCACAGATTTCGCAGTAAAACATGGGTTGCCAGCTGGCGAGATGGCTGCAACGCCCGTGCTGGCCGGTGCTGCGGGTCAATGCCCGCAAGCCCCACCATTTAAGCCCCGACGCGGCCCCGCTCCGTCGTTTGATCGGCGACATCAAACAGAAGAGGGGCGCATGGCGCTCAGCCTTCTGGAAGCGCCGAGGGAAACGCCGCCAAATCTGCAAATCTGCATGACATACTACGTAGCCATTGAGTACAGCCTCTAATATGCGTGGGCACATGTAGAGCCTGTTCAGGAAAGACGGCTATGAGAAATGACGACGCGTAGGTCCGACAATACCAGGGACTCAACCGCACGTTGTAAAATGCGACAGTGTCATTCTCTCTAGACTGCATCATGCGAACTTCAGGGCTATGTGCTCTGGGATAGCGATTGCCTCAAAAGACCTCGGCTTAAAATCCCAAGAGAAATTTACGACGTTAAGGACCACCAATTACATTTAAAAGGAAGGTTTGGATAAAAAGTAAAGTAGATGGATAAGGTATCATTTGCTGTGGTGAACTTCATATCTGGGCCATTGGGACCCGAGAATATACCAACCGGTGAGATGTCCGAGCGTTCAAGGCGTAAGATCGGGGTTCTAATGGGAAACCCTTGCGAGTTCTACTCGCGCACGTGCTCATCCAAACCATCCTCAACAGTGGCGTGGTGCTTCACCCTGCTTACCGAGTTACATTTCCAAGCCTCCTTACCTAGGGTATTCGTGCCTCCGGACAGGTTCTATTTCTTTTGCATGTGCTTTCCTGTCCCTTCCTCCACGGCCCCAAACAAATACGAACGACTAAAGCGAGGGGATTCCGTATATTAGTCTAGTCATTGAACAATCTTATATGCCCATTCGTTTTGTGTCGCTGACTACTCGTTTTTTATTGGTTCTACCACTATCTCTAAATCATGCTACCGGATGCTGGAGAGTAGACGGTACCTCGGCTAACAAACGGTATATGGAACTTTTGCAGGGAGCGAAAGCGATACGCAAGGGCGTCTGCGAAGTCTTGACTTAGGAACTGACTGTTTTTTTTTTATTCTTACCACAGACGACACGCGCAATATCTTGCGACAGATTGAGAAAGCAGGGAGTGGCCGGCCCATGACATAGGATGGGTCACATTTATCCTTGTCTACCTAGCCCCGCGCACCGAGTCGGAACGGGCGGCCGACTTGACCCGGCCCTTGTCACGTTTGTCCGAGCCAAGCCGGGGCTAGCATAGCGGAAGTTGGCACCGAAGTTGGGTACTCCCCAAAGACTTGGGGTAAATGCGGGGGTTGAAGGTCATCATCTTTGTATCCCAGGCCTTTCGCCATTGCTTGTTTCGACCCTGTCGCTTCCCCCTACTCGACGAAAACATGCACCCGTACACTCTCCTCACTGCTGGTGCACTCTTGGTAGTTGCACGTCTGTTGTTCGGCCTCTATCGCACCATTTCCAGCCCGCTACGATCGGTACCTGGACCGTTTCTCGCCCGCTTTACGGACCTGTGGTACTTATGGCACATATACAAGGGTGACTTCGAACACGATAACCTCGCCCTGCATCGCAAATATGGTGAGTGCTTTTGTTATGCATCACTGCCCACTAAGGCCTCCTGTTGCCTGTCTTTGTCGCATCTCGGTTTTGGCGGTCTAGCCGTTGGCTTATTGACACACTGTTAGGGCCTATCGTGCGTTACGGCCCCAACCGCTACAGTTTCGCCCACCCAGAGGCGACCAGGGCCATCTATGGTCACGGAACGGCCCTTACCAAGTCCACCTGGTATGACACATGGGGAGATCCGAACCGAAACTCATGGTCTCTCTTCTCGGACCGCGACATCACTCGGCACGGGGTCAATCGGCGGCAATACCAGAGCACGTACAGCATGTCCACGCTGCTCCACTACGAAGCCCATGTCGACGAGTGCGCGGACATCTTCTGCCAGAGATTGTTGGAGTTGAGCGCAGCCCCGGGTGCCGATGGCTCTGCTGTCGTTGACATGGGGAATTGGTTCCAATACTATGCCTTCGATGTCATTGGTATGATCACGTACTCTAAGAGACTGGGCTTCCTCGACCGCGGACAGGACGTCGGGGAGATCATCAAAAACCTCGAAAACCACCTAGGCTACGCGACACTAGTCGGGGTGTACCCATTTCTCCACCAGTATCTAGCACCGCTGAGGAGCCGGCTGAACAGGAAGAAAGGATCTGGCAGGGCATACATCCTAGGCTTCACGCAGGAACGGCTGGCAGAGCACCAATCCAAACCCAAAGCTGTGATCACGGAAAATTCCGGCGACGGAGGGTCTTCCGTCGACGACTTCCTATCCAAGTTCTTGTCCAAGCACACGGACAACCCCGCCGCATTTACCCAGTACCACGTCCTGGCTGGCTGCGTTTCCAACATGGTCGCCGGCTCAGACACTACAGCTATCAGCTTGAGTTCGATACTTTATTACCTGCTCCGCAACCCCCACGCGTTGAAGGCGTTGCGGGACGAAGTAGACACTTTCTACCGCGAGCAGGATAGGGCAGCGGGGCGTGTAACCTTCACTGAAAGCCAGCAGATGCCATACCTCCAGGCTGTGCTCAAGGAGGCATTGAGAATGCACCCCGCAACTGGACTTCCTCTAGAGAGGGTTGTGCCTGAAGGAGGCGCCACGATATGCGACCGCTTTTTCCCTGAAGGGGTAGGTTGCACCCGAGCTAGGCATCCTCTTTCAGCCAATAGGCTCAAGGCTAATGAGTGTAACCCTTTACTTGGTACTAGACTATCGTGGGTGTCAACAGCTGGGTAGAGCACCATGACCGTTCCATCTTCGGACATGATGCCGACGAATTTAAGCCCGAGCGTTGGCTCATCGGCGAGTCGGAGCAACTCGCTCTCATGAATCGTCATTGGATGCCGGTTAGTTATTACTATCTGCTCTAACGTGTCCCTTCCGCCAGCTTCATGCATTTTCTAACCATTATCTACGTGCTTTTAGTTCGGCATGGGTTCCCGGACTTGCATCGGAAGACATATTTCCACCTTGGAGATGTCCAAACTTATACCGCAGATCATCCACGATTTTGACTTCGAGCTCTGCGACAACCGTGATTGGAAAACAAGAAACTGGTGGTTTGTAAAGGCCATCGGCTTCAAGGTCCGAGTCAAGGCCCGTGGGACAAACAAATGGTGAAGAATTCAAGGTCCAGGGAAGCTTGAGCCATGCTAGTCCCCACTAGAGCGACCAAATAAATACCTCTGCTGTGGTTGAGTCCTACGAGCGAAGTCGAAAACTTGATCCTCATCCCCTGGGCATCTCTTTGGTTATGGAAATAAATAAGTAGTTACGGGAAGATTGCCGTGAAATTAGTTCGCAGCAGACGGGCGATTTGGTGATAGCACTTGCACCCGCACCTGCACCTCTCTACCTGCCGACATTTCCAAGACCGTTTTGTAGGCTACTACTACTGGGAAATTCTTCGGGATGACACAAAGGGTGACTTTACACAATCTACGAGATGACGGACTCAAACTGTATGAATACATCGTTAAGGAATTGTAATTTGGTCTTTCTTAGATAAATGGCGCAGAGTACAGCGATCCTATGTTCGGCAGTACAACATCCTATATCCATCTCCGCCCGAGCTCGCATCTAGTAGCACATGTCCAGTAGAGTTCTCGCTAGGGGAGCCTTCTGGGTTACTGACGTACAAAGCCAAGAGTCGCTCCCTAGGATACGTGCTCAGCAGGGCAAGTTTCTGGATGGTGGCCTTGCCAGAATACTTTATTCCTTCTTCTTTGGCTTCGGGATTGGTAGCGTGGCATAGTTTGCCATGGCATCTAGGTGCTCTTTGGCGGATATCGGCCTGCCTTCCTGTACGTAGGTGCCGAGAAGCTTGAAGTAGTTGATATAGTAAGCTGGAGTATATGTGTTGCAGAACTTGACTTCCTGATCCGTTGGATTGCTGAACGTGTGAGGGGCTCGGATCGGCACCGTCACGTAATCGCCTTCTGCGGCGTCAATCGTCTGCTCGCTGCCGTCTTCCTGGGGAAGATGGTAGCGGATTGTGCCTTTGGTAGTCAAGAAGCACTCATCGTGCATCTCGTGCCAGTGAGCCGGTGGTCCCTTGAGACCAGGAGGGAGAGTGAACTCGGCTATGCCGATTCGGTCGTCTTGAGAATCACACGAGGGCAAATTAGCAAATGCAAAATAACCGGCTTCCAGGCTACCTAGTAGAAGGAAGCGAAGCAGTTCCCAGGGAGAACCCGGGGGAGGGGGGTGACCCACTCGTCCTGGACCCATCTTCCAACACTCGGCAGGTGATGAGACCTAGCTTGATGACCTCCCCAGCTTTTGCCGGCACGAAGTGGACGGGTATGTGGTTCTTGGGAAATTCACGGCCAGGGCCGAGCTCAACGTCGTCTTCAGCGGGGGCGGACATGTTGGGAGGACTGACGAACAAAGAGAGGTATAGAATTAAAACTGTTTGGGTTGTTGTAGTGCACGGAGAGCAATTTAATGTGGCTTCCTCACCTTTCGGGCGGCCATTTCCTCCCGATGATGGGCAGCCATTGAGTGCGTTAGCTCCATCCCACGGGGCGATGTTCCGCAGCCCCCGATGGCCTCAAAAAGCGGTCATTCTACGCAAGAAGAACCCGAGCATGCCGACCCACTCGGCATATGGTGTTGGCTCTGTGCAGTCGGTTCTTCGGGTCTGGCATGGCTCGCCCCATAATTCGAGACGCAATACCACCAAAAGTCCACGCTCCACCCTGAGTATTGCAACATCATCTGCTACGTATATACTACGCGCTTGGTCCAGCAAGGCGATTCATATGATCAGCCATAGATTCATCATTTGATCGTGTCCTAGACGAACAGAGCTCGATCCTTCCCGCACCTAGTCTCCTCTTCCTGCCTCACTGGAGCATCTCTACGTCCCCCCCGCCATAATATGATATACGAACTAGGGAAAGGTCCGCATGGCCTCCCCCATGACCCGTTCAAGGCATGCGTCGTACCCCGCCCCATTGGCTGGATCTCGACCATCTCGGCCACGGACCCGGAGGTACACAATCTTGCACCGTACTCACAGTTTAACAACCTTACCTTCGACCCGCCATATGTCATGTTCTCGGCGAACCAGAAGCCCGACCACACGCGCAAGGACACGGTGCGCAATGCTGAAGAGACGGGCAAGTTCTGCTGGAACTTGGCGACGTGGGACCTGCGCGAGGCCGTCAACACCACCGCCGAACAAGTTGCATACGGCGTCGACGAGTTTTCCCGCGCCGGGCTTACGAAGGAATTCAGCACCGTGCTGCCCGGAACCCCTGTACCAATGGTGAAGGACAGCCCGGTCAAATTCGAGTGCGTTTACCACACTACGCTGCGCCTGCCCGCGAAGCCACCTATGGGCACCGCTGATATTGTTATTGGGCGCGTCGTCGCTATCCATATCCGCGACGACGTCCTCACCGACGGCAAACTCGATGTCCGCAAGACGCAGCCCATTGCTCGGTGCGGATACTTTGAGTATACCGTTGTACGAGACACATTCGAGATGATCATTCCGAATATGGACGAGTCAACACACGCCGGACTCGAAGGAAGCCGCGCAATACATCAAAAAATACAAGACGCTGTATAGAAGTGAGATACGGATAGAGGCATAGAGGTGTGGGTGCGTGTGTCTGCGATCCGGCCCTAATTAGACTCAGTTCTCCAGGTAGTCTAATCTTGGGGGTGGGAGAACAATACAACACGCATTTACCATAACATAATATTTTTGGAAGGCATGAACACCTACATGGGTGGCGCAGTCTCCAAGCAGGTCTTCATCTTCATCGTTTGCTACTTCGTTGGGTCACCGCCCCGAGAGAGTAGAACCTCAAGCTCTGAAGACTCACCAATTGCCATCGGGTCCAGCACGGAGAAACCTTGTCGGATTTGTAGAACCCACATCAGTGAGAGAAGAGACACTGGCGGACAGATCACAAGCTCATAGCAGATGCAGGTATTGGCAGCCACTAGTTGAATTGTATTTTGTATCACAGGATGCGAAATGGTCGATGTGCACTAATTAATTATTGTAGGACACACCCCAATCCTAATTACTCCTTGGCTCAACTGCTGGATCCATTGCTTGCCTGCACCAAAATCTGCCCAAACTGGGTCTCCGACAGCTCCTGAATGCCTAGGATCTCGTTATCGGCACCGTACGACTCGGCATTGGCGTGTCCCGCTGCAAAGGTGGCCCGTATCGCAAAAGCGGCAAAGGCCTTTGGGTTGAAGTTGCCCGACGCGAGGTCCGCCTTCGCGTCCTTTATGCCCTTCTCAGTGTCGATAGGCACGGGAGTCCACTCTTGCTCGGGACCGATCTCCCGGAGGATTTCGAGTACGCGTTGCGGCGTGATCAAAATATCCCGAACGCGGATGGCCCGGTTCGCCGTCTGGTCGAAGCGCTCCAAGACCGAGACGACGGCGCGGCCGACGGTCGCCCGACGGGTTGCGGCGAACGAGGTGGCGCCGCCGTCAAATATATTAACCTTGCGTGCCCGCAAGTCCCCGAGCGCGCCGAACACCAGGGCATCCTCCAGCAGCATGCTGTTATAGACGTACGTGTATGTGAGCGTTCCAGCGCCGGCGGCAACCTTGGCTTCTATGTATCTCTCGAGCTCAACCTTGGCACGGTACGTGGGGAAGGTGCGGATCGTGGCGTTTTGGAGGTCAGCCCCGAATTCGGACGGCAAGAATCTTTTCACTCCCATGTCGGAGGCAGCGTCGACGAGCTTGAACTGAAGGGCTAGTCCCGAGGCCTTGCCTAGCGCGCTCACCACCGCATCTTGCCCCGTCAGGGCTTCGCGTAGCGAGTCGAGGCTCTCGTAGTCGACTGTCACAACCCGTACCGAAGCCGGATATTTAGATTCCTTACTCTCGGGACGGGCGAGAACCGTGATGTTATACTTGTTGGCCGATTCTAGTAGGGATTCGAGGATCGCTTTGCCTAGGGGGCCACCAGCCTGGATGTTGGGGCTGAAGATTAGAATCGATATCGGGTCCGAATTCGCAATTCAAACCCGCAACGCAATTGCATTTTTTTTATTGATAATAGAAGGACATGTACATACCCCCGCCAGAGTTACGTTCTTAATCTGGACCGTGTTCGACGTCGTCATTTTGATGGTAGCACGCTTATTGATGTCTACGGCCCTGGACTGCCTAGCTGCGGGCGGGAAAAAGTAGCGTGGGTAAGATGTATGCTAAAGGACGAGAACACAATAAAAAAAAGAGAAAAGGGAGTCGGACAAGCGTGCGCTTGCTCCATCTAGCTAGGGCTCATGTACAAAACATAGTAGCCTTCACCCCGAGAAGCTTCTCGGCATTCCGATACGCGATTTTGTCTAGCTCCTCCTTCGTGACCAATCCGCTGTCCCGCAGTTCTTCCATCCACCGCAGCCCGTTCTCGTTCTTCTCAAACGGGTAGTCAACGCTGTACAGAATACGGTCGACTTGCGTGTTCCGCAGCACGCATGCCATAGGAGCCAACCCCCAGACACCGCTGGTAGTGATCCAGATGTTCTCGTCCCACACCTCCCGCCACAGGCGGCGGCGCGGACCCCACCGGACCGAGAGCTTTTGGACCCGCTCGAGCATAAACGGGAGCATCTCGCCGAAGTGGCCGAGCACTAGCTTGAGTGTCGGAAGTTCGTCAAACAAACCGGATGCGAACAACTTCAGCACTCCGAGCCCCGCGTCAACGTGCCATCCGAGGGCGCTCGACCCGAGGCTCCGAGCGGCCCCGGCCGGATAGTCGCCTGCATAAAGCTCCTCTAGACGTGCTGATGTGGGGTACGTCGGGTGCAGGTATAGCGGCACACCGAGCTCCGCGGCAGCGGCGAAGATGGGCCGGAAGCGCCGGTCGTCAAAATGAACGCCGTCGACGTGGGCATCCACCAGTGCGCCACGCAGTCCGAGGTTGCCGACCGCTCGCCGCAGCTCCGTGGCCGCCTCGGCGGGCTCGTGCATAGGCAGCGCGGCCAAGCCAGCCAAGCGCGTAGGGTTAGCACGGACGGCGGCGGCGAGCTCGTCGTTGGCGATCCGGCAGAGTTCCGCCGGCCGGCCGCCGAGTCCGGGGGCATGGGACACCACTTGTACTGAAATCCGGTTCGTGTCCATGTCGCTGACGCGGAGGGGACCTAGATCGGTGAGCCGAGCGGCGACATCGGGTAGGTGCTGGAGCTGTTCTGAGTACAGATCGGAGAGGCTAGTTAAGAGGCTAGCGGAGACAAAGTGCTCCTCAAGCGTGATAAGTGGGGGTAGGGATGGCATTGCCATTTTTGGTCGACTCAGTGCAAGCGACCGGTGGGCACTCTAGGTAGGTAGGTAGATACGGTATAGTGTAGGGAGTGTGTTGATAGTTTATATGGAAGGTTGGGGATCTTCTCATATCCCCGCATCCCTACTACACTAATTAGTACGCCGCGGAAATGTATACGTATATTTTTAGAGTATCAACAAAGCTGGCCCATATGTCGTTGGGGATGAACTAAAATGGCTAGTAGTTCATGTTCAAGTAAGCTTAAGATATGTTTGCAACTGCCTAGGTAGGTAATTAGAGACCTCGAGTCGACAGCTAACCACCAAACCTCTCGGGTCACCAGTATATCTTGCTCGTTCCAGCAGTATGGCATCTCCCATTTCTGTAGGTTTCTATTGGGCTAAGGACTAGAGAAACCCGTGTTCCATTAAGTTCTACTCTAGAAGTGAGAGCATGCGCGGTTGGGGTAGCCTCTTGAACCACCGATGTACTGTAGTAAGATAACATCTACGTCTATATCGGCGACATACCCCTGAGACAAAAACCCATATAAATTATATACGGCTTTATTGGTCATGTTTCCCGGCGCATTCAAGGAATTTGGAGACCCCGTTTTCCAGTTAGCTAGTAATTTTGTTATCGCCGGTAATTCCATCTGCTGGCGCGAGACACTTGCCGGCGTTTCGGCCGCAGCCACCGGCACCAGGCCCACCCCCCCTTGCCGCAAAGACCGCCCATGTTCCTGAAATCCCAGCCAGTATCGACAAGTTCCCCGACGTTGGGGGCACATCTGGTATGCCCATGCGAGGCCTAGCCTCATTCTATTGTTACACACCGGAACTCACACTCTGTAACCCCTCGCCAATATAGCGTCTTATCAATTGCCTTATCTTGCTGTATCTGAGACTGCATAATCTAGGTGTCACCACTTTTGCGTGTGGATCTACGGGACACATTCAGTTTATCTCTGCCCAACTAGACGACTCCTATCGTGGAAAGCATGGCAAACAAAATGGACTTCGATCTTGCTATCATTGGCGGAGGCATTGGTGGTCTTTGTCTCGCCTTGGCCATCACCAACTACACATCGATCCCCATAACCGTCTATGAAGATGCCCCCAAATTCGGCGAGATTGGTGCGGGTATCGCGTTTGGTCCCAATTCAGTGCGCGCCGTGAGGCAGATATCGGCACAGCTCGGCGACGCCTTGGATGCCCGGGCCAACGGCAACCTGTGGCCGGAGAAGAAGGACGTTTGGTTCGACTTTTGGGTGGGAATGGATGGCGTGGACGAGAAGGCGAGGGCACGCCGCGTTTTGGCCGGTGCTTCCCTCGGCTCGGTCGAGCATCCGGATCCAGGGAGCCGCATGGTCAATCGTGCCCAGCTTATAGATGAATTGGTCAAGCTGCTGCCGGAGGGAATCGCTAGGTTTGGCAAGACATTGGTTGACGTCGACGACAACGGCACCCAGGGAGTCGTCTTGAAATTTCAGGATGGGACGACGGCTTCGCACTCAGCAGTCATTGGGTGTGACGGCCTCAAGAGTCGCACTCGACGCGCTCTCTTGGGCGAAGACAACCCCGCCACCAACCCAGTATACACGGGTAAGTATTGCTACCGGGGCATGGTACCCATGGAGCAGGCAGTCACGCTTCTGGGAGAGGAAAAGGCAAAGAACTGCCAAGCGTACCTGGGCTACCATGGCCACATGCTCACCTTCCCCGTCGCGGCCGGCCGGTTCATGAACGTCGTGGCCTTTCAGTCGTCCAAAACATGGACGCACGACAAGATGGTTATCGGTGCGACCAAAGAGGAAATGATGCGCGACTTTGGCCCCTGGGGCGAAGACGTGAAGAATATTGTGAAGCTGATGGGTCAGTCCGATATTTGGGCCCTGTTTGACCACCCACCGGCCGAAACATACTACAAAGGCCGGATCTGCTTACTTGGCGACGCCGCCCATGCTTCGACGCCTTTCCAGGGAGCCGGCGCAGGCATGGCGGTTGAAGATGCATACGTGCTAGGACGAATCCTCCAAGCAGTGCAGAGTGCCGATCAACTTCCCCTTGCTTTTGCCGCATATGACGGTGTCCGCCGGGAGCGCACGCAGAAGGTTGTGACATCCAGCAGGGAGTCTGGTTATATATGGCATTTTGAGGCACTAGGGGACGATGTGGATAAGATCAAGGGTGGCTTGAAGGATAGACTACGGTGGATCTGGGACAAGCACCTCGATGAGGATGTCGATTCCGCACTGAAGGTGCTCCAGAGCGGTGGATAGAAATGGGGATGCATGCTTAGTTGAAGTTGGACGATGATGCCCCGATTAATATACTCTTTTTGCCAGCGTGAACCTCATGCCTCCCGAGTCCTTCCCCAGTCGACCAACATCTTTACCAAGACATTGCTTCCCCACAGAGAGTAGCAATCACCTCCTCGTCTTTGACACCCTGCTACATTATCAACTGCTCGAGACCTTCCTTCTAGTAGCCACCGATGGCGATGCTAACATTGACTAAATATTAGATCAAATTATGGCACCTCACTTAGGTAAATCGGCGAAATGCATAGCTCGGTGTATTGCTACAGTAGTGCATGCGAACAAGCGAGCATATTTATGACACATGCATGATGAAGAATCGAGAGGCGGGTTTGATTAAACATCTGATGCGAGCGATAAAACATTTTTACCCGAATCTAAATTGTCACGAGGATCTAAATATGAGGATCTAAACTAAGCAAAACCTTTATGTGGAGTGCAGAAATCGTCGCCGACCTCCTCCAGCAACATATCGTCTCGTTCACCAAAAGCCCCCTTCGGGCGGCGGCACCGCGACATCATCCAAGTGACCCGTGACGCCGTTCTTGATGTCCTCAGCGACAGCAGGGAACCTCTCTTGCGCGAACACTAACGGATCCCACGGCTTCAGCTTAGGAAAGCGCTTCTTCGCCCATTCGGCAGGTGCTGCCTCAATATCGTCCCATGGGACCTTGTAGAACGCATCTCGGTTGACCTGCCCGCTCTTGTGTACCGCGTTGGACCGGTGGTACCGGAGCCTCTGCGCGGCCTCGAGCGCGAGCTTTACGTCCCCGTCGGAGGCTTCTAGACAGTGTGCCACCGTGACGGCATCCTCCAATGCCTGCGAGGCACCCTGACCTGCGGTCGGCAGGTTTGCGTGTGACGCGTCACCGATCAAGATGGTGCGACCCCCGGCTGAGGTCCAGCGTGGAATGGTGGGCCTGTACACCAACTTGAAGTCAATGGTACGCCCAGGTGGGGTGATTTCTAGGAGGGCCTGGGCGTCTTTTGCTGGGAAGAACGCCATCCATTTCGCGATGTGTTCCTTCTCTGCCGCGTTGGACCATGACTCGTCCGATTCCTTGTCGTCCTGT
>Ga0164242_10004677_pt1 | contig 15333 bp, 13 predicted proteins | sample OricomgcompostMG_FD_108783 | JGI IMG/M metagenome (GOLD analysis project Ga0164242, IMG submission 108783) | Miracle-Growth compost microbial communities from Emeryville, California, USA - Original compost - Miracle growth compost (MG) ... | reverse complement strand
GCCTGCCCGGGCTTCCAGCAGCACCGAAGAGACCGACGTACGACATGAAAATCACGCGACAAGGGGACAAGGCAATGACCGAGACGGTGAGCGGCGCGGGTCAGAAGGCTCGCTCCGGGGGGCTCAACCTCACGCGGGTGTTCAGCACTGAGGGTGTTCACCCCTACGACCAGATCACCTGGGAGCGGCGTGACGTCGTCCAGACCAACTGGAAGAGCGGCGAGACCGTCTTCGAGCAGCGCGGCGTCGAGTTCCCGGACTTCTGGTCGGTCAACGCCTCGACGATCGTCACCACGAAGTACTTCCGAGGTGCGGTCGGCACCCCGGCCCGCGAGACCAGCCTGAAGCAGCTGATCGACCGGGTGGTGAAGACCTACACCAAGGCCGGCGTCGAGAACGGCTACTTCGCGACTGACAAGGACGCGCAGATCTTCGAGGAGGAGCTCACCTGGCTCCTCGCCAACCAGTACTTCGCCTTCAACTCCCCGGTCTGGTTCAACGTCGGCACCCAGTCCCCGCAGCAGGTCAGCGCCTGCTTCATCCTCTCGGTCGATGACTCGATGGACTCGATCCTCAACTGGTACAAGGAGGAGGGCTTCATCTTCAAGGGCGGCTCGGGCGCCGGCCTGAATCTCTCCCGCATCCGCTCCTCGAAGGAGTTGCTGTCCTCGGGTGGCACCGCTTCCGGCCCGGTCTCGTTCATGCGTGGCGCCGATGCCTCCGCGGGCACCATCAAGTCCGGTGGCGCGACCCGTCGTGCGGCGAAGATGGTCGTCCTCGACGTCGACCACCCCGACATCGAGGAGTTCGTCGAGACCAAGGCGCGCGAGGAGGACAAGATCCGCGCGCTGCGTGACGCGGGCTTCGACATGGACCTCGGCGGCCGTGACATCACGTCGGTCCAGTACCAGAACGCCAACAACTCCGTCCGGGTGACCGACGAGTTCATGCGCGCGGTCGAGGAGGGCAAGCCGTTCGGTCTGCGCGCCCGCATGACCGGCGAGGTCATCGAGGAGGTCGACGCCCGCGCCCTGTTCCGCAAGATCGCCGTTGCCGCGTGGGAGTGCGCCGACCCGGGCCTGCAGTACGACGACACCATCAACGACTGGCACACCAACCCCGAGACCGGCCGCATCACCGCCTCGAACCCGTGCTCGGAGTACATGTCGCTGGACAACTCGTCCTGCAACCTCGCCTCGCTCAACCTGCTGAAGTTCCTCAAGGACGACGACACCTTCGACGCCGAGCGCTTCGCCCGCGCCTGCGAGGTCGTCTTCACCGCGATGGACATCTCCATCTGCTTCGCCGACTTCCCGACCGAGGCGATCGGCCAGACCACCCGTGACTACCGCCAGCTCGGCATCGGCTACGCCAACCTCGGTGCCCTGCTGATGGCGATGGGTCTGGGCTACGACTCCGAGGGTGGCCGCACCATGGCCGCGGCCATCACCTCGTTGATGACCGGTATTTCGTACAAGCGCTCGGCCGAGCTGGCCGGCGTCGTGGGCCCGTACAACGGCTACAAGCGCAACGCCGAGGCCCACCAGCGCGTCATGCGCAAGCACCAGGCCGCCAACGACGCCGTACGCTCGATCAACCCGGTCGACCGCAACGTCCTGGAGGTCGCGACGAAGGCCTGGGCCGATGTCGTCGAGCTCGGCAAGGAGAACGGCTTCCGCAACGCGCAGGCCTCGCTGCTCGCCCCGACCGGCACCATCGGCTTCATGATGGACTGCGACACCACCGGCATCGAGCCGGACTTCTCGCTGGTGAAGTTCAAGAAGCTCGTCGGCGGTGGCTCGCTGCAGATCGTCAACCAGACGATCCCGCGGGCGCTGAAGAAGCTCGGCTACCAGCCCGAGCAGGTCGAGGCGATCGTCGACTACATCGCCGAGAACGGCCACGTCGTCGACGCTCCCGGCCTCAAGCCGGAGCACTACGAGGTCTTCGACACCGCCATGGGCAAGCGCGCCCTGCAGCCCATGGGCCACGTCCGGATGATGGCTGCCACCCAGCCCTTCCTCTCCGGCGCGATCTCCAAGACGGTCAACCTGCCGGAGTCGGCAACCGTCGAGGACATCGAGCAGGTCTACCTCGACTCGTGGAAGCTGGGCCTGAAGGCCACCGCCGTCTACCGCGACAACTGCAAGGTCGGCCAGCCGCTCTCCGACGCCAAGGCCGAGACCAAGACGGTCGCGGCGGAGGCGCCGGTCGAGACCAAGGTCGTGGAGAAGGTCGTCTACGCCCCGACCCGTAAGCGCCTGCCGAAGTCCCGCGTCTCGCGCACCACCTCCTTCACGGTCGGTGGCGCCGAGGGCTACATGACCTCGGGCGCACACGAGGACGGCACCCTCGGCGAGGTCTTCCTCAAGCTGGGCAAGCAGGGCTCGACCCTGGCCGGCGTGATGGACGCCTTCTCGATCGCCACCTCGATCGGCCTGCAGTACGGCGTCCCGCTGGAGACCTTCGTCTCCAAGTTCACCAACCTGCGGTTCGAGCCGGCCGGTCTGACCGACGATGCCGACGTGCGGATGGCGCAGTCGATCATGGACTACATCTTCCGTCGCCTGGCCCTGGACTACCTGTCCTTCGAGGACCGCGCGGCTCTCGGCATCTACTCCGCCGAGGAGCGTCAGCGCTACCTCGAGACCGGCTCCTACGACCTGGTCGAGGAGACCGGCTCTGCGGCCGAGCTGATCGACGAGGCTCCGGCGGCCCCGACGGCGAAGCCGGCCACGAGTTCGACGCACCACCTCTCGCAGGACGAGCTGGACGTCATGGAGTCGGACTCCGAGGAAGCCGTTACCGCGGCTGCTGTTGATGCGCCGAAGTCGGCCCACACCACCGCCGAGCTGCTCGAGCAGATCTCCGGCATGGCGGTCGACAGCCCGCTCTGCTTCACCTGCGGCACCAAGATGCGCCCGGCCGGCTCCTGCTACGTCTGCGAGGGCTGCGGCTCGACCAGCGGCTGCAGCTGAGCCGAGAGGTCACCTTCGGCGGGGTCAGAGGTCACCTTTCGCCGGTTGAGTGGCAGTAGGACACAGCTCTGGGTGGGTCCCGACATCTGTCGGGGCCCACCCAGAGCGCATTTCGCTGGATCGCGGAGCGGCAGCGAGACGCTCAGTCGCCCGGCCACTCACCGGTGGCCCGCTCGAACAGCCGCGCACCGCCCCGATCGATCAGAGCGCGTACGGCGGCGAAGATCGCCCCTTGCACGAGCGCGGCGGTCAGGACCTGGCTGAGGCGGTACTCCGATTCCAGTGGCTTCGGCGGGTGGTCCTGGTCACCCGGCACGGCCTTCTTCCAGATCAGCTGCACGATCTGCCCGGCGACGAGGCCGCCGAGCATGCTCGCGATCATGCCCCAGGGCCGATAGAGGATCTTCGCGCTCTTGCTCGTCACCTTTCACTCCTCCTTGCCGTTGCTCTCCCGCAGTCGGCGGGCGAGTTCGATGTCCTTGGCACGCTTGCGCGCGGCCTTGCGCGTACCACGCTCGTCTCTCGGGTCGAGCTGGATGTCCTCCTCAGCGGGCATCCCGGCCTGGAGCTGGCGGCCGCGCTCGAGCTCGGCGTCGAGCTCAGCGCCGAAGAGCAGGGCCAGGTTGGTGATCCACAGCCACAGCAGGAACACGATCACGCCGGCCAGCGAGCCATAGGTGCGGCCGTAGCTGCTGAAGCCTGCGACGTACAGCGCGAACGCGGCCGACGCGACGATCCAGACGAGGATCGCCACTGACGCCCCCACGCTGATCCAGCGGAACCTCGGCTGCTTGACGTTCGGGGTGGCCCAGTAGAGCAGCGCCACGACGAGCATGACGATGGCGAGCATGACCGGCCACTTCACGATGTCCCAGACGAGTACGGCGGTGCTTCCGAGCCCGATCTGGTCACCGACCGCCTTGGCGGCGGGGCCGGTGACGACCAGGCCGAGCAGCACGACCGCCGAGAGCACCACCGTCACCACCGTCACCAGCAGCATGGTGGGACGCAGCTTCCAGATCGGACGGCCCTCGGCGAAGCCGTAGACGCGATTCATTCCGCGGCCGAAGGCGTTGACGTAGCCCGATGCTGACCACAGCGCGGCCAGGAGGCCGATGACAAGGGCGAGGCCGTTGCCACGGGAGGCGCTGAGCTCGGTCAACAGCGGTTCGACGTTGTTGGCCACCGAGGTCATCCCGACCTGCCGGATGATGTCGATGATCGCGTTGATCGTGCTCTGCCCTTGTCCGACCAGTCCGATCAGCGACAGTGTCGCGATCGTCGCAGGGAAGAGCGCCAGCACGGAGTAGTAGGTGAGCGCGGCGGCCAGATCGGTGCACTGGTCCGTGCCGAACTCCCGGAAGGTTCGGCGGAGCACGTAGCGCCATGACGGCTTGCTCAGGTCGGTGGGGGAGTCAGGCTTGTCGGCCTCCGGGTGACGATGACGCCGCATGTGAAGGTGCGTGGAAGCGCTCATCGCTTCTTCCTCCAGACCATGAGGGCCACCACGGCGACCGCAGCGAGGGCCACGCCGATCCCGATGTTCCTGCTCCGGGGATCGTGGGCGATCTCCTCGGCGCGTGCCTGCGCACGAGCCTTCACGTCTAGCCGCCCGGTGAGGGCATCGACGGTGTCGGCCAGCTCGGCTCGAGTGCGCTCGATGTCGGCGCGAAGCTCCTCGGCGTTCTGGGGGCCGCTGCCATGGGGGTCGCTCATCGCTTCGTCGCCTCCTTCGCGGTCTCGACATCGCGTCGGGTGCTCGCGATCGCCTCCTCGGGCAGCGGCGGCGCGGCCCCGCGTACCGAGCTGCGGCCGATCAACGCGGCGACGCCGGCGCCCGCCAGCAGGACGACCGCGACGATCAACGCGGCGAGCCAGGCGTCGAGCACCAGCGCGAGGGCCAGTACGGCGGTGGCGATCAGTGTGCCGACGCCGTACAGCGCGATGATGCCGGCCGCGCCGAACATGCCGGCGCCGATGCCGGCCTTCTTGGCTTTGCTGGTCACCTCCAGTTGGGCGAGCCGAAGCTCGTCGCGGAGCAGTTGGCTGATCTCACGCGAGAGTTGGGTCACCAGCTCCGGCGTCGAGTCCGATGAGCCGGCGGCGGGATGGTCGTAGGTCATGGTGCCCTCCTGAACGTTGATCAGGTCATGCACCACCCAAGGTGCCCAGCCCGGCGCAAGGGATGCTCCGTGCTGAACTGTCGGAGGTCGCGTGTACCAGCTCCGCTGGTGGCTCCCGCGCGTGACTCCGCCGCTCGCTTGGTCGTCTAGCCTCCTGGCCATGGAACTCGACGCCGCCCGCAGCCTTGGTCTTGCGCTGTTGGCCGAGCATGGCTTGGCACCGTGGCGGTTGGAGTTCGACCGGGCGAAGCGCCGAGCCGGGATCTGTCGTTACGACCGAAGCACGATCGGGCTGTCGGCTCCGCTGACCCGGCTCCACAGCGAGGCCGAGGTGCGCGACACGATCCTGCACGAGATCGCCCATGCGTTGGCCGGCCCTGGCGCCGGGCACGGGCCGCGATGGCAGGCGGTCGCTCGTCGGATCGGGTGCTCGGGGGAGCGGTGTGTCTCAGCGGCGTCGCCGCGCGTGCCCGGTGCCTGGATCGGCACCTGCCCGGTCGGACACACCGCAGAGCTTCATCGGCGACCTGAGCGGGTCCGATCCTGCTCCTTGTGCACGCCGGGGCGCTTCTCTGCCGACCACATCCTCGAGTGGACCCATCGCGGTCAGCCGGCGCCGATGCATCCCAACTACCTCGCCGAGCTCGAGGCGATCCGCACCGGCCGCCAGGTGCTCGTCGCGGCGGCCGGGATGAAGGTGCGGATCACCGCGGCCGGCCCGTGGCAGGGTGCCGTCGGCACCGTGGTCAAGCGCGGCCGCACTCGCTACCACGTCAAGGTGAAGGGCGACCTGGTCGGCGTGCCGTTCGGGGTGGCGGAGCCGGTGTGGGAGCCGGTGTGACGGAAGCGAGCGGTCAGAGCTGCTTCTGGAGGAACGCCACGATGTCCGTCAGCGCCTCCCGGGCTACCGGCACCACACCGGGGAGTGACATGAAGCCATGGATGCCTGCACCGTAGTCACGCAGATCGACCGACGTGCCGGCGGCGCGGAGGGCCTCGGCGTACTTCGTGCCGTGGTCGCGCAGCGGGTCGTGGCCGGCGATGAGGATCATCGCCGGCGGGAGGTCGGCGTGGGAGGCGGCACGCAGCGGCGAGACTTCCCAGTCCTCGATGCCGTAGGACTCGCCCAGGTAGAGCCGGCCGAAGGCCCGCATACCGCGCGAGGTCAGCACGGGCGCATCGGCGAAGAGGTCCTCGGACGGATAACGCTCATACATCTCGACGGCGGGGTAGATCAGCACCTGCGCCCGCAGCCCGCTCATACCGGCGTCGCGCGCCCGGAGCGCCGCGACCGCCGCCAGGTTCCCACCGGCGCTGTCGCCCATCACCGCCAACCGGGTGAGGTCGGCGCCTGCTGGCGGGTTGGCCAACAGCCATTCGAACGTCGCCCAGGTGTCGTCGATGGCGGCGGGATAGGGGTACTCGGGTGCCAGCCGGTAGGACGGGGAGACCACGATCGCGCCGAGCTCCAGCGCCACGTGCGAGGCGAGCCATGCGGACTGTTCGGGTGTGCCGAGGCACCAGCCGCCACCGTGGAAGTTGATCACCAGCGGCAGCGTGCCGCGGTGGCTGCGCGGGCGGTGGACCACCATCCGCGTCCCACCCGGCAGCCGGACCTCGCTGGTCGCGACCTGCGGCGGCACCGCGCCGAACACCCGTCGTCCCAGCGTCGTCACCCGCAGCGAGTCACGGCGCTCGCGCAGCGCGACCATCTGCTCGGGCGTGGCGGCTTCGACGGCGAGTCGCTTCAGGACCGCGGCGAACGCACGGGTGCGGATGGCGAGGGGCGCGGGCACGGCTGACACGCGGGCATCTTGCCAGGGTAAAGACATCGATGGGGCGAACTCCACGGAATGAATTCCGGCCGGCGGGGCACTGCGACTCATGATCTCCACCAGCATCGAGCTCGGGCGGCCCACCTCCGGCGACGTCATCGACCTCATCGTCGACGACCACCGCCTCTTCGAGCAGCTGCTGCGTCAGCTGCGCGACGGCGCCCAGGACCGGGACGCCGTACGCAAGGCCTTCGCCGACGTGCTGATCGCGCACGGCGAGGCCGAGGAGGAGCTGGTCTACCCGATCCTGCGGCGCAAGGCCGAGGACATCGGCGAGCACGAGGTCGAGCACGGCCATGAGGAGCATGCCGAGGGCAACGAGGCGCTGCTGGCGGTCCTGGAGCTGAAGGGCACCGACACCCAGGCGTTCACCGATGCGGTCGAGGAGCTCAGCAATCTGGTCACCCACCACATCGCCGAGGAGGAGCTCACCATCCTCACGCCGGCCCGCGCCGAGGTCACCGAGCGAGTACGCCGGGACCTGGGCGAGAAGTGGGCCGCCCGGCGCAACCAGCTCATCGACGAGGGCTGCGGCGCGATCGCCAACGTGCGCCGCATCGTCGAGGAGGCGAAGAGATCAGGCGTCCTCGGCGACGAGTGACGGCCCGAGCTCAGAGATCGTCGGCGTCCACGATCCGGTAGGCGTACCCCTGCTCGGCCAGGAAGCGCTGCCGGTTGGCGGCGAAGTCTGCGTCGACGGTGTCGCGCGAGACGACGGTGTAGAAGTGCGCGACCTTCCCGTCACGCCCCGGACGCAGCAGCCGTCCGAGCCGTTGTGCCTCCTCCTGACGTGAGCCGTAGGAGCCGGAGACCTGGATCGCCACCTCCGCGGAGGGCAGGTCGATGGAGAAGTTCGCAACCTTGGAGACCACCAGCAGCCCGATCTCACCGGAGCGGAACGCCTCGAAGAGCCGCTGCCGCTCCTTGACCGGCGTCTCGCCCGAGATCACCGGCGCGTCGAGATCCTCGGCGAGCTCGTGCAGCTGCTCGAGATACTGCCCGATGACCAGCGTCGGCGCGTCCGCGTGCTGCTTCACCAGCCGCTCGACCACCCCGACCTTCTCGCGCGCGCACGACGCCAGCCGGTAGCGCTCCTCGGGCTCGGCGGTGGCGTACGCGAGCCGGTCCGACGACGGCAGCGTCACCCGCACCTCGACGCAGTCCGCAGGCGCGATGTAGCCCTGCGCCTCGATGTCCTTCCACGGTGCGTCGTAGCGCTTCGGCCCGATCAGCGAGAAGACGTCGCCCTCACGGCCGTCCTCGCGCACCAGCGTCGCGGTCAGGCCGATCCGACGCCGGGCCTGGAGGTCGGCGGTCATCCGGAAGATGGGTGCGGGGAGGAGGTGGACCTCGTCGTACACGATCAGACCCCAGTCGCGGGCGTCGAGGAGCTCGAGGTGGGGATAGACGCCCTTCCGGCGGGTCGTCAGCACCTGGTACGTCGCGATGGTGACGGGGCGGATCTCCTTGGTCGTCCCGCTGTACTCACCGATCTCGTCGGGGGTCAGCGACGTCCGCTTGACCAGCTCGTCCTTCCACTGCCGGGCGCTGACGGTGTTGGTGACGAGGATCAGCGTCGTCGCCTGCGCGTGGGCCATCGCTGCCGCGCCGACAAGCGTCTTGCCGGCACCACAGGGCAGCACGACGACGCCGGAGCCGCCGTGCCAGAACGACTCCGCCGCCTCGGCCTGGTAGGGCCGCAGCGACCAGCCGTCCTCGGCGAGCTTGATCGCGTGGGCCTCGCCGTCGACGTACCCGGCGAAGTCCTCCGCGGGCCAGCCCAGCTTGAGCAGTGCCTGCTTCAGGTTGCCCCGCTCAGACGGGTGGACCGCGACGGTGTCCTCGTCGATGCGGTCGCCGAGCATGCCGGCGACCTTCTTGGCGCGGAGCACCTCCTCCAGGACCGGGCGATCGGTGGTGGTCAGGACGAGGCTGTGGACGCCCTCGAGATGGGGGCCAGCCTTCTCGAGGCGGAGTCGGCCGTAGCGGGCCATCGTCTCGGCGATGTCGACCAGCAGGGCGTGCGGTACGGAGTAGCGGGAGAACGTGAGCAGCGTGTCGACGACCTGCTCCGCGTCGTGACCGGCGGCGCGTGCGTTCCACAGGCCGAGCGGCGTGAGCCGGTAGGTGTGCACGTGTTCGGGCGACCGCTCCAGCTCCGCGAACGGCGCGATCGCCTTGCGGGCATCGCTCGCCCGCGGGTGGTCCACCTCGAGGAGCAGGGTCTTGTCCGACTGGACGATGAGCGGGCCGTCATTCACTGGGCCGAGTCTACGGACCGTTTGGTTTTGCCCCTGGGGTCAAAGCCGTCAGACCGACCGCACCGAGCTGATCCGGTGTACCGCGAAGACACGTACCTCGTCCGCTCGATGGTCGCGGGCTCGGAGCTGACCGCCGTCGACGGAGAGCGGGTCGATCACGCGGTCGGAGCGCGTGCCGTGGTTGTCGACGTACCCGATCACGACGCTCGCGCCGGCGTCGATCGCCTCGCGCAGCGCGGCCAGCGCCCCGCTCGGGTTGAGGGCCTCGCGGGTGGCCGAGGCCGGTCGGGAGGCGGCGGCCTGGTCACCGGCGCGTACGGCGGTCACCACGGCTGCGACCCGTGCGGCGTCACGTGCGGCGGCGGCCCCGGCCGGAGCCTGCCGCGGCGTCCTGGCCCGTTGAGCGTCCGGTCGCGCGACGTGCAGGGTGCCGTCGGCCGCCTCGACGACCGGTGCGACGCCGGCCTCGCGCAGCCGCGGCAGCAGCACGTCCAGCGGGACGGTCGAGATCAGCACCGTCGGCGCGAGGCGGCGCAGGCCCATCGCCGGCGCGGCCGGATGGTGGAGCAACTCGGTCAGGGCGTCCTCGTCGTCGGCGCGCAGGAACGCCTCGGCGAACCCGACCCGCACCACGCCGAAGGTCCGCGCGGTGTCGTCGATGAGATAGGTGAGCGGCTGCGGGACAGGTGTGCGGGACACGGATGCGACGAACTCGTGCAGCTCGATCGCCGTCCAGCCGAGATCCATCGCCTGCCGCACCGACGTGGGAGTGAAGCGGTAGACGGTCGCCCCGCCACGCGACTCGACTTCGGCGATGACCCCGAGCCGACGGGCCAGCGTGGTCTCCAGCGGCCCGGGTGCGACGGCGGTCAGGTCGGCCTGGAGCAGGATGTGGTCGACCGGCTCCGGCAGCAGCTTCTCCAGGGCAGGCGTTGGATCGCCGTCGTCCAGGAGCGCCGACGCGTAGGAAGCGAGGCCGCCCAGCGCTGTCACGCCCAGCGCGGCCGACTCGGTGAATGTCCAGGCGATCTCCGCCGCCCGCGACCGTGGCCGGCGCGGGCGCAGCCATGCCAGCTGAGCGAGCACGGACGGGCCGCCGGTGCCGGCGGCGAGCACCTCGCCCTCAGGCAGGGACGCCATCGCGGTGAGCGTCATCCGGCGGGTCTCGACCAGGGTGGGGGAGACCAGCTCGGGCACGAGCGCGTTCCAGGTCTTCCCGGCCGTGTCCCGCTGACCGACCAGTGCCGCGGTGCGCGGTGAGGCGAGCCAGGCTCGGACGAGCATCGTCCACCGCTCGGCCGCCGGCCTCTCGACCCAGGCGTCGTACGAGACGGTGGGCAGCCAGGCGAGGTTGCCCTCCTCGTCGGGCCCGCTCGCCAGCAGCCCGGCCGCGGCCGCCACCTCGATCAGGAGTGCCGCCGTCGACTCCTCCACGTGCAGCCGCACGGCAGCGGCGCGCAGGTCACGCACCCCTAGCCCGCCGGAGCGGAGAGCACCCGGTGGCGTCGCGCCCCAGCCGTCGAGCAGGAGCTCGACCCGGCGCACGGTCTCGAATGCCGCGCCGGCCGCCGCTCGGTCCACCAGCGCGGCGTCCCGCGAGGAGGTCGACAGGGCGGGCGGCCCATCGGCGGGCCCGGCGAGGGAGACGTCGGGTGCGACCAGCTGCACCTCGGCGAGTCCGGTGACCGCTCGTACGCCGGCGGTGGAATCCCAGGCGAGAGCGAGATCCCGAAGTCGTTGCAGCGCGTCACGGGCCGCAGTGGCGTTGGCAGGGACATTGTTCAAGAGTTGATCATCGGTGGTTTGGCCGGCCGAGATGAGGGCATCAAGAACGGTGAGCTCGAGCTGGTCCAGACCATCGAGCGCACGAATGAGCGACGAGCGGGTCGCCGCACGCGCGGCGAGTTGGGCCGAGTCTTGAGGGGCAGGAGTGGCGAGATCGGGGCGAGCGACCAGCAGACGGGACAGCCGATCGTCCGGCCAGGCGCGGAGCTGGTCGGCGAGCGAGCGATACCCCCTGTCCATTCCTCACAATCTAGCCAGCCGAGTGGTGCGCGGGTGAAGCGCCTCGTCGTGGACCACGGGAGTGCCACCGACGTCGGTCTGGTCCGAGAGGTCAACGAGGACTCGCTCCTCGCCGACGAGCCGATCTTCGTCGTCGCCGACGGCATGGGCGGCCACGACGGCGGCGATGTCGCCAGCAGCATCGCCGTGCAGCAGTTCGCCGAGCTCGCCGGGCGCACTTTCACGCTCGACGAGGGCATCGACGCGATCGTCGAGACGCTACGCGGAGCGGACGCCCGGATCGGCGAGTACGCCGCGGACCAGCGGGCCCGTGGGCATCAGGACTTCCACTCCGGCACCACCGTCGCGCTCGCCCTGGTCGTCAAGGCGCCGGCGGGCCCGCAGTGGCTGATGGCCAACCTCGGCGACTCGCGGATCTACCGCTTCTTCGAGGGCGCGCTCACCCAGGTCAGCGTCGACCACAGCCTGGTGCAGGAGCTTGTCGATGCCGGTCAGCTGACCGCGGAGCAGGCCGAGCGTCACCCGGACCGGCATGTGATCACCCGAGCGCTCGGGGGAGTGGCCTCCGCCGTACCGGACTTCTTCCACATGATGCTGCCGCCGGGCTCGCGACTGCTGCTGTGCTCGGACGGCGTGAGCGGCATGATCGAGCCCGCCACGATCGCGGCGATCCTCGATGAGCAGGGCGATGCCCGCGACGCCGCTCGGCGGCTGGTCGACGCCGCGGTCGCGGCCGGTGGGCGCGACAACGCGACCGCTGTCGTGGTCGATGTGGTGGGATGGGCCGACGAGAGTCCCTACGACGCTGCCGTACAACGGCAGAGTCTCGAGCAGAAACTCGGAGTCCTTCCGTGATCTCCTACCGTCCTGGAACCTGGTTCGGCATCGTCGGCGAGCACGCCACCGTGCTGCTGCCGCCGTCGGAGAAGGCGCGCGCCGGCACGCTCTGGGCGCTGGTCGACGACGGCGCAGGCTTCGACGATGTCCTTGATGCGCTCGTCTCCGCGGGATTGCGCGCGCTGCCCGGCTTCGTGCTCCTGTCCACGGAGGACGACCTCACCCGGGTCGTGGTGCGCGGGCCGTCCAAGGCCTCCTTCGTCACCGATGAGGGCGATGTCGTCGTCGAGGGCTCGACCTCCTCGACCTGGGTCGAGCGGTCACTCCGTGGCGTTACCGGCCTGTCGGTCGTTCTCGAGGACACCGACGAGCCGTTGCTGACGCTGCACGGTGGTCTGATCCGGCTCGCCGCGCTGGTCTCGCCGGGCCAGGTCGAGACGGTGCAGGCGCCCACTCCGGTGGCGGTGCCCGCTGCGACCCCGCCCGCGTCAGCCCAGGCGCCCGCGCCGCTCCCGCTCTCCGGCGACGCCGGTGAGGTGTCCGGCCCCTACGCTGCGGTCCTTCCGTTCCCGGCAGGTGCCCCGGCCGCTCCGGCGATCGCCGCGGTGCCCTCCTCCGGCGCCGGCCCGGACGCTGGTGAGGCCGACGCTGCCGACGCTGGCCAGCCGGACCAGGCAGATGCGCCGATCGATGCTCCACGGGTGGCGGAGTCGGCCGACGCGCCCGCCGACGAGCCCGCCGAGGGCGCAGCTGGCGAGTCCGGCGACGACCTCGACGTCCCGGCCTGGGCATCGGCCTCCAACGACCCGCTCACCGGGCCGGTCGACGACGAGTCCTGGGCCGACGAGCCGACCGGTCTGATCCCCATCGTCGGCGCGGAGGAGCCGGTCGAGCCGGCCGTCGAGCCACCGGCGGAGGAGCCGGCCGCTCAGGAGCCCGCGACCGAGGAGGCCGCGTCCCCGGAGCAGTCCGCTGACTCCTCACCCGAGCCGCCCGCATGGACGCCCCAGACCCCACCGGGTCCGGGGCTTCCCGGCGCCGTACCGCCTCCGCCGCCGTTCCCACCCGCGCCCCCTGCCCCGCCGGCGCCGCCGTACCCCCCGAGTGCCCTGGACGTCCCGTCCTGGGGCGCGGTTCCGAGTGCGGAGCAGGCCGAGGCCGAGGAACCGCAGCAGCCGGAGCCCGAGCAGGCCGCTCCGCCGGCACCGCCCACCGACGATCACGACGGTCTCACCCGTGCCGGTCTGCCCGACGCTGCGCTGCTCCCGCCGCCGCCAGGTATCCCGGGCCAGCAGGCGGCGCCCGCGGTGACTGCCTACCCGGTGGCCAAGCTGGAGTTCTCCCACGGCGAGCAGGTCGACGTCGACCGGGTGGTCATCGTGGGCCGCGCGCCGGAGGCGGGCCGCTTCTCGCTGGCCGAGCAGCCGCTGCTGGTCACCGTCCCCAGCCCGCACCAGGAGATCTCCTCGACGCACATCGAGATCCGCCCCGGTACCGGCGTGGATCACGGCGCCGCCGTCGTCACCGACCTGGGCTCGACCAACGGCACCGTGGTGGTGCAGCCCGGTCTCGGACCCGAGGAGCTTCGTCCGGGTGTTCCGGTCCAGCTCATGCCCGGCGCCCTCATCGACCTCGGTGATGGCCTCACCATCAGGGTCACTCAGCCGTGAGCGGGCCCGTCTCGGGACGGGTGGTCGCCGATCCCGACCGCCGCTTCTACGCCTGGGTGATCGACAGGCTGCTCTCACTGGTGGTGTACGCCGCTGCGGCCGCTGCGGCGTACCTCGCGCTGATCCGCCCCGGTCACACGCTGCTGGGCGTGGTCGTGGTCGTCGTGGTTGCACTGGTGGTCTGGTTCGTCGGCGCACTGATGACCGGGCTGGCCGGTGTCACGCCGGGCAAGTCGCTGTGCGGGCTCAAGGTGGTCAGTGCGGCGACCGGAGAGCCGGTCGGACTCGGCGCGGCGCTGGTGCGGCAGGCGATCGTCGGCGTCGGTGGCTATCCCACGGCCGGGTTGGGGGACGCCACGCTGGCGTGGATGGCGACCCTCGACGACAGCGGCCTGCGTCGCGCCTGGCACGACCGGGTCGTCGGTTCGGTGGTCGTCGAGGCTCGACCGCAGGAGGCGGTGGCGGTCGCCGAGGAGCAGCTGCCCGAGCGGGTCGTGAACCTCACCGCGATGCGGCTGATGCCGGCCGAGGCAGTGGCGGTGCCCCCGACCCAGGCGCCTGCTCCGGTAGCCGCCCAGGCGGTGGGACAGGGTGCCGCGTCGGCACCGGCCGGGACAGCGCCGATCCCGCGGCTCGCATCGGGCTCAGCGGCCTCGGCCGTGCCTGCTACTCCCACGCCGCCCGCATCGCCTCCGACTTCCACCGCTCCGCCGGCACCGGCACGCGTTCCTCAAGCTCCTCCGGTTCCGGCCGCGGCCCCGGTCGCTCCGGTGGTGCCCCGGGCGAGCGCAGCCGTTCCCGCGACGCAGCCGCCGGCAGCGCCGGTCCAGGCGCGTTGGCGGGTCACCTTCGACACCGGTCAGAGCTTCGTCGTCGAGGGCCTAGCCCTCGTCGGCCGCAGCCCCGAGCCGCGACAGGGCGAGCAGGCGGCCCACCTCGTGCCCCTGCAGTCCGCTGACATGTCGCTGTCGAAGACCCACGCCCAGTTCGGCGTCGTCCCGGACGGCACCCTGGTCGTGATGGACCGTGGCTCGACCAACGGCACGGTCCTGATCCGCGGCGGCGTCACCAAGCCGCTTCCCGCGCGTCAGCCCGCGACGCTGCTTCCCGGCGACCGGGTGCGCTTCGGGGATCGGGAGATGTCGGTCGTTCGCGAGGCCTGAGGCGGCTGCTGCCTCGGCGTACCTGACCTTCCTCACGGTTCTCCGGCGTGTCGGCGTGAGGAACGTCAGGTGCCAGCGGCCTAGGGGTTGGCGATCTTCGCGAAGTCGGCCGGCCGCTTGATCCACTTCGCGTCGCCGGCCGGCCAGACCAAGGCGAACACCTTCCCGACCACATCGGAGACCGGCACGAAGGCCGCACCCGAGTCGCAGGTGCCACCACCTCCACCCGACGGGCACAGGTGGTAGGAGCTGTCCGCCGACTCCCCGCGGTTGTCTCCCATCACGAAGAGCTTCCCCTTGGGCACCGTCGCGCTCCAGCCCTTGCATCCGGCCATCGGTCCGTTGCAGGCACTCTGTGGAGCGATGTACGTCGCCTCGTCCAGCGCCGTGCCGTTGACGCTGATCCGGCCCTGGGCGTCGCAGCACACGATCTTGTCGCCG
>Ga0164242_10004676_pt1 | contig 15334 bp, 11 predicted proteins | sample OricomgcompostMG_FD_108783 | JGI IMG/M metagenome (GOLD analysis project Ga0164242, IMG submission 108783) | Miracle-Growth compost microbial communities from Emeryville, California, USA - Original compost - Miracle growth compost (MG) ... | reverse complement strand
TCAAGGAAAACACCTATCCTCCCATCTATGCTCGCCATCCATTATCGTAGCTCCGTAGGCTCTGCCAGATTGCCCGGCCCTACCAAGACAGGCGAGCGACATCGCCGGTCCAGCAAGGACATGGCCTCTGCCGCGAAATCTGCAATAGCCTAAAAATGTCCTATATTTTATATTATTTTGCCTTTGTGCCAGGATCAGACGAGGTCCGCGACGCGTTCCCGCTCTGTCCTTCCAAATTCGCGCAACCCGCAAGCACATGATTTTGGAGTTGGTCATGCACCAATATCGCACCCATACCTGCGGCGCCCTCCGAGCCACCGACGTCGAGCGGGAGGTTCGCCTGTCCGGCTGGGTTTTCCGCAAAAGGGATCACGGTAACCTGCTCTTCATCGACTTGCGCGATCACTACGGTGTGACTCAGGTCGTGCTCCAACCGAGCCGCGCCTTCTTCGAGGCCGCGACCCATCTGCGTCCCGAAAGCGTGATCACGATCACCGGCAAGGTCACGGCACGCGAGCCCAATACGGTGAATCCCAATATGCCGACGGGCGCGATCGAGGTCGTCGCCGATGCCCTGGAAATCCAGTCGCTGGCCGAGGTGCTACCGTTCCAGATCGACGGCGACGAGCCGACGGCGGAGGAGCATCGCCTCAAGTACCGCTTCCTCGACCTGCGTCGCGATAAGATGCAACGTAACGTCATCCTGCGCGCCAAGGTGATCGCTAGCATCCGGCGCCGCATGACGGACATGGGTTTCAACGAGTTTCAAACGCCGATCCTGACCGCCAGCTCACCGGAGGGGGCACGCGACTTTCTCGTGCCCAGCCGCATGCATCCGGGCAAATTCTACGCGTTGCCGCAGGCTCCCCAGCAGTTCAAGCAGATGCTCATGGTGTCGGGATTCGACCGCTATTTCCAAATCGCCCCGTGCTTTCGCGATGAGGATGCGCGGGCCGATCGCTCGCCCGGTGAGTTCTACCAGCTCGATATGGAAATGAGCTTCGCCGGTCAGGAAGACGTCTTCGCCGTCGTCGAGCAGTTGTTGCATGCCGTCTTTACCGAGTTCACCAGCAAGACCGTCGCCCCCACGCCGTGGCCGCGCATCCCCTACGACGAGACGATGCTGCGTTATGGCAACGACAAGCCAGACTTGCGCAACCCGTTGACGATCGATGATGTAAGCGGGCTATTCGCTGAAACCGAGTTCAGAGCATTCCGCAGCGCCATCGAAAAGGGCGACGTCGTGCGCGCCATACGGGCGCCAGGTGCCGCTACCAGGCCGCGCAGCAGCTTCTACGATAAGCTCGTCGACTGGGCGACGAAGGAGGGCGCTAAGGGCCTTGCCTACCTCATCTGGACCGACGACGGCGTCAAAGGTCCTATCGGCAAATTCCTGAAACCCGAGCAGCTCGACGCGCTCAAGACCCAGCTCGGCATCAGCAGCGGCGACGCGGCCTTCTTCGTCTGCGACAAAAAACCCGCCGCCGCCAAGCTTGCCGGCCTGCTGCGGACGAAGCTCGGCGAAGACATGGATCTGATCGAGAAGAACGCCTACCGGTTCTGCTGGATCGTCGACTTCCCGATGTTCGAGAAAGACGAGGAGACGGGTGAAACCATTTTCTCGCACAACCCCTTCTCCATGCCTCAAGGTGGTATGGATGCCCTAGAGCGCATGGATCCGCTCGCTATCAAAGCCTACCAATACGACGTCGTCTGTAACGGCATCGAGCTGTCGAGCGGCGCCGTTCGGAACCACAGGCCCGAGATCATGTACAAAGCTTTCGCCATCGCCGGCCACGGCCCTGAGGTGGTGGACCACAAGTTCGGCGGCATGATTCGTGCCTTCAAGTTCGGCGCCCCGCCTCACGCCGGCATCGCCCCCGGCATCGACCGCATCGTCATGCTGCTCGCCGAGGAGAGCAACATCCGCGAGATCATCGCCTTCCCTCTCAACCAGAAGGGGCAAGACTTGCTGATGAACGCACCGACGGAAGTCTCCGTGAAGCAGCTACGCGACGTGCACATTAAAATCGACGATGCTGCAATCGCCAAGGTCAAGGCCGCCGAGGCCAAACCGTCCTAAGAGGTCTAAGATAGCCGCCAACTATCTCCCGACAGCCAAACGACGGCAGCTTAAACAGCTGCCGTCGTCATGTCCGATTGGCAATATCGACCTTACGGAGTGGTCGCGCCAGCCGGGGCTTCTTCGCTCGACGCGACTTCGACCTGGGTCTTGCACGAAGGGCAGATGTGCCGCGTACCATCCCGCTTGGTCACCTTCTCGGTTAGAAGAGGGAAGTTGCAGTTCTCGCAAGCCTGGTTGATCGGCTTATCCCAAACGGCATACTGGCAGCCCGGGTAGTTCGTGCATCCCCAGAAGGTTTTGCCCGTCCGCGTGCGTCGAGGCACGAGATGTCCCGAACAGCCTTCCTCCGGACACTTGACGTCCGATTGCGGACTTTTCACCGTCGGGCAACTCGGATAATCGGAACAGGCGATATAGTCGCCATAGCGTCCCGAGCGCACGATCATATTCTTGCCGCACTTGGGGCACTGGTCGCCGGAGTACTTGGGTTCGTTGACGATGATCTGACCGTCAGGATCGCGAGAGAACTCGCGCGTGTTGCGGCACTTGGGATAGTTTGAACAACCAAGAAACTCGCCGCGCGAGGACCACTTGATGTGAAACTTGCTCTCGCACCGGTCGCAGACGATATCCGTCGGCTCGGACGAAGCCTTGACGTTGCGCATCCCGGACTCGGCGGTCTTCACCTGCTTGGCGAAAGGCTCATAGAAGTCCTTCAGAATGTCGCGCCAGCGCACGGTCCCTTCCTCGACTTTGTCGAGTGTCTCTTCCATGCCGGCCGTAAAGAGCACGCTCAAAATATCCGGGAACGATTGGACAAGCAGCTCGTTAACCTTCTCGCCGAGCACCGTCGGCTCGTAACGGTTGTCGGCTTTTTTGATGTAGCCGCGGTCCACGATAGTCGAAAGGATCGTCGCATAGGTTGACGGTCGGCCGATGCCCTTCTCGTCGAGTTCTTTGACGAGTGAGGATTCGTTGAATCGGGGAGGCGGCTGCGTAAAGTGCTGCTCGAGATTCAAAGCTTTGAGCGCGACCTTCTCGCCCTCCTTGAGCGGCGGCAACATGTTGCCCTCGCCCTCGCCGGCGGCTTCCCCTTCGTCCTCGTCCGCACGCCGGCGCTCCTCGTCTTGACCCTCCTCGTAAACTTCCAGGAAGCCCTTGAAGATGAGGCGTGAGCCCGTAGCCCTGAGGCCGATCTTTCCTTTATCGGCGTCGAAGTCGACGGACATCTGATCATAAACGGCCGGCTTCATCTGACAGGCAATAAACCGGTTCCAAATGAGGCGATACAGGGACAGTTGGTCTTTGCTTAAGATACTCGCAACACGCTCCGGCGCGTAATCGAGGCTGGTCGGACGGATCGCTTCGTGCGCGTCCTGAGCCGATTTCTTCGATCGGTACTGAACGGCTTTGTCGGGAGCGAAGTCCTCGCCATACTTAGTCTTGATGAATTCGCGCGCGGCGGCGACCGATTCGTCCGAGAGACGGGTCGAGTCGGTCCGCATATATGTAATGAGGCCGACCGGGCCCTCACCTTCGACATCAACGCCTTCGTAGAGACTTTGAGCCACCGACATGGTGCGTTTCACGTTGAAGCCGAGCTTACGGTAAGCCTCCTGCTGCAGCTTCGACGTAGTGAACGGCGGGACTGGGTTTTTCTTGCGCTCGCGCTGCTGGACACTCTTGACCAGAATCTGCCCGCCTTCGATCCGCTGGCGAATCGCTGTGGCTTCGGCTTCAGCCTGAACGCGGTAATCTTTACCGATCTTCTGACCGTCAACAGCCATGAGCCGCGCCAGGACGGTCGGCGGGGAGGCGGCGTCGAGCTGGGCATCCACCGTCCAATATTCATCGGGTCGGAACTTGCGAATCTCGGCCTCACGCTCGCAGATGAGGCGCACGGCAACGCTCTGCACACGGCCGGCGGAGAGGCCTCTCTTTACTTTTTTCCAGAGCAGAGGACTGATTTGGTAGCCCACGAGGCGGTCGAGAATGCGTCGAGCCTGCTGCGACTCATACTTGTTCAAATCGAGCTCACCCGGATGGCTGATGGCGTCCTGCACACCTTTCTTGGTGATTTCCTGAATTAGAACGCGCTGAACCTGCTCCTTCGGCTTGCCGATCTCGGACGCGATATGCCACGCGATCGCCTCGCCTTCGCGGTCGGGGTCAGGTGCCAGAAAGACCGCCTCGGCGTTCTTTGCCGCCACCATGATATCTTTGAGGATTTTCTCCTTACCCGGAATGGTCACATACTGCGGCTCAAAGTCATGCTCGAGATCGACGCCAAGCGAGCGGCCGGGCAAGTCCTTCACGTGGCCCTTGGATGCCAGGACCTCGTAATCCTTGCCTAGGTACTTTTTGAGGGCTTTGACTTTGGTCGGAGACTCGACGACTACCAGATACTTCGTCATTTTTTCGCATTCCCCGCTCACCTCGAAGCACCAGCTTCCATCATAGGGAAAGGGCTGGAGGTGGGCTGTGTATCAGACAGAGCAACAAATCAATTGTAATGATCCTCGGGCCGACCTTCTAGGATCTCATGCAGACTTTCCGGCCCGATACCTGAGAGCGACGGAGTCAATCCCTCAGCAAGGAAGGCTTCCACCTCGCTGCGGTCCCAATCCCGCGTGTCAGCGGTGCGCAGACCTTCGAGCAAGCGTTCAGCCGCATCCTGGGTCATATGTCCCCGCCGACGACAGGCTTCCACCGCCAGCCTAAGACGAGACTGAATGCACACCCGCTCAAGTGGATGCTCGATGCGCAGGTGTTGGGAAACAGGCTGCAGCATACCAAGAGTATCCATTAGATTTCCCGAAAGGGCCGCCCGGTCGAGCCATTCCATCGCTCGGCCGATGCCATCTGTGGAAAACCCATGCTCTTTTAGATCTTTACGGATAAGTCTAGCCTCATCCGGATCCACGCCGCTGCGGCTGACCAGATCGGCGATATGGCGAACTGCCAACCACCACTCCTGTGTCACGTCTGTCACATCTACCTTTTGCTGACCGCCCATGAGCCACCTCGTGCAGACACTGCTCGGCGTCATTGCCATTGCCAATCGGCTGGGCTTTCGGAGTACATGTCAGTCCTTAGCACCTGCCCGCCTACCCTGGCAACCATGCGAGATTTAAGCGATCACCTAGCCATAATTAGCTGATTAATCTATATTTGATCATTAAAGTCATTGGAATTGTTTAGATTTTTAATAAGTTCTGTGGCTGAAGCAAAGGCCATCGCTCCGTCTATCAAGAGTGCCTCAGAGCCATCAGCACGCACGTCGCCAGGAGGGTGCTTGAGGACCGCAACCTCCCTGCCCTGATCGAGAGCAAAGCGCGCCGTGACGAGCGCCCCCGAGCATCGCGCGGCCTGCATGACGACGGTGAGTGGCGCCAGACCAGCGATGATTCGATTGCGCGCCGAAAAGTCCACCGGCCGGCACGTCGCCTCCCACAACCGCTCACTCAGGAAGAGGCCATGACCAGCACCCAGGCGCTGAAACACGGCATCGTTGCCGCGCGGGTAGAGTCGCGCGAGCCCACCTGCGAACACGCAGATCGCTGGGACCGGTAACAAGCCCAGCGCCAAAACGCCGTGATGCGCGGCAATGTCGCAGCCAAAAGCCCCGCCGCTCACGACGACACACCCCGCTTCGGCTAGCATCCGGCCGAGGGTGAAGCTCTCTCGCATCGCTAGCGCCGACGCCTTGCGCGAACCAACGACACTGACACAGCTGCGACTTAAGAGCTGTACATCACCCTGATAGGTGAGCCCAAGCGGCGGATCCGTGAGCGCTCGCAGCAAAGCCGGATACTCTGGATCGCTCAGCGCCAGAAAACCAGCCTCGGCTGCGGTTAGTGCCCGGAAGTGGGACGACGCGGCACGAGCCAGGGCTTCCCGGCCTGCGCCGCCGTAGCGGCGCTCGACGCCCCCAGTCCATGGACAAATCGCCGCGCCGTCGCTCCAGGCCCAGGCCACTAAATCGAGCCAGACTCGCTCCCCGAGCTTCTCCAGCTCAGGAAGACCCGACCAGGTCCGCTCCCACAGCGCGCACGCATCCTCTTCGTCCGCGGGCGGCGGCAGCCAGCGATGCGTAAGCTGTGCGGCAACATACGTCAAAGCCAGAAGCGTGCGCAGCGCCGTCATCCTCTCCCCTCCCGTAGGATCTTGGAGCGCTTCCCCGGCACGGAGAAGCGCGACCCCGAGAGGATAGGAATTTTAAGCTGCCGCGGCCACGGACATGCGCCCCGACCGACACCTCAGCCTTTGCCTGTCCGGTCGCCGATACGCACTTCCTTGGTGTTGCGCACGACATAGCCCACGGCACCTGCGTCGGTCGTGTCGATGATGCGCATGACGCCAACCTTCTCATAGTCGACAGGTAAATCCGCCGAGCCGAACGCGGAGGTGACGTAGCCCGGTGTGGAGTAAATCGGCAAGTACATACCGGGCGACACGCCTTCGCTATTACCCTTGTCGATGAACGCGTAGTGGCCCGTACCGCCGATCGCCTGATCGCGGTACTCAAAACCGACAATATCTGCCTGAACCGACGCCAGCGAACCGCTGCCGCCGCCCTCCGGAACCTGCCGGCGCGTCGAGATGTAGCTCACAATAACGTCGTTAGGCAGAACCGAGAGGCGGTTGTCTTGGACCACGCCCACGTAAACGCTCTCACCGACCTTCCGGTCGATGCGCAGGTTGGCGATAAACTCATACTTATACCCGACCGTGTCGCCACTACCTGGGCTATCCACCTCGCCCTCTGGGCGAAGCACAGTGTAGAGGGTACCGGCGGTGAGCTCTCCCGAGCCCTCGACGAGCGCCTGCTGATTGGGGCTCAAGCTGATCCCGCCGTCGCGGCCACCGAGCACGAAACCAAGCGGCTCTTTCTCTTGAGCGTAGATGAAGCCCGGCACTTGCAAATGTATAGAGCCGCCCTCGTAAAGGCGGCCGCCGCTCAAGATTTGGCCGTCGATCGCATCGGCGACTTGATCTGGGCCGACCACCTCTGTCGTCTGCTCTTCGGCCGCCTGCTCCACGGGAAAGATGACTTTCTCCGCTACGAGCTGCTGCTCATCGAGATTTCCTTTGTCGATGGGAATCACGTCGTCCTCGGTGACGACCTGCAGGTAGGGGGGCGTCTCGTCATCACCCGGATAAAAGCGCAGCCGCATGTTCGGGAAGATAAAGTGCGGGTTCTTGATCTCGGGGTTGAGGGCCCAAAGCTTCGGCCAATAGCCCGGCTCATCGAGGAGCTGATCACAGATGTCGTAGAGCGTATCGCCTTGCTCGACCTTGTATTCTTCGGGGGCCTCACCTTCGGCCATGATGCGCTGCGTCCCCGGTACAGGCGGTGCGCCGGCAAACTCATTAGGCGGCGGTAGAGGAGGCGCCGTAACCACGGGACCTGGGTCCACGGGCGGCTGGACAGGTACGTCGGCACTCGCCGGCGGAGGCGGCTGTGTTCCGTTGATGGGGGCGCTGCCGTTCCCCAAAGGAGCGGCGTTGGACGACGGTGCTCCGGCGCCTGACATCTCGTTCATCAGTGCCTGCGCATCAGCAGGATTCGTCTGCAGGTTTTGCGAATTGTTGACGGGGGCTGAGCCATTGACGGCGGACGGCGCGGCCCCGCCGCTGTTGCTTACTGGCGTGACGTTTGGCTGCATCGTATCGATCTGGCTAGATTGCTGCGCATTACCAGCCGCCGGCGCTGCCGATCCGCCACTGTTGGCCGGCGTCGCCTGGCCGCCGTTCGCGGCTGCCGCACCGAAGGCATTCGCTGATGCAGCAGCCGCGCCAGACTGGGTGTTGCCAGCGCCGCCATTGGCCGGGCCGAAGGCGTTGTTCACGCTGCTCTGCGCCCCATCGCCGCTGGCACCATTGCCGGCGCCGGAATTGGCCGAGGTGTTGTCATTGAATAAACTGCCGCTATCGTCACCACTATCGACGTTGAACCCATCCGCATCGTTCGACGCCGGAAAGTCGTTCGTCGGTGGCACGGCGTTGCCGCTGGTTTCGTTGTTTGACTCCGAGCCAAGCTCGTTGACATTATCCGTCGGTGTCGCGCTCTCGAGGCCTTCCTGCGAGTCGAGATCGCTACCGTTCTTGTCGGCGTTGCCAGAGTTTTCGGAATTCGATGGCGACGCAAACGCATCGGCGCCTTGCCCTTGCGCGTACGGTGCGAAGGCAAGGAGTGAGGTGATAGCGAGAGCCAAACTCGCCCAGCCTGTAAGCCTCGTCTGCATTCAAAGATTCTTCTTGAGGTTCTGGAGCTCCATGGCCGCCATCTCGGCCGCCTCGGACATGGGATACTCCTGTGTCACATCGCGGAAAGTCCTAAGCGCAGTCTCGCGCATATCGAGCTGGATTTCGGCACGACCAAGCTCCAGCTTGGCGAGCGGCGCCCATGGACTCGTTGGGTACTTCTTCAGAAAATCGATCAAATCCTGGCGAGCCGTATTGTATTCTCTAAGCCCCGCCCAACACTTCGCTGTCCAGTAGGCTGGCAGGCCGCCTTTGATCTTGTCGCCAAAACGCTTGGCGATCGCTGCATAGGCCACAATCGCACGGCCAAAAAAACCGCCGCGGTACTGGTCGTGCGCGTCCGCCAGCATCGTCTGAAACTTTGCCGCGTCCTCTTTCGTCATCTCGTCTTCTGCTGGCTTCGCCGGCTCGGCCTTGACCACCGGCGCCACCTTAACCGGCTTGAGGGTGACAGGCTCCTCGTGCTTCGGTGCCGGAGCGGCGGGACGGCGCAGCTCTTCAGGAACGAGGCCGAGCGTCAGCCCCTTCTCGAGGATGCGGATGCGCTCTTTCTGCCGATAGACTTCCTCCTCGAGCTCGTCGACGCGCGACCAAAGTTTCGCGAGCTTCAGCTCCTGGTCGTCCGCCGCCGGCACTCGCCCCGGCGAGGACACGCCTGCAGCCGCTGTCCCTTGCGGCGCGTCTGTGTGCCCCCCCGGCCCTCCGTCCGAGAAAGACGCCAAGGTGCTACAGCCGCTCAAAGCGAGCGAGCAGAGGACGAGACACGCGGTCCTTGTGAGAACCATGAAACTTCTCCTGGAAACGACGAATAGCCGACCATTTGCCAAAAATCGCCTGGACGGCGGCCTAAACTTAGATGGCGTCGGCCTGAGCGAGCTGTTGGATAAACTGCCTGACGGCCAGGCGCACCTGCTCCGACGGATTGATAAACTCGGCGCCGAAGCGATAAGAGCGCATGTAGGCCGAAGGCTCTGTGGACTCTTTGACGTACTCACGGATCCGCTTGAACCAACGGATCTCGAGACTGATGTCGAGCGGTTGTTGCATCGGCAGGACCAGCTTGGCCCGGTCGTCGATCATGCCGCGCTTCAATGCCGTAGTGACCGCAGGAAAACGCGTCAACGCGCAGAGACCGCCAAAACTCACGTCGGCGACGCCGACATAACTGGCGACCGTGCGATAGACCGGATAGAAAGGCGGCGCCGTGGCATCTTCTTCTTCCGGCTTCCAAACACTCAGGTCGATGAATGCCATTAAACCGTCGGTGCAGTTATAGCGGGCGTTCTTGCGACGCTCGATACTGACTAGCGACAGCGGCAGAGCCACGACGATACTGTTTTGTCCGCGGCTCAAGATCGACGACACGAACAAGACCTTCGTCGACATCATGACGAATTCGACCTGTACCCGTGTCTGGCCGGCGAGGTGTTGAATGCCTTTCTCGGAAATATTGCTGATACGGAGAGCCGGCGTCGAGGATTCGACAATGTTGGTCGCACGCCCCTTGACCGTAATGCCCGAGGCTGAAGCCACACCTGAGCGCACCATGACCTGCAGACTGGCCTGACAGATCCTGCGCAGGATCCTAAGCACCCGCTCCTGATTCGAGATTTTTAGACGATTCTCGTTCATTGACTTCGAGTCCCGCGGGCCTGGCAGCGAGAGAGGCGGACTGCACGAGCAGAAGGCCCAGATAGAACCAAAGGGCGTATAGATAACCTGAATCCCGGAGATTGTTTTGCATGAGGCCGCTGACGAGCGTCGCGACGATTAGGTAGCTGATTCCTTGTCCCGCGTGACGACATAAACGCCGCGCTGCCATGGTCAAGCCGATAAAGAACGCGACAAGGCCGAAAAAACCGAGCAGACCGCTGTCGGCCAGAATTTGGAGGAAGATATTATGGGCTATGTACAGATTATCATGGTTGCCGGCTGCCGTGTAGTAGGCGATCGCCGCGGGCTGCCGGCCGGCAAGTGTCACGCCAAACATCGGGTGATCCAGAAACATCTGCGCGTGCAGTCGCCAATATTCAAGGCGGTGAAACCGCTGCGTTAGGGGAACTTTTTGGTTAAAAAGCTCGCGGTAGCGGCCAATCATCGAACCTTCGAGCCAAAGGATCACCGCCGTGAGAGCGGCACCTCCAGCGAGCCACCATTTATAGCACAGGGCCCGCCGCCCCTCGCATACCGCCAGCGTGACGACAAGCACGACCAGAACGAAACGCGAACCCGATATCAGCAGCGTCAGGAGCGCCAACACCAGGACAGCTCCCCAGGCCCATCGCTCGCGCCGCAGGAGCATAGTGCCCGTGCGGAAGAGCATGGCGGCGGCGGCAAGCACCGTTAGCACCAAGTTATACCCAAGGGTCAGGGGATGGCTCATGAAGCCCGAGACGCGGTAGACGCCATAAGCGAAACGATTCCCCTCTAGTACCGCGTGGAAACCGTGGACCCAATCGACACCGGTCGCCCGCTGCGCGAGGCAGTAGACGAAGTGCACCGCCAGCCAAGCAGCGAGCCACGGCGCCACTCGTCCAGGCGTAAAGCCGCGCCGCACCAGGACGATCATAGCTCCTGAGAGGACCAGCCAAGTCAGGCCGAGCTTTAACACGAGGTTCAAGCTCACTCTCGTCACGACCGGAAAAGACTGTGCATAATCGGAAAAGAACGTGCCGATCACGCCGCTCACCAACATCGCGGCGATAAACAGGCAAACGCCCCAATCGATCGGTCGCACGCCTTCGGCTAGGGCCGCAAGCAGGTTGCTTTGGTCCCTCGTCCCCGCCTTGAAAGGTAAGCCACTCGGACGAGCAAAGCGCCAGCGACCACCGCTCACAAGCCAGAGCAACAGCAGGAAGCAGAGCACATAACACGGAAAGGGCGGCAACAACGTCGCCGTAGCGGCCAGTACCAGCAGAGTGCCCGGATAAAGCAGCCTGTCCTTCATCGACACCTCGCGAGACTGTGGCGGCGTCCTAAGTTCAACAGAAACGCTCCGTCCCAGCAAGCGGATAAGCGACCGGATGTTGGGATGCTTTTGGGGTGCATAACGCCCCGCCACGGGGTTAATCTCCTAGTGTAACTGTTCAGCATCTCTCGGGGGCAGCGTTCAGAAGTGATATTCCGCGGCAGGGGTCCCCGCGAGCCGGCGAGTGGGGGGACTGCGGTCCGGTGCTCACATCCTGAGGGATCCTTGAGCTAAAGCTCAAGGCTGCTCGGCGGACAAGCCACTGGCTTGTCCGAAGTCTCCCTCGCGATGCTCCGGTCCTCGGATTTCCACCACGGAATACCACTTCTGAACGCTGCGAGGCCGACTCGAGAAAGTGGATACTCTGAATAGTTACATCTCCCAGAGATAGCCTAAGGAGCCGCTTTTGCGTCGTCTCGTTCTTTTACTTGCGTTCATCTGCCTAGTCTTCGGCGGCGCCGCGCTGGCATTCGCCCAAAGCGACCTGCCGGCGCGTCAGGAAGAGGAGATGACGCCATTTCGCAAAAGCTACTGGGCCATCGAGCTCACACGTAACTTTCCCGCCTCGTACTCGCAGAACCTCTTCAGCCCCGGCGGCTATTTCCCGACCATTCGCTATCTGCACAACCTCGATGCCAACTGGATGATGGGCGTCGGTGGCGGCTTCAAGATGTTGAACCGCCGTCCGGAGACAGCAGGCGCCCAACTGACGGCGAAGTTCGGCCCGACGTTGGCGATCCTAACTTTGAGCCATGAAACCCTCTACGTCGTTCGCCTCTACCATCCGACCTATCTGCTCCTTGGACCTCGCCTTCTCTATATGCTACCGACCACGGCGGCGCGTCTGCCCTTTCAGCGCGATCCCTATTATGCGAGCGAAATCGGCGGCGCCTTCACCGCTCAGTTGGTACGTCTCGTCGGCGAGCGCGGCATGCTCACATTCCGGGTAGGTCGGTGGCGCGGCACAAAGACAACGCGCCTCCAAGGCTTCGAAGCAGCCATAGGTTACGCCATGAGCATGGATTGACCCAGACTCATTCAGCTGCAGCCGGCGCCAACGAGGGCGGAGCATCGAATGCCGCCAACTCGGCCTGCGTGCACCGCGGCAGACGCAGTTGAGAGACCCAGCCAAATCGCTGCGTCGGCCAAAGGTGACTCAGACCGAACTCGCTCACGTACCGATTCTTCGGACTAACCTCCGCGAAATTTCGCGCGCTTGCATAGACAACGGCGCCCTGACTCACATAGATACGGTCTGTTCGCGCCGGGCTCTCGTCACCAACAGTGGCGAGAAAAATATCGTTGGTCGGTGTCGCGGTATAACATTTGCTGTCGATCTGGCAGAACCCGGACGAGGTGTCCTTGAGTCCGAGATCGCGCACGAGCGCGCTCAAGCTCAAGGTGCCCGCGTCTCCCGGCATATAGCCCGCAATAATGATCCGCTTGGAGCAAACATGCTCCTGGCGAATCCATTCGCGCACGCGCTCCTTAATGAAGTCGTACCACTCGTAACGACCTATACCTTCGTCTTTCGGCATATCGACGTTGAAAGCCGCGACTTTCTGGCCCTCGTAGGCAAACGTCGCGGCCAGCATGTAGCCCGATGTCCCCAGCTGCCAGATGTTCCGGTGTTCCGGCGCGGCGGCCGTGAACCGGAACGGCACATCCAGCGCGATCGCCATCGATTTATGCTCTTGCGTATCGCTATAGCGCTCGACCTCCTGCGTACGCCACTCGTAATCGGCCAGGGATCCAGCGCTCAGAATGCGGCGATCCGACTCCGCGGTACTGCCCGACCGTGCCATCATCTGCTGCAAAACCAGCAGATCCGGCTTAGTATTGCGGAGCTCCAAGTCAATGAGCTCAAGGCGGTCGCGCCGAAAAATCCAGTCGCCCTTCCAGGCCTTCTTGGCCAGACGGCTGGGCTGCCTCTGGTCGAACAACGCCACCGTCTGCACGGTAAGCGCGCGCTGATCGAAACCGCCGTTACGACTCAAAACACCGGTGACACAGCCACCCTGGAGGAGCACGAGTCCCACCAGGGTTGCAGCTTGCGCGCCCCGTTTAATAATCCAAGCCATCAGCACCCAATGTAGCGTGAGATAACCAACCGCTGAATCTCGCTCGTGCCTTCACCGATCCTGAGTAAGGCTGCATCGCGGTAGAAGCGCTCGATAGGATATTCCTTCATCAGCCCATATCCGCCGAAAGTTTGTTGACCTTCCCGCGCGCAGTACTCGGCCACCTCCGAGCAGTAGAGTTTGGCCATCGCCGCTTGTTTCTGGAACGGCTTGTGACTCTGTTTAAGCCAGGCCGCCTTATAGAGAAGCCCCTCGGCCGCTTCAATTCGCGTCGCCATCTCGGCAAGCTTGAAAGCAACCGCTTGATGCTTAACCAGCGCTCGCCCGAAAGTCTTGCGCTCCTGCGCGTAGCGCAGCGTCATCTCGTAGGCGCCCTTGGCTAACCCAAGACCCATAGCCCCGATCGAGAGGCGACCGTTGTCGAGCGTCTCCATCATCTGCTTGAAGCCCTGACCGACCTCGCCAAGTATGCTCGCTTCGGGTACACGCACGTCATCAAAGTAGAGCTCACCGGTGTTGGAGGCTCGCCACATCATCTTACCGTGCATCGGCTTGGCGGTCAGACCTTTCGTGCCGGCCGGCACGATGAAGCAGGTAAGCTCCGGGCGTCCGTCCCCCCGGCGCGCCGTCACCGCCTGCACGGTGATACCTCTGGTGATGGGGCTGGCGCTATTGGTGATCCAGATTTTCGAGCCGTTAATCACCCACTCGTGCGTCGCCTTGTCGTAAGTGGCGGTCGTCTTACTCGCCTGCGCATCGCTACCGGCTTCCGACTCGGTGAGTCCAAAGCCCCAGAGGCCTTCGCCCGTGCAGAGCGTGGGCAAATATTCGCGCTTCTGCGCCTCATTGCCGTAATAGTAGAGCGGGCCGGCACCGAGGCTGTTGTGTGCCGCGATCGTCGCCGCCTGAGAGCCATCGACACGCGCCAGCTCTTCGACCGCGACGACATAGGAAACATAGTCCATGCCCTGGCCGCCGTACTCCGGGGATACAATCGTCCCGAACAGCCCCAGATCACCCATGGCTTTAGTCAACTCGACCGAGAATCGCTCCTTCTCGTCCAACTCATGCGCTTTGGGAGCGATCTCCTTCTCAGCGAACTTGCGCACCGTCTGGCGCATCATCGCCAGATCCTCGTCGTCTTGAAACTCGTAAGCCATGCTTGTCTCCTCTAGTGCAACCCCGCCCTCTTTTGCCAAAACCGACGGGTGAGACCGCCGCCTATCCCGGCTACGGGACAGAGCTGCGGGATAAATCATTCTTCTATCGGTAGATCACGGATGCGTCCCTCGCGCCCGGTCGCCCCGAGCAGGATGCCAAGGTACGACTTATAGCGCCAGCGCGAGACCTGCCCAGTCTCGACCGCCGCGCGCACGCGGCAGTCCGGTTCGTCCATGTGCCGGCACTCGCGAAACTTGCATTGGCCCAGCATCGGCCTGAACTCAACGAAACAGTGACTCAGCTCGATCGCCCCCTTCTCCTCGAAGGTGAAGCTGCGGATGCCAGGCGTATCGATCACGTAACCGCCCGCGCCGAGCTTGATGAAGCTCGCGTACGTCGTCGTATGCCGTCCCTTGTAGAAGATGTCCTCATCCGGCTCGACCATCTGCACGATCTCCGGATCGAACAGGTTCACCAGCGAGGACTTGCCGACGCCTGAGTGACCGGAAAGCAGCGTGATGCGGCCATCCAGCTCCTGCTTGATGGCTTGGATTTCTTCGCTGTCCGAGGCATCCGCGGCGTTTGCCTGGATGGAATGTACTTTGTAACCGAGGCTGCGGTAGATGTCCTCCATCTCGCGGCACTCGCGCCTTGACGCATCGGTGCCCTCCGCAGCCAGGAGGTCGCGCTTGTTCAGCACGATAATCGCGCCGATGCCTTCAGACTCGGCCATGACCAGGTAGCGATCGATGAGGCCCCATTTGACCGTGG
>Ga0164242_10004675_pt1 | contig 15335 bp, 9 predicted proteins | sample OricomgcompostMG_FD_108783 | JGI IMG/M metagenome (GOLD analysis project Ga0164242, IMG submission 108783) | Miracle-Growth compost microbial communities from Emeryville, California, USA - Original compost - Miracle growth compost (MG) ... | reverse complement strand
CGGCGGCGGTGACGCTCGCGGTCACGATCGTCGGCACGCTCATGGCGGTGTTCACCGCCGAGGTCATCGCCCACTTGATCATGCACGAGAGCCTGCCGACGCGGGCTGAACTCCGCACGCTCCTGTTCGCCACCTTCGGCGCTGTCGGAGCGGTGTTCATTCCGTTCGTGTTCCTGGGCGCCACCGCGCTGGGGTGGTGGGACGTGGATGCTGCGCTGGTCGCCAGTGCGGTCGTCCTCGCCGTCACGCTCGTGCTGTATGGATACGTGGCGGTACGACGGGTGCCACTGACCTGGTGGCAGCGGCTCATCGTGCTCGGCGGCGAGGCCGCGCTCGGCCTGGTCGTGATCGGGTTGCAGATCGTCGCGCACGGCTGAGGCGCCGCAGCCCGCGCCCGCACGGCTGAGGCGCCGCACCCCGCGCCGCCCCGCTTGAGCGGATGCACGGCCGGCCTCTGGCCCAGGCGGGCCCGCGCGGATAGCCTGGATCGGACTCACCCGACGGAGGATGTGCATGCTGTTCGCCGCACGACGAGCCGCGCAGCATGCCGGACAGTCGGTGGTCATCGGCATCGTCGTGGCGGTGCTCGGTGGCGCGCTCGCCGCCACCACGGCGATCGCCGGCCGCACGATCGATGCGGGTACGGCACGCATCGTCGCCGATGCCGATCCGGTCGCGCAGAGCGTGGTGGTCGATGCGCCCGCCGGTCCGTCCGACGGCGCGATCGCAGAAGCCATCGACACCGCCTTCGCAGAGCAGGCCGTGACCGTGCGCCGCACCACGTGGTCGACCGCGTCCACCCCGCAGGGCGAGGTCCTGCTGCTGGCCGACCCCGACATCGCCGCGGTCGCGACGCTCGACGACGGTGCGTGGCCGGCCGGCGACAACGAGGTCGCCGTTGCCGCGGCCGCCGGGCTGCGCCCAACCGCGATCGGCGGCACGCCCGTCACCGTCTCGGGCACCTGGCGCGCCGACGACCCGGCCGCCGTCGCGTGGGCGGGGCATCCGTCCGTCGCCTCCGGCCGCGAGAACGACGATGCCGGGCCGGTGCTGGTCTCGGCGGACTTCATCGCCGCGCACGGCCGCGGCGTGCGCGCCGACTGGACGATCAGCGCCGCAGGCCCGGTCTCGGCCGGAGAGATCACCGGCTACCGGGCCGGCATCGCCCGGCTGGGGGCGGCATTCGACGACCTCGAGGGCGTCGGCGTGCGCACCAGCGGAGGGTGGGATGCCACGCTCGCCCGTGCCGGCGCCGCCGCCGGCGTCGCGCGCGGCGTGCTCGCGGTGCCGGTCGCGCTGCTGCTCGTCATGGGCGCGCTCGTGCTGGGCGTGCTCGCCCGGGCGCTCGGCGCGGCGCGCGCGGGCGACGTGCACCTGCTCACGGCCCGAGGCGCCTCGACCCGCCAGATCGTGCGCGAAGATGCCGTCGTCACCGCCGCAGGATGCGTCGGTGCGGCCGTCGTCGCGACCGCCCTCGGGATGCTCTCGGGCAGCACGCTCGGCCACGCCCTCGCCTGGGCGGGCGCCGTCGCGCTGGCGGCGCTGGTGCTCGTCACCGCCGTCGGCACCTCTGCCGCGCTCGCCGAGCCCGAGACGCGCGGTGACGTCAGCCGCCGGGGATTGGCGGCCGTCGCCGTCGCCGCGGTGTTCGCCGCCGTCGTGGCCGGGTTGTCGGCATGGCAGCTGCAGAGCGTCGGCCTCGCGTTCGACGGACGGGTGGATGCCGCGGCCGCCGCCGCCCCGGCCCTCACGGTCATCGTCGCCGCCCTGGTCATCGCCCTGTTGGCGGGTCCGGTCGCCGCGGTCGCCGAGCATCTCGCGCGCCCGGCGCGGGGGCTGCCTGTCGTGCTCGCCCTGCGGCGCGTGGCCCGGCAGTCGTCGACGGTGGTCGCCGGCGTGCTCAGCCTCGCCCTCGCGGCCGGTGCCCTCGCCTTCGTCGCGGTCAGCGCCGTGCGCAGCCACGACGCCGTGCACGCCCAGGTCGCGCAGGTGGTCGGCGCCGATGTGCGCGGCGTCTACGACGTGTCGCCGATCGTCGACGGCACGAGCCCGGGCCTGTCGGCGTCCGCCGTCGACGCACCCGGCTCCGACGTGTTCGCCGCCCTGCACTCCGCGGTCACGGTCGGCCAGACCGATGCCCAGCTGGTCGCGCTCGTTCCCGACGAACTCGCCGCTGCCACCGGCATCCCGCCCTCACGACTGAGGGGAGCGGCACCGCTCGCGCTCGACGGAGATCTCGAGGTGGATGCCGCGGCCGCCGGCACCGACAAGGCCCCGCATCCGGGGGTCGATGTGACGCTGGTGGCCTGGGTCGTCGACCCGGCCGGCGTCACGCGCCGCGTGCCGCTGGGCGCCGTGCCCGTCGACGGCGAACAGCACCGCGTCGACGCCGACGTCGAAGCGGGCGACGCCGTGCTCGCGGTCGAGGCGAGCGCGGTCGAGGCGAGCGCGGGCGACGCGTCGTCAGACGTCAGCGTGCAGATCGCCGTCCGCAGCGGCGGCGCCGAGGTCGGCGCGCCGACGGCGGTCGTCGTCTCGGCGAGCACGCCCACGCCGCGGGCGATCGTCGCCGAGGGGCTCGATACGCCACTGCCGGTCGTCGTCACCCGGGCGCTGGCCGACCGGCTCGCGCTGCACGTCGGCGATGACATCGCGATCCGCCTCGGCACGATCGCACGCCCGCTCGACGGGCGGGTCGCCGCCGTCCGCGAGGGCCTTGCCGGTATCGGCCCGACAGCCGGCGTGGCCGTCGATCTGAACGGACTGTTCGCCCGGGCGCTCGCGCAGGGCGGGTCGGTGCCCGCGCCCGGCGAGCTGTGGGCGCACACCGACGACATCGCGGCGACGGCGGCGGCGCTGCGCGCGGTCGCCGAGCGTCCCGTGCAGATCGTCACGGCGGCATCCATCGGCAGTGCGGCGGTCATCGACCCCGTGCTGGTGGTCGTCGCGGCCGGTGTCGGGCTCGTCGCGCTCCTGGCCGCTCTCGCGTTCGCGGCGGTGTCGGCCGGGGTCGTGCGCGCCCGGCGCGACGAGGCCGTCCCGTTGCGCTCGTTCGGCTTCACCGCCGCGCGACAGCGGACGACCGCCGCGATCGAACTGACCGCGACGGCGGTGTTCGGGCTCGCGCTGGGGGCGGCTGCCGGGCTCATTGTCGCCCTGTGGCTCGGACCTGCGCTGACCGCGGCGCTGACGGTCGGGGGCGTGACGTGAGCGCGCGTCGCGGTGTCGGGCTCGCTGTGCGCGCGGCATCCACCAGTCCCGTCGTCTCGCTCGTCGTCGTCGTCCTCGCCGCGGTCATCGCGTTCGTGGGTGCGGCGGTCCCCGCGCTGCTCGACGACGCGCGCACCGCGACCGTGCAGAAGCAGCTGAGCACGCTGCCCCGCACCGCGCTCGACCCGACGGCGACGCTGCAGGGCGCGGCATCCCCCGATTCGACCGTCGGCGGCGACCCGTGGAGCCTCGCCGAAGACGCCATGGCCGGCATCCATCGCGACCTGCCGCTGCCGCTGCGCACGGCGCTGGGCGAGCCCGGCGTGGCCGTCGTGCTCGACGGGCAGGCGTCGGTGCCGACCCCGCGCGTTCCGGCGCCGTCGAACCGGGTCGAGGTCGCGCTGGATCCGGGCTTTGCGGCCCGCATCCGCGTCGTGGAGGGGAGGATGCCGCGACCCACCGAGATCGCGACGGAAGCGCATCCGGTCGTCGAGGTGGTGCTGTCGCGGGAGGCCTCGGCGGCGCTCGCGTGGCCGATCGGCCAGAAGCGCGTGCTCGACTTCACCGATCTGCCGATGACCGTGCTGCTCGTCGGCGTGTACGACGCGGTCGACCACGCCGACCCGGCGTGGGTGCAGCGACCGACGGGGCTGCACCCGTCGGCCGACCAGAGCGGCGGCGAGCCCGTGCATCTGGCCACCGCCTACGCGTCGGCCGACATGCTCGGGGCGATCGACGTGTGGGCGGGCGCGTCGTCGACGACAGTGTGGATGCCGCTGCTCGACGACCGCGTGACCGGCGCGCAGGCGGCCGAGCTGGCGGCGCAGCTGCGCGGATTCTCGGCGTCGCCGCAGCAGTTCTCCGTGCGCGGACCCGGCATGTACGAGCAGGGGCTCACGTTCCGCAGCTCGGCCCCGGCGACCTTGCAGGCGGGAGCGGCGCGCGGCGACGCGATGGCCGCGGTCGCGACGCTCGCCGCCGTCGGACCGCTCGCTGTCGCTGTCGTCGCCGTCGCGATGGCGGGGCGGATGCTCGCATCGCGCAGGGTCGGCACCGTGCGCGCGGCCCGCGCCCGCGGCGCGTCGCTGCGGCTGCTGATCGTTCTGCTCGGCGCCGAAGGGCTCGTACTGGGCGCGGTCGGCGCCGCGGCCGGAGCCGTGCTCGCCGCGACCCTCGTCGGGTGGGCGGGTGCGGCATCCGCTCTCGTCCCGGTCGTCGTCGCGCTCACGCCGGCGATCGCGATGCCGGCGGCGGCGCTCAGCGCTGCTGCTCGCACCGCCCGGCGCGATCTCGGCGTCGCCGACCGACCGACCCGCCGCCGACGGATCGTCGTCGAGGCCGCGCTCGTCGCGATAGCGGCCGCGGTGGTCGGCGTCTCCCTGAACCGACCAGTCGGTATGGGGCTGACTCCGGTGCTGCTGGCCGTTCCGCCCGCGGTGTTCGCCATCGCGTGTGTCGTCGTGCTGCGGCTGATCCCGCCGGTGCTCACCGCGGTCGAGGCGCTCGCCGTCCGCGGCCGTGGCGTCATGGCGCTCGTGGGCCCCGCGCGCGCTCGCCGGGGCCGCACCCTGCCGATCGCCACCGTGCTCGCCGCTCTCGTGTGCGTCGCGACGGCGCTGTTCGCCGGTGTCGCGATCGCGACGATCGGCTCGGGCATCGCGCAGTCGGCGCGCGCGCAGACCGGCGCCGACCTGCGCGTGAGCGGGCCCGCGCTCGACGACGACCAGGTCTCGGCGATGAGGGCGGTGGAGGGGGTGGATGCCGCAGCCGTCGTCCGCGGCGGAGCCTCGCTGCCCGCCCACGCGAAGGGGCGCTGGGCGACGGTCACGGTGTTCGGCGTCGACCCCGCCGAGCTCGCCGCGGTGCAGCACGGCGTCGCGGGCGCGCTGCCGCTGCCGGCGGAGCTGGGGGCGGGGGATGGCTCTGGTGCGGACGAGGGCTCCGGCGCGGACGGCGGGCCTGTGCCGGCCGTGGTCTCGGAAGCGCTCGCCGACATGCTCGACGGCGGCACGATCACGGTGCGCGGCGTCGAGGTGCAGGCCGCGGCGCACGCTGCGAGCGTCGCCTTCGCACCCACGGGGCGGTGGCTGGTCGTGGGCAGCGATGACCTGACCCGCCTTCTCGGGCCCGCGCCGAACGTCGACACGGTGCTGATCGACGTCGCCGACGGCGCCGACGCGCAGCGGGTCGCGGCATCCCTCCGCTCCCTGCTGGGCGACGACGCCCAGGTCATCGACCCTGCCGAGATCGCCGCGCGGACGGCCGCCGACCCCGCGATGCAGGCCGTGCGGGCCTCGCTCGTCGCAGCCCTGGCGATCGTGACGCTGCTGCTGGTGCTCGCGGTGACGATGACCCTGCTGCGCGGCGCTCCCACGCGCGGGCGCATGCTGGGCCTGCTCGCGGCGATGGGATATCCGCGTGGGCGTGAGCTGCCGCTGGTCACCTGGGAAGTCGCCCCGCCGCTGCTGCTCGCGCTGCCGGTCGGGATCGCGGCGGGCTTCGCGCTGCCGCCGCTGCTGCTGCCGGCGGTCGACCTGGCCGGGTTCACGGGCGGCTCGGCGGCCCCGATCACGACGCCGCCCGGGCTGGCGTGGCTGACTGTGGTCGCGTACCTGCTGATCGCCGCGATCGCCGTGGCGGTCGCCGCGGCGGTGGCGGCACGGATGACCGCGATGATCGCGCTGCGGCGCATCGACGAGGAGATCGAGACATGAGTGACGAACCTGACATCGTGTGCGAAGGACTCGTGCGCATCTACACGGCGCAGGGCGTCGAGGTGCAGGCGCTGCAGGGGCTCGACCTGGTCGTGCAGCCCGGCGAGATGGTCGCGCTCATCGGGGCGTCGGGGTCGGGCAAGTCGACGCTGCTGAACATCCTCTCGGGCTCCGACACACCCAGCGCCGGGCGCGCCCGCGTCGCCGGGCACGACCTGGTCGCGATGCGCGGACGCGAGCGGCTCGACTACCGGCGCGCCACCGTCGGGTTCGTCTGGCAGCAGTCCGGCCGCAACCTGCTGCCGTATCTCTCGGGCCGTGAGAACGTCGCCATGGCGCAGGACGTCGCCGGCGTCATCCCGCGTCGCGAGCGGACGGAGCGGGTGGATGCCCTTCTCGAACAGCTCGGCGTGGCACACGTCGCCGACCAGCGGCCGGCGCAGTTGTCGGGCGGGCAGAAGCAGCGCGTGGCGATCGCCGTGGCGCTGGCCAACGGGCCGCGCGTGCTGCTGGCCGACGAGCCGACCGGCGAGCTCGACGAGGCCACGAGCGCCGAGGTGCTCGCGGCAATAGAACAGGTCAACCGCGAGCACGGTGCGACGACGCTCATCGTCACGCACGACGTCGCCGTCGCCGAGCACGTCGATCGCACCGTGCGCATCCGCGACGGGCGCACCTCGACCGAGACGCTGCGTGCGACGCACACCGACGAGTCGGGGCGCACGGTGCGCGTGGCCGCCGAGTATGCCGTGCTCGACCGCGCGGGACGCATGCAGCTGCCCGCCGAATACGTCTCGGCGCTCGAGCTGCGCGACCGCGTGCGTCTCTCGCTTGAGCCCGATCGCATCGAGGTGCGGCCCGGGGGCGGGGCGCCCGCGGGTGCCCCGCCCGCCTCGCGAGCGCAGCGAGTCGAAACGCCGGACGCTCCGGGGGATAAGGATGCCCAGCGAGCGCAACGAGCCGAAACGTCGCACCCCGAGCAGGATCCCCGGCCGCCAGCATCCACCCCCGACGAGGAGGACCCGTCATGACCGCGCTGCGCGCCACCGGGCTCACCCGCACCTACCGCACGCCGGCGGGTGAGCTGACCGCCGTCGACGCCATCGACCTCGACGTGGCGGCCGGCGAGCTCGTCGCGATCCGCGGGCGGTCGGGCGCCGGCAAGAGCTCGCTGCTGACCATGCTCGGCGGCCTCGATGCGCCCGACGCGGGGCACGTCGAGATCGCCGGCGTCGACCTGTACGGACCCGACGGGGCTGCGATGCTGGGCACCGCGGTGGCGAGCATCTTCCAGGGGTTCGGGCTGGTGCCGATCCTGTCGGCGGCCGAGAACGTCGAGGTGCCGCTGCGGATCCGCCGTGCCGACCCCGCCGACCGCACGCGCCGCGTTGCCGATGCGCTGGCGGCGGTGGGACTGGCCGACCATGCCGCGCAGCGGCCGGCCGAGCTGTCGGGCGGGCAACAGCAGCGCGTGGCCATCGCGCGGGCGCTGGTGACCGAGCCGTCCGTGCTGCTGGCCGACGAGCCGACCGGCCAGCTCGACTCCGAGACCGGCGCGCAGATCATGGCGCTGATCGCAAGCCTCGTGCACGAGCGCGGCACCGCGGCCGTCGTCGCGACGCACGACCCGGCGATGCTCGCCCGCGCCGACCGGGTCCTGCAGCTGCACGACGGGCGCCTGAGCGCCGGGTGATGCATCGACACACCCGCCCCGCCGAGCACCGCCCGGCCCGAGATGGCAGGATGCAGACGTGACCATCGGCAGCGACGACGCTCTCGCGGCCCGGCTGCGCCTGGCCGCCGCGCAGGACGCCGCCATGGTTCCGATCGACTGGAGCGCGCCGCTCGCGGGCGTCGAACGCGACGAGTTCGCGGCGCCGAGTGGTCCGCTCGCGCGCATCGCTCTCGGCCCGATCGGCGGCGACCGCCTCGTGCTCATGCCCGGCATGACCGGGTCGAAAGAGGACTTCGTGCGCATGATGCCGAGGCTTGCGGCATCCGGATTCCGCGTCGAATCCTTCGACATGGCGGGCCAGTACGACTCCTGCGCCGCCGGCCCGCCGCCCGGGGAGCATTACACGATGCGGCTGTTCGAAGACGATCTGCGCGCGGTGCTGGCATCGGGTCCGCCCGCGCATGTGCTCGGGTACTCCTTCGCCGGAACTGTCGCCGCCGCCGTCGCCGGCTCCCACCCCGAGCTGGTGCGCAGTCTCACGCTGCTGTCGACGACGCCGGTCGCGGGTCAGGCGCTGCGCGCGTTCAAGGTGCTCGGGCCGTTCAGCGGCCTGCTCTCGGCGGCGGCCCTCGGGCGCCTGTTCGTCTGGGTGCTGCGGCACAACGTGCACCGGGCGCCTCTCGACCGCGCCGTGTTCGTCACCGCGCGCTTCGACAAGACCCGTGTCGACAGCGTGATCGACATCTTCGACCTCATGAAGCACACACCCGACGTCGCGCCGGCGGCGCGGGAACGCGGCATCCCGACCCTCGTCGTCGCGGGCAGGCACGATGTCTGGCCGCTCGAGGCCCATCGCGCGTTCGCCGAGCGACTCGGCGGTCGGCTCGTCATCCTCGACGCCGGGCACAGTCCCTGCGAGACCGCCCCGCACCAGCTCGCGGAGGCCATGACCGACTTCTTCGCCGCCGGCCGCTGACGCGGGGTGGATGCCGCGGGTCGGGCTTCCTCACTCGGGATGCCGCGGGATCGGGGGAGTGGATGCTGCGGCCCGCGGCATCCACCTCGTCGTTCGGTCGTCGCAGATCACCGTTTTTTCGCGCGAGAACGGTCATCTGTGACGACCGAAGATATGCCACGTTCGTTCGGTCGTCGCAGATCACCGTTTTTTCGCGCCAGATCCGTCATCTGTGACGACCGAACGAGCGCGTCGGCGCGCCCGGCGCACGCGGCGGCGGCGACGCCGGCGCTCCGACCAGCCGATCTCGCTCCAGTTCAGCGCGATGTCGTGAAACGCCCACGACGCCCGGCGTTTGAACCCCGCCACGTTCTGGAACGGCCGCGCCGAGACACCCACGTGCAGCTCGGCGTCGTACTCGACGCGCATATCGGCGTCGAGCGTCATGGTGATCTCGAGATCGTCGTGCACATGCGGGTCGTCGAGGTGCACCCGGTCGCGGATGCGCTCCCACACCCCGCGGCGCAGCGCGAAGTTCGATCCGAACACCGGCTGCTGCCCGGCCATGATGCCGACGAACCAGAAGTATCCGGCGAGGTAGATGTGCCCGCCGACCCAGCGCCAGAAGCGTCCGGCGCCGTAGAACTCTCCCGTGCCGGTGAGGCCGGCCAGCTCGGGATCGGCCTCGAACCGCGAGGCGACGCGGGCTGTCCAGTGCCGATCGGGGCGGGAATCGGCATCCAGCCTCCCGATCACGTCGCCTGTCGCGGCATCGAACCCGGCGGCCGTCGCGCGCAGCACGCCGCGGCGCGGCTCCGACACAACGCGTGCCCCCGCCGCGACCGCGACCGCCACGGTGTCATCGGTCGAACCGTTGTCGACCACGATGATCTCGTCGGGCACGCGGGTCTGCGCGGCCAGGTGCCGCAGGCACTCGCGCAGCATGTCGGCATCGTTCAGCGACGGGACGACGACGCTCACGGTGCTCATCGTCGTCAGCCTACGGGCATCGAGCCTCTCTCGGCAGCAGCGGCAGCAGCGGCAGGGCGCTCGCGCGGGGTCCCGAGGGCATTCCGACTGTGCACAGCGTCGGGTAACTCCGGCGACACCCCGGGCTGCGGCGTCCCGCACCGGCGCATCGGCGACGATCCCCTACCGTGTGCACGGGCGACGCGCCTACCGACGGTGAGTTCCATACGTGGGAATACATCCACGCGCGCGCCGGTTCGCCCCACCGGAGGAACCCCTTGGACTACGGACACCCGCTGCGCTTCGGCGTCTTCATCACCCCGGCGAACGCGCAGCCGCAGGCGCCGGTCACACTGGCCCGCCACGCCGAGGCGTCGGGCCTCGACCTCGTGACCTTTCAGGACCACCCGTACCAGCCGGCCTTCCTCGACACGTGGACCCTGCTGTCGTATGCGGCGGCGCAGACCGAGAGCATCCACCTCGCTCCCAACGTGCTGAACCTGCCGCTGCGCCCGCCGCTCGTCGTCGCGCGCGCGGCCGCCAGCCTTGATCTGCTCAGCGGCGGCCGTTTCGATCTGGGCCTGGGGTCGGGCGCGTTCTGGGACGCCATCGCGGCGATGGGCGGTCGCCGGCTGACCCCCGGCCAGGCCGTGTCGGCGCTCGAAGAGGCGATCGGGCTGATCCGGCAGACGTGGGATGCCGCGGCCCGTGGCGGCATCTTCGACGAGGGTTCCTTCTACTCGGCGCAGGGCGCCAAGCGCGGCCCGCGGCCGGCACACGACATCCCGATCTGGCTGGGCGCATACAAACCGCGCATGCTCGCGCTCACCGGGCGGCTCGCCGACGGCTGGCTGCCCTCGCACGGCTACATGAAGCCCGGTGACCTCGCCGCGGGCAACGCCCGCATCGACGACGCGGCGGCGGGCGTCGGTCGCGACCCGCACGAGATCCGGCGCCTCTTGAACATCGGCGGCCCGACCGGCGACGTGCGCGGCTGGATCGAGCAGCTTGCGCAGCTGACCCTCGACGACGGCATCGGCACGTTCATCCTCGCCACCGACGACGTGCGCATGATTCAGGCGTTCGGCGAGGAGATCGCCCCCGCCGTGCGCGAGCTCGTCGCGCGTGAGCGCGCCGACCGGGGCACGAGGCCGGCCTCGACGCGGTCGGCCGCGGCGCTCGCCGCCCGCCGCGACGGCATCGCCTACGACGATGTGCCGGCAGGCCTGCACGCGATCGAACCCGGCGACTTCGACTACGCCGACGTGCAGTCGACGTACATGCGCGGCGGCGAGCCGGGCATCGTCCTGCAGCCCGACTCGCCGTCGCAGGTGGCGGACGCACTCGCGTTCGCCCGGCGGCATCCCGACCTCCCGCTCGCCGTGCGCAGCGGGGGCCACGGCATCTCCGGACGCTCGACCAACGACGGCGGCATCATCATCGACCTGCGCCGTCTGAACGGCATCGAGGTCATCGACGAGGCCCGACGCCTGGTGCGCATCGGCCCCGGCGCGCGCTGGATGGACGTCGCCGCGGTCCTCGCCGAGCACGGCTGGGCGCTCAGCTCGGGCGACTACGGCGCGGTCGGCGTCGGGGGACTGGCCACGGCGGGCGGCATCGGCTGGCTCGCCCGCGAGCACGGCCTGACGATCGACCACGTGCGCGCGGTCGAGGTCGTGCTCGCCGACGGCACGATCGAGAGAGTGGATGCCGCGACCGACGCCGAGCTCTTCTGGGCGATGCGCGGCGCGGGCGCGAACATGGGCATCGCGACGTCGTTCGAGTTCGAGGTCGACGAGGTCGGACCGCTCGGGTTCGCGCGGCTGGTGTTCGATGCGTCCGACACGGCGGACTTCCTCGTGAACTGGGGGCGCATCGTGCAGGCAGCGCCGCGCGAGGTCACGAGCTTCCTCATCATGGGGCCGCGCCGGCCCCGGCAGCCGCAGGTCGCGCACGTGATGGCGGTGGTCGACACGCCCGAGCCCGACGACATCGTCGCGCTGCTGCAGCCGTTCGCGCAGCTCGGACCGCTGCTCGACCAGCAGGTGCAGCTGACCTCGTACGCGCAGGTCATGTCGAACGCCGACATCGGCCCGCAGCACGGCGCCGGCGAACCGCTGGCGCGCTCGGCGCAGCTCGACGAGATCACGGCGGACGCGGCATCCATCATCGAAGGGATGCTGGATGCCGGTGACTCCTACTTCTTCCAGCTCCGGTCGGTCGGCGGTGCCGTGGCCGACGTGCCCGAAGACGCCACCGCCTACGCGCACCGGCAGGCGGCGTTCTCGGCTGTGGCGTTCGGTGCCGACTCGGCGCGGCTCGACGCGCACTGGGGCGGGCTCGCTGAGCACTCGCGCGGCGTCTACCTGAGCTTCGACTCGACGCTGCGGCCGGAGCGCATCGCGGAGGCGTTTCCGCCCGCGCACCTGGCGCGGCTGCGGGCGATCAAGGCGCGCGTCGACCCCGACCGCGTGTTCTCGGACAACTTCGCCATCCCGCCCGAGGAGGGCGTGACGGGCTAGCGCGCCGCGTCGGACAGGTGCCGGCTGTTGTGGCCGAGCACCTTGACCATCACGCCGCGGCGGCGCAGCTCGGCGAGCGTGCGATTCTCTTCATCGCGCGACCGGCCGAGTGCGTGGATGCTCGCGACCACCACGACATCGCCGTTCTGCAGCGTGCCGAAGAGGCGGACCAGGCGCTCTTCCCAGCTCTCGAGGGTTTCGGGGGCGGGATGCCGGAACCCCTCGATCGGCACGCCGAAACGCGTCAGATCGTCGCGCTGCTCTTTGATCGACGGCATGTCATCGCGGGCGACGACGACGCCGACCAGGCGCGAGCCGTTCGGGCGCGCCTGCCACCAGTCGCGGTCGCTCTGCAGCTGCTCGAAGCACTCCGGGCATTCTGCGGCGACGTGCTCCGGGTGGGGCGTGCTCTCGTTCATTCCTCTATTGTCCCCCGAACCCCCGACACTCGAGGACCCTCATTCGTCCTCGAGCCGCAGGCGCAGACTCATCTCATCGGCGTCGAGCTCGGCCAGGGCGTGGCGCAGCGTCGCCGAGCTGTAGGTGCCGTCGTGCGAGAGCGTCGCCAGCGACCGCCGCATCGCGGTGATCGAGATGAGACGCAGCTCGAGCATCTCCCGCGCCATCACCGAACGGTCGTCGTCGGGCGGCGCGCTCATCTGCTCGCGCATGCGCTCGGTCAGCTGCGGGGTGAACGGGGTGCCGTCGTGCTTGCGCAGCTCGCTCGAGCTCAGCGCCTGCGCGCTCGCGGCGCGCAGCTCGGTGTCGAGGCGTGCCTTCTCGCCGGCCAGCGGCGAGTCCTCGCCGGTGTTCGCGAGCCCCAGGATGCGCACGACCCAGGGCAGCGTGAACCCCTGCAGCATGAGGCTGATCAGCGCGACCAGGAACGCGATGAACACGAGCAGGGCGCGGTGCTCGATGCCTTCGCGCGGCAGCGTCTGCGCGGCAGCGAGCGTGACGACACCGCGCATGCCCGCCCACACCAGGATCGTGCCGTTGCGCCAGCCCACCGGCTGCGCCTGGTAATAGTCCAAATCGGCCAGCAGCCGATTGACGCGGGTGCGCATCGAGTTCACGCGGCGCTGCTGCCGGACGGGGTCCGAGGGGGCCCCGCGTCCCTGCGGGAAGGGGATGCTGCCGTCCTCGAGGGCGTCGAGCCGTTCGCTGAACCCCTCGAGCCGGCCGCGGTCGACGCGGTTCGCGCGCCGCGACTGCCCCCACACCACGAGCGAGACGTAGGCGGTGCGCACGAGCAGCACGATCGCGAGGGCGACCAGCGCCAGCCACACGCCTTGCCAGATCGCCTGCCCGAACGAGCCGACGTCGGCGATGGTCTGTTCGAGGATGTCGCGCAGCTCGAGCCCCATCACCAAGAACACCGCGCCCTCGAGCACCTGCTCGATCGTGCGCCAGTTGAGGTTGTCGCTGAGCCGCTGCTCGGGCAGCAGGCGCCTGCGGGCCCCTTGACCTGCCACGATGCCCGCGACCACCGCGGCGACCAGACCCGAGCCGCCCAGGTGCTCGGTCGGCAGATAGGCGAGGAACGGCGCGCAGAAGCTGATCGCCGTGTTCGCGGCGGCGCCGCCGATCCACTCGCGCAGCAGCAGCACGACCCAGCCGACGACGGCGCCCACGATGAGGGCCGCGATCACGCCCCAGGCGAAGGTGCCGATCGCGCCCCACACCGAGAAGCCGCCCGCGATGGCGGCCACGGCGGTGCGCAGCAGCACGAGGGCGGTCGCGTCGTTCAGCAGGCTCTCGCCCTCGAGCATGGTGACGACCCGGGGCGAGATGCCCAGTCGCTTCGCGATCGAGGTGGCCACGGCATCCGTCGGCGACAGGATGGCGCCCAGCGCGATGCCCACCGGCAGGGTCACGCTCGGGATCACGAGCCAGAAGAACACGCCCAGCACGATCGCGCTGACCAGCACGAGGATCACCGCCATGCCGGCGATCGGTGAGAAGTCTCTTCGGAACTCGATGGCGGGCAGTTTGACCGCCGCGGAGTACAGCAGCGGCGGCAGCACGCCCACGAGGATCCACTCCGGCGGGATCGGCGGGATGTCGACGAACGGCAGTGCCGAGATGATCAGGCCGACGGCGACCAGCAGCAGGGGACCGGCCACGCCCAGTCGCTGCGCGAGGGTGTTGATCACGACGATGACGATCACGCCCGCGACCGCGATGATGAGTCCGAGCATCAGGGGGTCTTCCATCTGTCCTCCTCGCGACGGCGGGTGTGGGCGGGGCGTGCGGGAGGCGCGTCTCGGTGCAGGAATCACCGGGGAACATCAGCCGATCACGCATATGCGCGCGTCGGCATCCTCGCTCCGGCGGTGCGCTCGCGATAACGTTATCGCATGGCGTTCAACGGAAACTCTGAACGTCGGGGGGAAATGTGAGCGGTCCGAAACGACTGGACGATGTCCTGTATCCGGACATCGAACCGTATGACAGCGGGATGCTGCTGGTCGGCGACGGGCATCGCGTGTACTGGGAGCAGAGCGGCAATCCCGAGGGAAAGCCCGTCATCTTCCTGCACGGCGGCCCGGGCGGCGGCACATCGGCATGGCACCGGCGCTTCTTCGATCCGGAGCGCTACCGCATCGTCCTGCTCGACCAGCGCGGCTGTGGCAGGTCGACGCCTCACGTGTCCGACCCCGGCGCCGATATGCGGCACAACACCACGTGGCACCTCGTCGCCGACCTCGAACTGCTGCGCAAGAACCTCGGCATCGACCAATGGCTCGTGTTCGGCGGATCGTGGGGCAGCACGCTCGCGCTCGCATACGCGCAGGCGCATCCTTCATCCGTGAGCGAGATCGTGCTGCGCGGCGTCTTCACGCTGCAGCGGCATGAGCTCGAGTGGTTCTACGAGGGCGGGGCGTCGGCGCTGTTCCCCGACAAATGGGAGGAGTTCATCGCCCCCATCCCGGTGCTCGAGCGCTCGCGGATGATCGAGGCGTATCACCGGCGGCTGGCCGATCCCGACCCGGCCGTGCACGTGCCCGCGGCGGTGGCGTGGTCGCGGTGGGAGGCCGAGACGATCTCGCTGCTGCCCGACGAAGAGCGCGTGGAAGAGGCCGTCGAGCCCGAGCACGCCGTCGCTTTCGCACGCATCGAGAACCACTACTTCCTCAACCGCGGATGGCTGGCCGACCGGCAGCTCATCGACGGGGTGACGCCGCTGCGCGGCATCCCGGCCGTCATCGTCCAGGGCCGCTACGACGTGTGCACCCCGATGATGACCGCGTGGGAGCTGCACCGTGCCTGGCCGGAGGCCGAGTTCG
>Ga0164242_10004674_pt1 | contig 15336 bp, 13 predicted proteins | sample OricomgcompostMG_FD_108783 | JGI IMG/M metagenome (GOLD analysis project Ga0164242, IMG submission 108783) | Miracle-Growth compost microbial communities from Emeryville, California, USA - Original compost - Miracle growth compost (MG) ... | reverse complement strand
CACCCATCCACCCTTCTCTCATTCCCTTCTAATCTTATCAGTTCCCCCCCCCCCCCCTCCCCCCCCCCCCTCTTTTCCTCCCCCCCCCCCCCCCCCCCCCCCCCCGGGCAAGAGTTTGCGAAGTACTCTACCTTGGAATAGGTACCACCATGCCGCTTATAAACCGCCAACGAGTTGCGGTGCAATATGATCAATAAGCTTCGATATCTCTTGTGTGAAGCTGCCTGGGATTATGTAACTACCGTGATCTCGGTAAATGCAGGCCTACCTAACCAAGTTCGAGCTCCGAATCGCTTTTTACTACCTAGCTTAGCACTATGTGTAGTAACTTCACAGGGAACTCTACTTATTATTGAAATCAAAGGAATGGGACACCAGTTAAATGTTAATCCTATTATTGTTTAGATTCGACTTTTCATAACTTGCTATACTGCTGGCCAAACCCTGTAAGGTTTGCTCTTACCTAGGAAGATAGCTCTCATTTTCATTTCGTGCACCTCAGGGGTTCGTTCTGCACATACTGCAAGCCCAACGTAATAGAGTCGGTCTCTATAAGAACCCTACCAAGGATGTTGTGAGTTTGATCGGAACTGTTGCAGTAATTTCTGGCTCGATTTTCCTTCCAATCAGTTCCTCTTACACCCAGACACGTTGCTCAGCGACATTAAATAGCAGCCTCACCAGGCCTCCAATTGGGGGCCACCCCCAGTCGTATACCTGGGTGTCTGATGTCTGCACATAGTGCTTTCAGTGATTCGGAAGCTCGCCTAGGTTCTCGCAGCACATTCAGAAAGATTTGCCATGCTTGAGATCCTCCCGAGTTTGTGCATCTAGCCTGTAGGTCTTACGCTGGCGCTCCAATGACAAACCAGGGACCACATTAACCTCTTGGCTTGATTGCCTACCCGCCTCTCTCCCGCCTCTTACCATAGACAGCCCCCAATAAGACAGTTGCGGGATATAGATTCATGTTACCGAGTTACTCTGTGTTAGCACTCTTATCCTATCCAGTGATGTCCTTGCACTTTCTTCTTGGCAAGATTTGGGTAGTGTGGTAGCGCGTTTTTCTCATTCGTGGCGCCTATCGTTGCATCTGGGGAATGTGCTCGGTTCCCGCGAGCCACGGTGTAGACCATAATTCTTTATATCACCCAGGTTGATGTTGCGTTGCATCATACTTTGTCACCGTCTCCTGGACATCGCTAAATTGTCACTAACGGCTTCATCCTAACGGTATTGGTTTGTGAGTCTGCGTGAACTTGCCCAGTTTATCGCCATTGAAATGGACGAACTGAGTCGGCAATATGTGTTTTATTTAGAAATAAACTTCAACAATTTTAGGCACCCCTGCCGTTCGGGCGTTGGGTTACCTGATTTTCCTTTGCCAGAATCCAGGGGGCCAGGATCAACGACGATCTGGCTAAATCGAGAAAGCATTGTGGCACGAGTGCTCCGCACAAAACACTTACCACCCTCATCTCGGAAGGCTCCGAGGTGCGAATCAACCATCAGCTTTTGCAGAGAGTTGAAGAAAGGAGGCAGCTTCTAGCGAGACGCAGTGTCTCCCAAATGGTTACATCGCGCAGCGAAAACGGCTCTGAATTCCAAGCCGTCCGCTTCCCCGGTCAAGTCAGGAAAAGCTGATAATCGCCCTGGCCTGAAGGGTCCAGGGCTTTATATTGGGATCCGCCTGTGACAGGGGCCTGTCCCATGTACTAGTGTGGTTGCCCATGGGAGCAACCGTGGTATAGCGCATATGTGAAGTTCAGGCAAATACCCTAGAATGCCGGCTGGTTCTCACCCCACATTCTATATTATATTCGGCGTCGAGCGTTATAACAAGGCTTGGCGCCCCCGCAGAATGCGGCGCTATTGATTCGCGCGGCAGTACATGCTTATTCCTCTAGAGGGTGGCTAATTTGTGGTAGTCTAACCCCAGTTCGGAGGCGAGGCTATTCGGAGCATATATTTTCGCAACTGTACGTTCCGCCTCCGGCAGCCGGCAGCCATGATATATGAAATCATATCCCTGACTCAATAAATCCACCAATCGGTTGTGTCAGCGTCGATGGCACTCAAGATATCTGACTGGGGACCCCGGGAAGTGGCAAGGCCGGCGATCAGGTACCCCACGATGTGGCTCCCGTACAAATATGCCGTATCTTCCCCTGATGGGTGCTAGTAACCATTCCTGGCATATCTGTTGGATTTTTAATTCCTCGACTCGGGCCGTGTCGTATTGTTTCCATCGTTTCCCATCCCCCATCTCTACAACCTTATTTGTGACGATGAAGTCGAACCTTCTACTCCTGCTGGCACCCCTGGCGGCGCTGGCTGCACCAACCGGCGATGAGATTGAGGCGCGCCAGTCCGCAACAAGTATCGACGAGCTGATGAAGGCGAAAGGCAAGCTGTACTTTGGCACCTGTTCCGACCAGAACCGCCTCACCGCGGGCAAGAACGCCGACATCATCAAGGCCGACTTCGGCCAACTCACCCCCGAGAACAGCATGAAGTGGGAGAGCATAGAGAACACCAAGGGGCAATACAACTGGGCCGGCGCCGATTACCTCGTTAACTTTGCCGTCGAGAACAACAAGACCGTTCGCGGTCACACCTTTGTCTGGCACTCACAGCTCGCCGGATGGGTCAACAACATTCGCGATAAGGCCCAGCTGACTGACGCCATTGAGACACATATCACGACCATAATGACCCGATACAAGGGCAAGATCAGGGCATATGTAAGTATTTGAGCCGGCTGGGTAGCTATAGGAAGCAAGCAAGACTCACACACGCTCTTCAGGACGTTGTCAACGAGATGTTCAACGAAGACGGGTCGCTGCGTCAGTCCGTCTTCTCGCAGGTCCTGGGCGAGGACTTTGTTCGGATCGCCTTCGAGGCCGCCCGCAAGGCCGACCCCGACGCTAAGCTGTACATCAACGACTACAACCTTGACGACCCTAGCTACGCGAAGCTCACCAACGGCATGGTTGCCCATGTTAAGAAGTGGATTGCCGCCGGCATCCCCATTGACGGTATTGGCACACAGGGCCATCTGAATGCTGGTGGTGGCGCTAAGTTGGCCGCCGCCATCAAGGCCCTCGCCGATACTGGAGTTTCCGAGGTTGCCGTGACTGAGCTGGACATCCAAGGCAATAATGCCAATGACTACGTTGCAATCACCAAGGGCTGCCTTGATGTCCCAACATGTGTCGGCATCACCGTTTGGGGTGTCAGGGATTCGGTAAGGATTACCTTTGCCTTGGGTCTAGTGCTACAAAGGACGATATCTAACCCACTTAACTTTTCTATAGGATTCGTGGAGGCCCTCGGGCAATCCCCTTCTCTTCGACAGCGGCTACAACGCTAAGCCAGCATACGATGCTATCGCCCAGGCTCTCAAATAGATTCAAAGACTTCCCTGAGAGAATGGCTAACAGCAGCCGCTTGCCATAACCGTGAGCCGGGCATCCCGATGCACGACCGCCGAGATTGTGATGAGGCCCGGAAGCGCTGGAAACTCAGCGTAACATTCAATGTATCTAGTTATTCCAAACCAGGCCGACACTGGCCGAACTGTAGATAATGCAGTCCATATGTTTGACTTATGTATTGGTCATACCCTAGTAAAGGTGATATACCATCCCAGCATATTCTGCCTTGACATTGGTTGCATTCTCACGCTTTAGACTTCAATCCTAGACTAGGTGCATTGGGTGTGCATGCATGTGAGGTTCAAACAGCCTTAAAGCCTAACATTGTTAACGGCCCCTTGGTTCCTCCCTGGAACCTAGGTAGTTAGAAGACTCTATTATCACCCTTGCCCTTTTGGTAATCTTATCTTGAAGTTATACTTACCCAGGTCAAGTTGCGTACAATGACGTGAAGCGTCATCGCATTCAAGGTGTAAGTCACACCAACGTCTAATTCACAGGTTGGGAATAACTGATAGTGCAGTGTAGTCAATTACCTCTAGTAATAACTCGGTAGTTGAACTAGACCAAAGCTAACACCTTCCAAAACCGCCCAATCTTAAAGAGTAGCAAATCTGGCATACCGCTCCTCGCACCTGACTCCGACCCCACTGTGTAGTCAAAGCAAACCAGGCATAATATCACAGCCTAGATGAAATTTTTCGATGGGTCTGGGCAGGTAGTCTTGCAAGTCTTGCATCGCTTTGGCAGCCAGCTCTCCTTGTGATTCTCTGTGATACCGTCGGGGCAGATAGGCACTTGGGCTGTGAGTATAGTGTCCGCAGGGGCCTGCATGTATTTGTTACACCATATGTATGCCTGGGTGTTCCAGGTGTTAACGAGGTGTCCAGGCTTGTCCTTATCGGCTGTAGCATCTCTCTGCGGACAGTTTGCGTGCTGGCATGGGCAGCGCTTATCGCGGACGGTTACTGTGCACATGTTGTCGTTGCGGTTGGAATTTGGATCCTCGGGGGGATTATCTTTAGTGGAAAGGTACCATTCAAGGTTAAGGTCTGAGGATATGGGTAATGCAAGCACAAAAGCCGAACTAGTTCGGCTTCGTTTTATAGTTTCGGGAGAAACTGCTGTGCGATCTCAAGGTATGATGAATACCGGGCGACTTGTGGGTGGTGAATAGCAACCTGCATGGGAAATTATGAATCCCTACTCAGGTTCTAGTCCTGCGGTGTTACAAGCAATGAATCTGGTCCTCTTGCCCTTAGATGATGGTAAACCACAGAACAGGCACAACATACTCACCCACGATACACTCATACCACGGCGTACTCATACTCCTCAGAGGTTTCATTCCGAGGTATCCAACTTGAAATACCAAGATTATGGCACTATCACACAACCAGCCTTCGTAAGTTCTATAGTATGCAGCGCAACTGGGGAGCTGTCATAGGATGGGGTACTGCGGCCCACGGATCCTCGAAACCATTGCCACCACTGCTAGGCACACCATACACCATAACCCCCTTCCGAAATTAGCGCAGGGTTTGGTCGCAGGCTCCACAGCCGAGCGCGAAATATCCGGGCCATGTTCAGCCACCGGGCACTCCTAAAGTCGGACTGGTACTCGGCTAGTAGCGCTTCCACCCGGTCGCTCTCGCTCTCACCGCCCTTCAACGCCGCGTACGCCGCCACCAGGTACACTGGCGTCGCACTCGACCCCAGTGGTCGGTACTGCATCGCCTGTTCGGCGAGCGTCAGGACGCTGGCGATGAAGTCCGCGGACTCGTCCGCTAGGGACGGACTGCTGGCGACGCCCTGGTAAATGCGTAGCATGGTGTTAAGCACTATGGCCATGAAGAGCAGGATTCCGTAGCCTGTTTGCCAGCGGACGTGCAGTCTGCGAGTGCGCGTTGGAAGCGGCGTGGTGAGGAGTCCGTCACCGCCCGCCACAACGGGGATCTGAGCGAGGATGGCCGCCATTTTGGCGCAGTCGGCGCGGATGCGCTGGTAGGTCGTCTCGATCTCGCGTAAGTGAGGCTCCGGGTCGCGGATGAATGCCGTGAAGCGCGCAAGATTGCGGTTCCTTAGGCTATCGATATGTGACTGCTCATCGGCGGGGCTACAAGGACCAAACGTCTCGGGCAGGCCCCACAGCTGGGGATCCAGCTGAATACGGGGATTGATGAAACTTTCAAATATCTACCCGTGTCATGCAGTTAGCCAGGTGTTCGGGTTCCAGGGTCAAGGTAAGTTCCATACCACGAGTACGCATAGCGTGGTCAGCACGTCCTTCTCAAAGTAATCATCCCAATTCTTTGGCCGCGCGCTGTTCAACATACAGGCGACCGCTTCGCCATGAATCGGGTAGTAGTCATCCCGATCGCCCGTCCAGCCCTGAATAGGAGTGTGTCAACTCTTTGTCTAAGGGAGTAGGACACGTATCATCGAGAAACATAGAGTAGTTACCTGGCAAACAACAATAAAGTACAGCGCACACAGCGTATCCGGTGACGCTGCCTTAACCGGATCGCCCAGGCACAACCGTAGAGCCCGGATTGCCACCACATACTTGTGGAACAGCTCGGCCGACCGCTGGCGCGTGTGCACTAGAGGTAGCGCTGTTGTCAACGTCCCCACCGCCGCGTCCAGCGCCTCGTTAGTGCCCAGCCGCCGAGGTATCTCCCTGATGAAATTGCCGTAGATGGTCAAATCGAAACGGGGGTCAAGCACCTCGAGCGCCGACACGAACCGGCTCGCCGCCATGGTCACCTCGCTACTGGGAGTGGCCAGTGGGGCGATCCCCATATGGCCTGGGGCCTGGATCGCCGGGTCGGAGGACGCGGCAGGTCCTGTTACGGTACTGGTAGTGGTAGCGAGCGTCTGGTTTTTGAATTTGTAGCGCCGCTGGCCCGGCCCCAAGCAGGGAATCCGCAGGCGCGCACAACGAGAGCAAACAGGTTGAACCTCATCACACTTTGTTGCATTGATAGTTTAGCGTGAGGGTTTTCATCCTAGTACGTGGGACAACGAGAGATGGCCCACCTTCTTCTTCTGCCTGCGACAAGCTTCACAGCCGCGACTTGACGGTGTCCCAACCATGATAGTGGTGCAGCGCAGCGTCTTGCCGGAACAGGAACACAATCGACGGCCTGGGTGCGAGATAGCTCGAAGAAAGTGCTCTAAAATACGTCATTTCGAGCATGGCGGTAAGAGGCAACACAGCCACAGCGTGGGGTCCGGCATGACCTGCTAGAATAGCACCCTTCGACAAGGAGGGTCAATTACTGCGTAAGCGCGAGACAGTACGCGTATTCGTAGAAGGCAGCAAAGAAAATCATGCCGCCAAGATCTGAGCGGCACATTCGAGCCTGTTTAGGCATAGTATCCTGAGAGGTGGTCCACCAAAATCTCTTCTTCACTGCCACAACACTAATGTGCTTACACTGCAATTAAGGATTACGGTTACGGAAACTCCGCACTACAATGAAGGTAGCTGGGATTCTAAATCCATCTAAGCTTAACATCCAAGTGCCATAGGAGAACCATTTGGTAACATGAATCACTCCCTTCCCTTACTCCAGTTCCGCGATCGCGTCTTACTACACTCGGTAGATGCAGTAACTAACTACAAACCTGGTGGAAAAGTCGTGTAGAATCGCGATTTGCGCGTCAGCTACGGCGAAAACCAAGACAAATTGGTCATGTCCAAGTGAAATTAAATTACGAAGTCACAACGGTCTAAGCTTTCTAGAAACAGTAGATACCCATCACAAATAATGCGCGACACCTCAAGCCGACTTCTCCAGTGTCACCCTGAACGCAGCAGGACTGACAGCTGTCGCCTTCCCATCACAATCAATATCAAATACAAAGAGCGTGGTGCCGATGCCTCCGTACGTGATGCTATCGACGCCCACCCAGTCTGCGGCGGCGAAACCACGGCCAAGGAATAGCCTGGATCCCACTGGTTCCTGTGCACCTGGGGCGTCGTTTCCGCTAACTAGCCGGAAGGCCATTTTGTCATGAGCCGCGTCCGAGATCGACGGCACAAGCCGCCACGGAAACAAGCCGGGGTTTGGGCTCATCGTGGAGAGAACATCGGTTCCATTGCTAATCCATGACGAGATGACCAGGCCTGGGGCATCGGTGACGGTCTGGTTGACTACCAGAGTGAGCGACGAGTCTAAACCAGACTCCGTCGACTTGTAAACGCCGGCAAATTTTCGCGCGGCCTCGGCGGCGGCCTCGGCTGCTAGGGCGGGTACAATGGTGTTGGTGACGACGTCGGTGATGGCGGCCAGGACGTCGAAGCGATCCGGCATGGTGCTCGAGGAGAGGATGCTGAACCCGGCGTCGTAATCAGGCAGGAGGACCTCGAAGGCGCTGTACGCGCCCGAATCTCCCGACTTGGTGTAGATGTCCGTCACGACACCTGAGGCGTGCGTGAAGCGGTGGATCTCCCACGGACGGCCCACCGAATATTGTAGGCGCGCCGTGTGCGACACGGGCTTCATCCACCTACGTGTCTCTTCCGCGGGAAGGAGCGTCGAGTTGAGGATGGCAAGGCCGAACTTGGCCAAGTCGCGTGTCGTGGAGGAGACGGCGCCGGAGGAGACGAAAATACCGGCGTCGAACGCGAAGTTCACGGCTGGGTCGCCGGGGATGACTGAGCGGTCCCAGACGGACAGTGGAGGCGTGGTAGTGTTGGACGAGTCCATGCCGAGGGGCTCAAAAATGCTCTCGCTGAATATTTGGTCAATGCTCCTGCCAGTGATATTGGCGATCGCGAGACCGAGTAGGGCAAAGCCGTTGTTCGCGTAGGCCGGAGTCGTCCAGGGAAGGAAGCTTGGCGGCCGGTTCGAGGTGGTCTGGAGGTAGGGGACTGGAGGGCATGTGGAGTCAAGGATGGATGCACATGGCGGATTTTCCAACGGGTCACTCGGGCTCGGTGGTGGAAAGCCCATCGAGCTGGGATCTGGGCCACCGAAGGCGAATCTCACCAGAATCTCGCCCAAGGCTGGGAATCCGTCACGTGGAACGCCAGCAATCTGAGCGGCGAGAGCGCTGAGAGTGACCTTGTCCCATTGCACGGTGTATATCGGGTCATCCTCTCCTGGGTTCTTGCTGGCGAAGTCGCCAAGCTCGGGAAAGATATCGGCTAGGGAACGGTCCCAGTCCGAGCTGTCCAACTCCAACATGCCTCCAAGGACCGTAAAGAGTTTGGTGACACTGGCAACGCGGTAGATGCTGTCCGCATCAACCTTGTGCGTACCATTAGGAGCGTTGGCGATCTCAGGGGATGTGTAATGGAACTGCAGCTCGGTAGCTGCAGGATCGTGTAATGAAAACATGCCGATGGAGAAGGTCAAGTTGCTCATCTCGCCCAGAATAGCTGGGTCCGCGGCCTGGGTGTCGCCATCGAGGTACCCTTGGAGAGTTGCGGTAATGTTTCGGAAGCCGGCGGCGACCAAGCTTTGGTTGCTGGACAGATCAGAGGGTGCAGACCAGCTCGGCCCTAAGAAGTCGGCGAGGACGGGGGCGGTGCCGAAAGGCAGTAAGAGACCGCAGAGAAGAATATTCATGCTGGATTACCGGAAGAGAAGTGCCCGGATGAGCTAGTTGATAGAAGGGTGGATGTCTCGAAGTCTGTCTGCAGGTCCGAGTTGAATCTAAACGTCGTCGAGCTCTAGTTATTATATACCCCCTTTCCGTCTCTGTAATTACACTCATTGAAGCATTCTACAAGCGGTACGTACAATGACGTCGATCACCGGGCCGCCTGAGAACACCCACAGCCACGGCTGCGGCAGGGGCTTGATCCTTCCCGTGGCGCGCTAGCCGAATTGGGTTCCATGTCGCGCTCTCTAATTGTTGATTTGGGCCATCATTTGGCAGCTGTAAAGTTGTTGCCTTGCAGTTGGGACAATCCACTAAATCCAGCCAATCCACCGCCAAATCCTGTAATCAAAAGCAAGAATTTCCTGCTGACGCCCGGGTGTACTGCATATAGGGCAGCGCACCATTTGCCTTGAAGGGATCAAAGGCCGGGGACTCCGGGGTGAAACGCCACGATGAATGCGCCAAAGGATTGCGATGCCCACTCAGACCACAGCTGTTGTGTTGTCAAGTGCGGGTCACGGCATATAATTATGCCAAGTCCACAGCTGCCGAGACGACCGTACCCGAATCTACTGTCGTCAAGAACCTTCTGTTTAAGCGTGCGGCGATGGAGAACACATACCCTGACCCATCTGATTTCATAGTCTATAGGACGCAAAATATCTGCGACAACACTTTAGATAATGCACAACTGGCGACGCGGTACCCGCTTGACAACGGACGATGCACCAACGCGTCCGTTTCCGCGCGTTATTCAGCCGGCCAGCTCGGCCAGCTTCCAGCAGAACTTCTCATCCAGGTCCTTCTGTACATTGACCTCCCGTCCCTGGACCGCTTCCGTCGCATCAACCACCGCGCTATGGAACTTGTTGACTCGGTCCCCCAGTACGCCACCATCGTCAAGCATTGTCCTAACCTCATCCGCGCCATTCTCAGCATCCACGCAGATGCAATGACTGCAATGTACTGTATACGTCCCTCAGCACAACCCGATGCTCCACGTGCGAGCGTTTTGGCGACCACCTCTGCCTCATTGACTGCCGCCAAGTTTGCTACTTCTGCTTCACCCAGCGTCTGGAATACTCCCCTCTGACAATCGGCCGTGCATCGAGTTTCTTCACCCCCGACGAAACGCAGCCACGTGATGGCATGAGCAGTCGCCGACGCCTACGTGTGGCGAACCGCCCAAGTGTCCTGAGCCTGCCAGGGCGGTATTGTACAGATTGGGTGGGTGACGGGGGGATTTTGCAGCGAAAGCGACTTCAACTCTTCGACAGACGATCAGTGATCCAGGATATGGCCAATCTGGCCTCCCAGAATTAGACAAGACCACCCGGGAACCATTGCGGTTCATGTCTGTCATCACCGCACCTTATCTTTTTGATCATGACCTACAGGCCGACTGGGGATACTTTTGCCTTGGCTGCCAGGAGGAAAAGGAAGGGGGAACGAGGTATTTCAGGATCAAATACACTATAAAAGAGGTATCGGAGCATATTACGAGGTTTGGGCCGGTGAAGAAGACACCAATGATTCCCGGCAGGTTTATGCATGTCACTCAAGCCCAAATGTGTCGATGATGATACGGCGAGTCTGCCCTCGACGAACTCGAGGCGAGATAGGGCACCTTATGGTTAAAGGATAGACAGCTTACCCCATTCTATCCTATGACGATCGAATATTCGGAGTCTGTATCTAAGTACGAAACCTACCTACCTCGGTAGTTAGGTACGGAGTTGTTGCAGTACCCCTTTTCCTACTCGCAAATAATCACGGGTTAACCACTTAATAAATACCAATCAAGAAGCTGCCCAAGCATCCTCGAAACGCGTTGCTCCTGAGGCTCGTTAACAAGGCCAAAAGAAAATGAGATATCGTAATGCATAAGTAGGTGGGCTCCTCGTCTGCGGCCCCTGACGTCTTTACTGAAACACTAATTATGCCTTGTTCGCAGCGTCGTCGGCGAAGGTGTTAGACCAGACACTACGTTTCGGCCGAAAAAGCCTAGTGAAGCCCATGAACGGGGTGTTGATTGGGGTTTCGGCGCCAGTGTAAATGAAAACGTCGTAAAGGAAACCGCCCGTTAGACATCCGAGGAAGGGCGCGACCATTGGGATCTACGAGACACATTGTGTTAGTGCAAATTTTGGTCCTGGTCGTTGGAACATGTATCCACTCACCCAAAAGTAATATCCGCCGGCAGACCAAACGTCAGGGCCATACCCGACCATATAGCTGACTAGCCGCGGGCCAAAGTCCCGGGCCAAGTTGATGGCATAGCCCGTCTCCCAGCCCAAGGTGGCGCCAATCCCGAAGATGAGGAAAAAGAGGCTGATCGGCATCAGAGGACCAATGCCGTTGTCGAGAAAGCTATAGATTACTAGCTGAAGGATGGAACTGGCGATAAACTCGGAGAAGAACATGCCAGTGCGGGTCATGAAGGGCTGTGGGTAGGTACAGAAGATCCCGGCCGTGGAGGTGTTGCCCGTCACCGTGCGGACACCGTAACCCTCGAAGTTGTCAATCGCAGACCGATAGTTACCATATACTATCGCCGCCCCTGCCATGCCGCCGAGGAGCTGCGCAATAAAGTATATGGGGAACTTTCTCCAGGGGAATTTGCGGTAGACACAGTTTGACAGGGTGATTGCTGGGTTGAGATGTCCGCCGGATTTCGACGCAACCAGGAATCCTAGCATTACGCCAATGCTAAGGGGAATGTCAGCCTCTTTCCTCTCGTCGTTGCGCAAAACATGACATAGAATGCAAAAATGGTAGCCAAGAAATGGAAGAATGTAAGGGAAGATAAAGGGATGATGTACCCCCAGCCCCAAGAAATACTCTGATATTCACCGCTCGCCTTGGCACTTAGGGTGACCTGCGCGACGGATCCATTTCCAAAGATAATCATGATCATAACACCAAAGAACTCGGAAAAGGCATCCCGCATCATGGCTCGGAATCTCGGCCATGCCAGGTCGGGTTCCTCATCGAGCATTGGTGAGACTGGATGGGGTTGAGATTTGGCAGTCGGACTTGAGTCTCTCAACGAGTCGTGCGAGACTGAGCCGGAAAGTGAGGGGGAGTGTCGTGGGATTGCCATCGGGAGTAGTACGAGGGCCCAGAAGCCCGCAGTCTGCAGATGGAACGGGGCCTTCGGGCGGGTCGGGGAGTTTGGGTTTTTTTGTGGAACAGTAAAAGATTATTATCGACAGGAAGCAACTTGTGCGTAAAACTGAAGAGCATACGCAAGTGTGATATAAGACCTGTGGTATCAGTCGCGAAGTCAAAGGGGAACGGAACAGGCAATTGCAAGTTATTCGGTTTTTTTACCACCATATCCACGTGGGAGACCAGGAGAGTTAAAGATTATTCTTCGCCATCCCGCTATCAACATTCTAGCGCCGGCAAGCGCTTCAGATGACGGTCCTGAGTCGCCACTCTCCAATCAGTGGTGATAGGCGGAGCCGCCCGAGTCAATGAGACATAAATGGCGGGTCCTGAGTCGGCATTGTCGGACCCAAGTGGAGTACAAAAAGTTCTCGTCGCCGGGTCCTCCGTCAGACACCAACAGGGATCGAGTATTCGTTGTGACGCCTTGGACATCAAAGACTGCTCCTCTGACAAGTGTGTTGAAATTACTGGTTAAGCTTTTAGCTTGTGGTTGTCTGCCGGGGCTTGCCTTACTGAATCGTCGGCTCTTTCCACAAGACATCTCAGGTTCGGAGAATTTTGAGTTACCCCAAGTCGGGTGGTACCTACGAATTCAAGAATACCTTACCTACTACGTAGTAATACTCGGGCAGGTACCCAATGTCTGACTCCATGTCGACGCGACCAGCAAACGGTACAGATAGAGGTGGGTTGGAAGTACGCAGTAAGTAAGGTACCACCGAGGTATGACGTATGAAAGCCCCGGCTTACCCAATCAAAAGTTTAGAATCAACATCGTCACCGCCAAGGTCCACTGATGTTCCTCACCTGAGAAAGAAACCGGTCCTATTCTGCATTATCTGCCCACCATGCACGACGTAATGCCGAGGCTAAGCTCGAAATGAGCGCTACTTGTGCGTACTACACACAAGACCACTGCACTGCATGCGCCAACAACCCACTGCAACTTACATGCACCAGCAACGGAAGGATTGGGCAATGCTAACGGCAAGTCGAACAGCTAATGAAATGACAGGACAAAAAGCCAAGACCACCCAAGACACTCTCTCGCGTCCTATCTAGATTATCGAATTTGCTTGCCATTCGTAGATAGCAGCCGCGTAGCCCGGCACCAGGCCCGCTAAGGAAGTATTTAGGTAGAGAACAAAAGTCCACATCCACTTGTCGTGTTGACTGACAACCCTCGCTAATTCTTCGCGTCCTCGTGGGCGTCTCGCCCCAACCGGGCCAAATGCCGACCAGTTGCAGTGGTCTTGAAAGCTCCGAACCGGCCGCGGCGCCTCCACATAGTTCAACGCAGCTGGATCGGAATGAAATCCTTCTTATAGCTGTGTGATGTGCGGCCTTTAGGGGGGAGCTACCCAAACTCCGTAGCATGGGATCCAAACGCCTAATACCCGTGAGTAAACCCGACGTCGGGGTGCCTTTTAGACCGCTATTTAAAGCGGCGGTTCGTCCCTGGAGCCCATACTCGTCGCCCCTTCTTTGGCGTTGCGAATTGGGCACGCTGGGGCCAGCTGGTGGTTATCCGATAATTAGCGGGTTTATGCCGATGAGCACCCAATAGCCACGAGAATGCTATGCACAGAATCCTAGGCCGGGAAGGGGATCAGCCAAATTCCTAGGTCTAATCAACTTCCTAGCGGCCAGCTCTATATAGTCACCACCCTAGCTACGTACCTCTGCTAGGAGAGAATCCGGTAGCGAGCGACCTAGGTGTCTCACCAGAGACACTTGTCTAACTGGGGCTATCTGCATACAACCCTGTGATTCCATTCCGGCCTGCCCGGCACTGTTCGTCGCGAGTAGTTACGTTCCTACATACCTTGGTAGGTTACATAAGAGGACGTTCACAATGACTTCCCCCCGACGAAGCGTCCGGGATGACCAACCTATCCTGCGGAGAGTGTTTAATGTTCAAGTTACCTACTCTAGACCTTAGATAAGTGGTTCTAGATGCGAATGAGGACCTAAACGACTAAGCTGGATTCACATGAACGAGGTACCCTTTCTAGGTAAGTAGGAAGGTAGATACTTCATTGATGTTAGTTTTATCTGTACTATACCTCGCCAACAGACCAATATCATCACGACTTCCATTCTTAGCAGGCACGATGGGCTGAATTATGTGACAAATTAACTCGGCGAGACCGCTCAGGGAAAGTTCACCCTAAGCTTGCCTTGTGCACATTTCCCGATGCATCTCCATCGCTTATTTTTGGACCTACCGACTTCGATCACTACTATCCAACTTGGATGGAATTTTATCCCCCAAACCATTGCTAAGGTTAAATCGAGCATGTATAAGAGGCGTATTTGATACCGCGTATTCTAGTTATGTGCCATTCAACTCTGTCGGATGTCTCTCATTAGGTTGTATGCCCGCAACTCCAGACACATCGCGTTGTTTAAATCCGTCGTCGGCTCCCCATACAAACACCACGCTTCCAGAGAAGATCCAGGAAGCATCCCGATTCAGTCCCAACGATTTCGGGGCTCCCATATCGTTCCTCTAAACACCAGTGAGTCCACATAACCACACCCAGTACCAACAGAGCACATACCAAACAACTTAGTACCCATGGAAGCTGAAAAGGGCCCTCCATATCCTCGACACTCAGGTCCCATTAAACAGGCATCAAAATTCTCTATACCGTTGGGATATCCCAAGCCCGTTCAATCATGGACAACCCGTTTCCCAGTGTTGACACGACGGCTATCTTAACGCCGACCGTAATAGATCAACAACCAGTTAGTCCGGGCTCGCCGTTCACGTCCGGGCTAGTGGCTCTCGACCACCAACTCGGACCGTCCCTGGTGGACAATAACCGCCACCACGCCTGCTGGCGTACCCGTGTCCAGTACTGTCCTCCCGATGGTGTACCCGCCGGTGCGCTCAGGGAAGGGGCCCCAAACCCTCCTATGAGCCCCGGGGATGGGGTCTTACAGGATCCATTGTATAAAAAGGTGAAGGCACAATCCGAAACAATGGCCAGACAAGTTGCGGCAATACGCGGCCTGCTAGGACAAGCATCTCAACCTCCTAGCACCTAGGATACGCCGGAAATTCTCTTAGAGACTCTGAGGGAAGGGGAATGGGGTGCTGTCT
>Ga0164242_10004673_pt1 | contig 15338 bp, 16 predicted proteins | sample OricomgcompostMG_FD_108783 | JGI IMG/M metagenome (GOLD analysis project Ga0164242, IMG submission 108783) | Miracle-Growth compost microbial communities from Emeryville, California, USA - Original compost - Miracle growth compost (MG) ... | reverse complement strand
CGAGCCGCACTACCGCATCGTCGTCGCCGACTCGCGTACCAAGCGCGACGGCCGGTCCATCGAGACGATCGGCGAGTACCACCCCAAGGCCGACCCGTCGATCATCCGCGTCGACGGCGAGCGCGCCGCCTACTGGCTCGGTGTCGGCGCGCAGCCGACCGAGGCCGTCGCGGCGATCCTCAAGGTCACCGGGGACTGGCAGAAGTTCAAGGGCGAGCCGGCCCCGGCCCCGATGAAGGTCGCCGAGCCGAAGCCGGACAAGCGGGCACTGTTCGACGCCGCGCTGGCCGAGGCCGGTGGCGAGCCCGGCGCCGGGGACACCGGCGCCGCCACGACGCCGAAGAAGAAGGCCACCAAGGCCGCCGCGAAGAAGGCCGCCGACAAGCCGGTCGAGGAGGCCGCCGAGGTACCGGCCGAGCCGGCCGCGGAAGCCGCCGAGGCTCCCGAGGCGAGTGCCGAGCAGGCGGAGAGCTGACGTGCTCGAGGAGGCCCTCGAGCACCTCGTGCGCGGGATCGTCGATCACCCGGACGACGTGCGCGTCGACCTGATCGACAACCGGCGTGGGCAGCGGCTCGAGGTCCGGGTGCACCCCGACGACCTGGGCCGCGTGATCGGCCGCAGCGGGCGCACCGCCAAGGCGCTGCGCCAGGTGATCCAGGGGGTCGCCGGCAGCGTCGGCCAGCGGGGCATCCGCGTCGACGTCGTCGACGTGGACCGTTGACCGACGACGACATCGTCATCGGGCGCATCGGCCCGGCGCGCGGAGTGCGCGGCGACCTGTTCGTCGAGCCCTGGACCGACGTGCCCGAGGAGCGTTTCGCGGAGGGCTCGGTACTGCGTACCGAGCCCTCTGGCGTCGGCCCGTTGACCGTCGAGTCGATGGCGAACGCGAGCGGCAAGACCGTGATCCACTTCGCCGGCGTCGACGACCGCTCCGCCGCCGAGGCGTTGCGGGGAGTGCGGCTGGTGATCGCCGCGTCCGAACGCCCGGAACTCGACGACCCCGACGAGTTCTACGACACCGACCTGGTGGGCCTTGCTGCCCGCACCGTTGCCGGCGTCGATCTCGGACCGGTGCGCGAGGTGGTGCACGCGGGCGGGGCCGACTACCTCGTGCTGGACGTGGACGGCACCGAGCGGCTGGTGCCCTTCGTCGCCGCGATCGTGCCGACCGTGGACGTCGCCGCCGGCCTCGTCGAGATCGACCCGCCCGAAGGCCTGTTCGAGTTATGAGCACCCAGCTGCGCATCGACGTCGTCACGATCTTCCCGGAGTACCTGGACCCGCTGCGGCACTCGTTGCTCGGCAAGGCGATCGAGCGCGGTCAGGTCGACGTCCGGCTGCACGACCTGCGCAGCTGGACCGACGACGCGCACCGCACCGTCGACGACACCCCGTACGGCGGCGGGCCCGGCATGGTGATGCTGCCCGAGCCGTGGGGACGGGCGCTGGACGAGATCGCGCCGCCGGACAGCACCCCGCAGCCGCGGCTGATCGTGCCGAGCCCGGCGGGCCGCCCGTTCACGCAGGCGGTGGCCGCGCAGCTCGCCGAGGAGCCGTGGCTGCTGTTCGCGTGCGGTCGCTACGAGGGCATCGACGCACGGGTCACCGAGTACGCCGCGCAGCGCATGCAGGTGGACGAGGTCAGCCTGGGCGACTACGTGCTCGCGGGCGGGGAGGTCGCGGTGCTGGTGATCGTCGAGGCGGTCTCGCGGCTGCTGCCGGGGGTGCTCGGCAACGCCCTGTCGGCGGTCGACGATTCGTTCGCGGCGGGTCCCGCGGGGCTGCTGGAGGCGCCGGCCTACACCAAGCCCGCGTCCTGGCGCGGGATGGACGTCCCCCCGGTGCTCCTGTCCGGCCATCACGGCGAGATCGCCCGCTGGCGCGCCGAACGGTCGCGCGAACGCACCGCCGAGCGCCGTCCGGACCTGCTGAGTTCGGAGCAAGGCCCGATTTAGGCCTGGCCTACCCGATGTGGCATCATCGTGGGGTTGCCCGCTGTGCTCACGCGCGCGGGAATCGCAGGAAATCTATGTATGCCGGGCCGCCCGATGCCGTCGGACGCCGCCCGGACACCGCCCGAGAAGACCAACGAGGAAGCGAAGCCGAGATGAACACCCTCGACACCCTGGACTCCGAGTCGCTGCGCAGCGATGTGCCCGACTTCCGTCCCGGCGACACGCTGAAGGTGCACGTCCGCGTCATCGAGGGCAACCGGTCCCGCATCCAGGTCTTCCAGGGCGCGGTCATCCGCCGCCAGGGCGGTGGCATCCGCGAGACGTTCACCGTCCGCAAGGAGAGCTACGGCGTCGGTGTCGAGCGCACCTTCCCGATCCACACCCCGGTGATCGAGAAGATCGAGGTCGTCACCCGCGGTGACGTCCGGCGCGCCAAGCTGTACTACCTGCGCGAACTGCGTGGCAAGAAGGCCAAGATCAAGGAGAAGCGCGAGACCGTCGCGCCCTGACCTCACCGGTGGGAAGCGACGACGAGCGCCCCGAGCAGCTCGAGTCCGAGGACTCCGCGCTCGACGACGAACTGGCCGACCGGCTGGCGATAGACGAGGCGACCGAGCCGTCCGCGGACGCAGCGCCGCCCGTCTCCGTCCGCAAGGGCCCGCGCCATTCCCGGCACCGCTCGGCCGCTCCGGACGAGAACCTGCGCGCGGCGCTCGAGCGCGGCATCGCGCTGACCGGCCCGGACGGCGAGCCGATCACCGTCGACGGCGACAAGGCCGCTGACAAGGCGCAGAAGCCCAAGCGCAAGAAGGCGCCCTGGTGGGAGCTGCCGGCGCTCGCGGCGTTCGCGATCCTGATCGCCGTCCTCGTCAAGTCGTTCCTGATCCAGCCGTTCTACATCCCGTCGCAGTCGATGGAGAAGACGCTGCACGGCTGCCCCGGCTGTTCGGGCGACCGCATCCTGGTCAACAAGCTGATCTACGACTTCCGCGACCCGCACCCCGGCGACATTGTGGTGTTCAACGCGCCCAACGGCTGGAACGACGAGCCGGCCAGCGTGCCGCCGAGCAACCCGGTGCTGCGCGCCGTGCGCGGCTTCGGCCAGCTGATCGGCTTCGTCCCGCCGGACGGGCTGGTGCTCGTCAAGCGCGTCATCGCCACCGGCGGGCAGACCGTCAAGGGTGACGCCGACGGCAACGTCTACGTGTCGAACGACGGGCCGAACGGCACGTTCCGCAAGCTGAACGAGCCGTTCGTGTACGAGGACGGCCCGGACTCGCACGCGCAGTTCGGCCCGGTCACCGTGCCCAAGGGCCGACTGTGGGTGATGGGCGATCACCGCAACGACTCGGCCGATTCGCGCTTCCACTGCGACCTCGCCGGCAGCGGGTCCAACACGGGCGCGGACTGCAACCCGCGGACCAGCACGGTGCCGCTCAGCGACGTGATCGGCAAGGCAATCGTCATCGCCTGGCCGCCGTCGCGCTGGCGCACGCTGGGCACGCCGGCCACGTTCAAGCACAGCGCGGCGGCAGCCGGGGCGGTCGCCGGCGGCGCTGTCCCGGTGGTCGGCGCAGCGGCGTTCACCCTGCCCGTCTCGCTGGTGCGCCGCAGGCGACGCCGCCGCGGGGTGCGCCCCCGTTCGGGCGGCGACGGCGGGTAACGTCGCAGGCGTCATGGCCCGTCGACCCGCGAACCCGTCCGTGTTCACTCCGCCGCGGTTGCTGGTGCGCCGCGACACCGGACTGACCGCGTACGAGGCCGCGCTGTGGCGCGCGGGATTCGTCCGCGTCGCCGGCGCCGACGAGGCCGGTCGCGGCGCGTGCGCGGGCCCGCTCGTGGTGGCCGCCTGCGTGCTGCCGAAGGGCCGCCGCGGCGAGATCGACGGGCTCACCGATTCCAAGCTGGTCAGCGCGCCCGTCCGCGACCGGCTCTACGACGAGGTGGTGCGGCGGGCCGTCGCGTACTCGGTGGTGATCGTGCCCGCGGCCGAGATCGACGCGTACGGGCTGCACGTGGCGAACCTGGCCGGGATGCGCCGCGCCCTGTCGACGCTGACGCCGGACGCGGACTACGCGCTCACCGACGGGTTCCCGGTGCCGGGCGCGGGCGTGCCGTCCACCGCCGTCTGGAAGGGCGACGCGACCGTCGCCTGCATCTCGGCGGCATCGATCCTGGCCAAGGTCACCAGGGACCGGATCATGACCGAGCTGCACGAGCGGTTCCCGGAGTACGACTTCGCCAAGCACAAGGGATACGTGACCCCCGAGCACGCCGAGGCGCTGCGCCGGCACGGCCCGTGCGACGAGCACCGCCGCCGGTACGTGAACGTGCGCCGGGCGCTGCACGGCGACCCGGCCATGGGGGACAATGGGACAACCGTCGAGGCGGCCGTCGATCTGTCGACGCTGCAGACGGTGTGAGCGGACGTCGCGAGCGAAGGACAGGGCTGCTGTGAGCGCCGAGGACCTGGAGAACTACGAGACCGAGATGGAGCTGCAGCTCTATCGCGAGTACAAGGACATCGCTGCCCAGTTCAGCTACGTCGTCGAGACCGAGCGGCGCTTCTACCTGACCAACGAGGTCGAGTTGACCCCGCGCAACGCCGACGGCGAGGTGTACTTCGAGGTCGTCATGCGCGACGCCTGGGTCTGGGACATGTACCGGCCGGCCCGGTTCGTGAAGACGGTCCGGGTGCTGACGTTCAAGGACGTCAACATCGAGGAGCTGGACAAGCCCGACCTCGAGCTGCCCGGCGGCGGTGGCACCGGCGGCGGCTTCAACCGCTGACAGTTCCCGCCGCTCGTCCACAGCCCGGCCGGTTGTCCACAACCGACCGGTAACCCCGCCGTCGCGTCGCCCGACCCGGCCACAGTTGTCGGCATGTTGGTCAAGGACGCGGTCGGGCACTTCGGCGAGGACCTCGCGGCCCGGCATCTCGAGGCCGCCGGGCTGCAGCTGCTGTCCCGCAACTGGCGCTGCTCGGCCGGGGAGCTGGACATCGTCGCCCGCGACGGCGACGTGATCTGCTTCGTCGAGGTCAAGACGCGCTCGACGACGGCGTTCGGCGATCCGGTCGAGGCGATGACGCCGGCCAAGGTGAACCGCATCCACCGCCTCGCGCTGCGCTGGCTGGACGAGCACCGCGACTCGGTCCGCTGGGGCTCGCTGCGTTTCGACGTGGTGTCGGTGGTCCGGCTCGCGCCGGGCGGCCCGGTCGTGGAACACCTGAAGGGGGTGTTCTAGGTGGCACTCGCGACCACGCTCGGCGTCACCCTTACCGGGGTGCAGGGCCAGACCGTAGAGATCCAGGCGGACGTCGCCGCCGGAGTGCCCGGCCTGTCGTTCACCGGCCTGGCCGACACGTCCGTCGTGGAGTCCCGCGACCGGATGCGCGCGGCGATGGGTAACTCCGGGGTGGAGTGGCCCAACCGGAAGGTGACCCTGGCGCTGCTCCCGGCCGACGTGCGCAAGATCGGCTCGCGGTTCGACCTGGCGATGGCGGTCGCCGTGCTCGCCGCGGCCGAGGAGATCCCGGCGGCCGAACTCACCGACACGGTGTGGCTGGCCGAGCTCGGGCTGGACGGCCGGCTGCGGCCGATCCGCGGCGTGCTGCCCGCGATCGTCACCGCCCGCCGCGCCGGCGCCCGGCGGGTCGTCGTGGCGCAGGGCAACGCCGCGGAGGCGGCGCTGATCCCGGACGTCGAGGTGCGGGCCGCGGGGACACTGCGCGAGCTGGTGGCCTGGCTGCGCAACCAGGACGACCCGCCTCCACTGGCCCGGTCGACGGGCGAGGTGCCCGAGCCCGAGCGATACGCCGACCTGGCCGACGTCGCGGGCCAGACGGCGGCCAAGCGGGCGCTGGAGGTGGCCGCGGCGGGCGGGCATCACCTGTACCTGGTCGGCCCGCCCGGTGCGGGCAAGACCATGCTCGCCGAGCGGCTGCCCGGCCTGTTGCCGCCGTTGGACGACGACGCGGCGCTCGAGGTCACTGCGGTGCACTCCGTGGCCGGCCGGTTGCTCGACCGCGCGCGGTTGATCCGCCGGCCGCCGTTGCAGGCGCCGCACCACACGGCCACGGTGCCGGCCCTGGTCGGCGGCGGGACGAACCTCGCGCGGCCGGGCGCGATCTCGCTCGCGCACCAGGGGATCTTGTTCCTGGACGAGGCGGCCGAGTTCCGTCCCGCGGCGCTCGAGGCGCTGCGGCAACCGCTGGAGAGCGGGGTCGTGGTGCTGCACCGCGGCGGCGGGGCGGTGAGCTACCCGGCGAGGTTCCTGCTGGTGCTGGCGGCGAACCCGTGCCCGTGTGGCAGCCGGGCGCGGGACTGCACCTGCGCGCCGCAGGCACGTCGCCGGTACCAGCAGCGGCTGTCCGGGCCGCTGCTCGACCGGGTCGACGTCCGGGTCCAGGTCGAACCGGTGCCGCACGCCGACCTGCTCGGCGACGCCGTCCAGCGCGAGAGCACGGCCACGGTGGCCGAACGGGTGCGGCAGGCGCGGGCGGCCGCGACCGCGCGCTGGGCCGGCACGAGTTGGCGGGTGAACGCGGACGTGCCCGGCGCGAAGCTGCGCGCCGCGCCGTGGGCGTTGCCGCACCGCGTCCTCGCGCCGGCGCAGGCCAGCCTCGAGCAGGGGCGGCTCAGCGCCCGCGGCTTCGACCGCGTGCTCCGGCTGGCCTGGACGGTCGCCGACCTGGCCGGGCACACCGTCCCCGAACCGGTCGACGTGGTCGAGGCGCTGTACTTCCGCACCGGCCAGGTGGAGACATGGGCGGCCTGACGGGCAGCGGGCCGGCGCCCGGCGACGGCGTCGACCCGGAGGTGCTCTGGGCGCGCGCGTACCTGAGCCGGGTGAGCGAGCCGGCGAACATCCCGGTCTGGGGCTTCGTGCGGGACGTCGGCCCGGTCGAGGCGGTCGAGGCGATCCGCACCGGGATCGCGCCCCGCGAGGTGCTGGACGCCACCGCCGCGCGGCGGCCGACCGTCGACCCGGACGCCGACCTCGAGGCCGCGGACCGGGCCGGACTGCGGCTCGTGGTGCCCGAGTCCGCCGACTGGCCACACTTCGCGATGGCGGCACTCGAGAACGCCGGCGCCGAGCGCCTCGCGACCTACCACACCGGCAACCGGTCGCACCGCGAGTCCGGCGAGTCGATACCGCCGCTCGCGCTGTGGGTGCGCGGGCCGCTCGACCTGGCGGCGGTGGGCGTGCGGTCCGTCGGGATCGTCGGGTCGAGGGCGGCCACGGCCTACGGCGAGCAGGTCAGCTCGGAGTTCGCGTTCGCGCTCGCGTCCGCCGGTGTGGTGATCGTGTCCGGCGGCGCCTACGGCATCGACGCCGCGGCCCACCGCGCGGCGCTCGCGGTCGGCGGCGAGACCGTGCTGGTGTCGGCAGGCGGGTTGGACCGTCCGTACCCACCGGGCAACGCCGCGCTGTTCGCGCGGGTGGCCGAGACCGGCCTGCTGATCTCCGAGAGCCCGCCCGGGTGTGCCCCGCAACGGCGACGTTTCCTGACCCGGAATCGGCTGATCGCGGCGTTGTCGACGGGCACCGTGATCGTGGAGGCGGCGAAGCGGTCCGGCGCGCGCAACACGGCCGCGCACTGCCTCGCCCTGCAGCGACCGTTGATGGCCGTGCCCGGGCCGATCATGTCGCCCATGTCGACCGGCTGCCACGGTCTCATCCGCTGTGACGGCGGGCTCGGCCCGGCGCTGCTGGTGGGCTCCGCCGCGGACGTGCTGGCGGTGGTCGGTCGCGCCGGTGAGGGTTTGCCCGACGGCACTGGCGGCGGGCCGGTCGACGACGTGCGGGCCGAGCTCGACGACCTGGATCCGGTCGCCCGCCGCGTCTACGAGGGGCTCGGCGCGCGCCGCTTCGCGCACCCGGACGAAATCGGCGCCCGCGGCGGGGTCAGCCCGCTGGACGTGATCCGGACGCTCCCGTTGCTCGAACTGGCCGGCCTGGTCGAGTCCAGCGACGCCGGCTACCGGATCGCGCGCCGCAGCAGGTCAGCGCGATGAATCGACTCGTTCGTGCAGCCGGGCGACCTGCGCGCCGAGCGGAGTCGCGGCGTCGGCGAGGTCGTGAACGATGTCGAAGTGGTTGCGCCCGGCCGCCTCCAGCCGGGTGACCGGAGCGCCGGAACGCTGCCACGCATCGGCGAACGCGGTGCTCTGCTGCTTGAACGCGGCCGTCTCGTGCTCGCCCCAGGCGATGACCGCCGGGATCGGGGGAGCCGGCGGACTGGAGGCCGGCTCGTCGCCGGCGCGGGTGACCTGCAGCAGCGGGCTGTTTCGCCGCGCGGTGTCACGGTCCATGCCGACCGCGTCGTTGATGTAGGTGTCCACGAGTGGGACGACGTCGTAGATGCCGGACATCAGCGCCAGGCCGGCGATCGGGCCGGACGACAGCCCGTAGGCCGACCAGTCCGTCAGCGCGGCCATCGCGGCGAGGTGGGCTCCGGCGGACGAGCCGGACACGACCAGGCGGCTCGGGTCGATGTCGAGCTCGTCGGCGTGCCGGTGCACCCAGGCGATGGCGGTACGGACCTGCGCCACGATCTGGTCGAGGGGGGCGTGCGGTGCCAGCGTGTAGTCGACGGCGATGTAGGTGATGCCCCGCGCGACGAAGCCCAGTGCCGGGAAGGAGGACTCGTCCTTGCTCAGCTCCTGCCAGTAGCCGCCGTGGACGAACAGGTGCGCCGCGGATCGCGGGCCGGCGGGGAACACGTCCAGCCGCTCGTCCGGCGACGTCCCGTAGCTATGTGTCCGCGGCGGGATCAGTTCGCGGGCCCGTTCGCTCTCGGTTCGGTACGCGGCCAGGAGTGCGTCCAGGTCGTCCACGCAGGTGCTCGGTGAGTAGTCGCGCTCCAGCGGCGTCCAGTTCTCGATCACGCGCTCACCGTATGCGCACCGCACTCATCGCATGCGGACCGCGGTGGCCGCCCGGTGCGCCAGGCCGACCGCCACGAGCAGCCATACCGTGAACGCGACCCAGAACAGCACCAGCGAGATCGTCACCAGCGGCGGGCGGTGCTGGACCGCGGCTGTCTCGGCGGTCGCGGCCGCGTACATGCCGAGCGGGAACACGGCCGACCACCACACGCCCGCGAAGTGCAGCGACCCGGCCCGGCTGTCCACGCGCCACATCTCGGCGTACAGCAACACCGGGATCCACAGGCTGGCCAGCACCCACAGCACGAACGTCGCCGGCCGAACCCAGCCGAGGCCGCCTGCGCCGATCGTGCGCGCCGCGTGCAGCACGTGATCACCGGTGACGGTCGCGATCGCGAGCGCGCCCATCAGGATCCAGCTGTCCGGTGTCACCTGGTCGGGCACGACCGGCCCGGCCGCGGCGCGCCACGCGACCAGCCAGGTGACGGCGAGATAGGCGGCCAACCCGGCCAGCCAGAACGCCACCGCGACGAGCAACAGTCCCGTCGACCGCTGGTACACCGCCAGGTCCGCCGCGGTGATGCCCAGGCCCGCCGTCCCGACGCTGGCGAGCAGCCAGGCGCCGTGCGCGTGATCGCGCAGCTCCGCCCGCGGCCGCGACGCGACGTCGCGGCAGGCCAGCGGCACGAGCAGCAGCCACGCCGCCAGCGACGCGGCACCGAGCAGCCACACCAGCACCGGGTGCCCGTTGAACCGCACCCCCAGCACCGAACACGCGGCCACCGCGGTGAACATGCGCAGCGCGACATCGGGATCGCCGATCTCGCCGATCGCCGACCGCGGCCGGGCGAGCACGCGAACCACCAGGCCCGCCGTCAGCAGCACGAACGCCAGGCTTGCCAGCGCGGCCAGGGCGTCGCTGATGCGCGGGTAGTCACGGTCGCCGGCGGCGACCGACACGATGCCGGTCGCCATCACAACCGCGAAGATGTCCGGGGGCAGATCGACCCGGCTCAGCGTGCCCGCGATCACGGCCCGATTGTCCCGCGTGGCGCCTTGACCGTGCGCGTTCCGTCACGGAGCGTTTCAGGCGTGACGGCCCGGCGGAACGACACGGCGCGGACGGATTTGATCGCCGTCCGTGCCGGCCTGCCGCGGGCCATGGCCGAAGCTGTCGACGCGTTCGAGCGGCACCTGCGGCTGGAGCGGAACCGGTCCGCGCACACCGTCCGCGCCTACGTCGGTGACGTGGTCGGGCTGCTCGACCACCTCGCCCGACTCGGCGGACGCACGCCCGGCGACCTGTCGCTGGCCCACCTGCGCGGCTGGCTGGCGATGCAGCAGCGCGCCGGCGCGGCACGCACCACGCTCGCCCGGCGCGCCGCCGCGCTGCGCACCTTCAGCGCGTGGGCCCACCGCGCCGGGCTGATCGCCGACGACCCGGGCCAGCTGCTCGCCAGCCCCCGCGCGCACCGCCGGCTGCCCCCGGTCCTGCGCGCCGACGAGGCGACCGCGGTGATGGAGCAGCCCGCCGACGACGAGGACGGGCAGACGCCGCTCGGCCTGCGCGACCGGCTGATCGTCGAGCTGCTCTACGCGAGCGGCATCCGGGTCTCCGAGCTGGTCGGCCTGGACGTCGACGACGTCGACCACGCCCGACGCACCCTGCGCGTGCTCGGCAAGGGAGCGAAGGAGCGCACCGTCCCCTACGGCGCCGCGGCCGAGCGGGCCCTCGCGGACTGGTTGCGCGCCGGCCGCCCCGCGCTGGCCCGGCCCGGTAGCGGCCCCGCGCTGCTGCTCGGCGCGCGCGGCGCCCGGATCGACCCGCGCGCGGTGCGGACGGTGGTGCACCAGCGGGTCGCGGCCGTGCCGGGGGCGCCGGACCTCGGTCCGCACGGCCTGCGGCACTCGGCGGCGACGCATCTGCTCGAGGGCGGCGCCGACCTGCGCACTGTGCAGGAACTGCTCGGGCACGCCAGCCTGGCCACCACGCAGATCTACACGCATGTGTCCGTCGAGCGGCTTCGCCAGGTCTACCGGCAGGCACACCCCCGCGCCTGATTCAGCGCGTCCGGCTCAGCCGGACGGCAGCCACGGCAGCAGCCGGACCGGACCCAGCGGCCGCAGCAGGGTCAGCGGATCGAAGTACGAGCCGTCGCGGCGCGCGCCCCAGTGCAGGCACGCGTTCGGCGCGCAGCCGTCGTGCGTCCCGGCGATCCGGCCGATCACCTCGCCCGCGGTCACGGTCGCGCCGGCCATGACCGACGGCGCGAGCGGCTCGTACTCGGTGCTGACCCCGTCGGCGTGCGCGATCACGACCAGGCCGCGACCGGCGACGGCGCCGGCGAAGCTGACCACACCGGCGCCCGCCGCCCGCACCGGCCGGCCCGGCCTCACCGCGAGGTCCACACCGCGGTGCCCCGGACCGTATGGCGAGGCCGGTGGCTCGAACCCACGCAGCACCCGCACCGGCTCGACCGGCGCCCGGTAGTCGCCCGCCGCCGGCGTGGACGGTGCCGACGACGCGGCCGGGCCGAGCGCACCCGGTGGACCACCCACCGGCACGAACGCGAGCAGCGCGAGCAACGGCACGGCGAGAACACGAACCATGCCGCGACCTTCGCGCGGCAAGGCCCACTGCCGCGAGCGCCGCGGCGGATCTGTGGACGGCCGCCGGCTCCATCCACAGCCCTAAGGCAGCCGCGCGCGGCCCGGATAGGGAGTTCTCCCGATGTCGACCTCCCCCTTAGCCGCGCAATCTCGGCAGCGTCGCCAGAGGACCAGACCGAGGAGCAAACGATGTACGACCTGACCCGCTTCGGCCTCGACGCCGTCAACGCCGAGCTCAACTACCGCCACACCGTCGACCTGACCGCCGCGCACGCCGCGCCGGCCGCCCGCCGCCGCGTGCTGCGGCGCCGGATCGTCCGCCACGGACGCATCGGACACGAGGATTACGCCTACGGGATAAGCAGCTGACTGGTGTCGGTGCGGCGCGCGAAGATGTACGCGTGCCGCGCACAGCCACCGGACTCGTAGGGCGATCCGCCGAACTCGGCGAACTGGTCGCCGCGCTCGACCATGCCGCCGGCGGGACGGCCTCGGTGGTCGTGCTGGACGGCGACGCGGGCATGGGCAAGACGCGCCTGCTCACCGAGCTGCTCGCCACCGCCGAGACGCGCGGTCACCTGATCCTCCTGGGCCACTGCGTCGACCTCGGCGACGCGCCGCCGCCCTACCTGCCGTTCACCGAGGCGTTCGCGCGGCTGGCCATCCAGCGGCCGGAGCTGGTCGACGAGATCCGCTCCCAGTTCCCCGCGATGTGGCGACTGCTGCCCCGCAGCGGCGAGACCGCCGCCGAGCCCGGCGACCGCGCCGACCGCGGCGAGCTGTTCGAAGCGGTCGTCGGCGCCATCACCACGCTCGCCGAGAAGCAGCCGCTGCTGTTCATCGTCGAGGACGTGCACTGGGCCGACCAGGCGACGCGCGACCTGCTCGGCTTCCTGTTCACCCGCCTGGGTGCCGAACAGATCGCCCTGGTCGCGAGCGTCCGCAGCGACGACCTGCACCGGCGCCACCCGCTGCGCCCGACGCTGGCGCAGTGGTCCCGGCTGCCCGCCGTCCAACGGCTGCATCTCGACCCGCTCGGCGCGACCGAGGTCAGGGCGCTCGTGCGCGGTCTCACCGGCGGCGTGCCGCTGTCGGAGATGGAGCTGCGCAGCATCATCACCCGCGCCGACGGCAACGCGTTCTTCGCCGAGGAACTGGTCGCGGCCGGCCAGTACGCGGACGTGCAGGCGCTGCCGTGGCAGCTCGCGGACCTGCTGCTGGTCCGGCTGGACCGGCTCTCGAGCGAGGCGCGCGAGCTGGTCCGGGTGGCTGCGGTGGCCGGTCGCCGGGTTCCGCACGGGCTGCTCGCCGACGTGGTCGACCTGTCCCCGGCCGCGCTGGACTCGGCGCTGCGCGAAGCCGTTGACGCGCACATCATCGAGCCCACCCCGAGTGGGCGCGGCTACACGTTCCGGCACGCGCTGCTGGCCGAGGCGGTGTACGACGACCTGCTGCCAGGTGAACGCGTCCGGATCCACGCGGCCTTCGCGAGCGCGGTCGCCGACCGGCCGGACAGTGCGCCCGAGCTGGCCCGGCACGCCCGCGCCTCGCACGACCTGCCCACTGCGTACCGCGCCAGCGTGCGCGCGGGGGAGGAGGCGATGGCCGTCGCGGCACCACAGGAGGCGATGAAGCACTTCCAGGCCGCGCTGGAGATCGCGCCCATGCTCCCCGACCCGGCCGCGCTCGAAGCGGACGATCCCGCCCCGCTGGTGCTCGCGGTGGTCGACGCCGCCGTCGCCGCCGGGCGGTCCTACCGCGGGCTGCGGCTGGCGCGCGAGGCACTCGCCGCGCTGCCGGCCGACGCCGCCGCGCTCACCCGCGCGCAGCTGCTGTACGCGGTCAGCTTCGCCGGCGTCGGCGGCGAGGCCGACCTGGACATGCTGAACGGCACCGCCGAGGCGCTGCGCCTGGTCGCGGACGAGCCGGCGTCCCTGTTCAAGATCAAGGTCAAGGCCCTGCACGCCCGCCTGAACCTCATCTTCGGGCGGGAGGTGGACGCCGAACGGTGGGCCCGCTCCGCGATCGAGTCGGCCCGCGAACTCGGCTGCCGCGGCGCGCTCGCCGACGCCGAGACCACCCTCGCGGTGCTGCGCCGCCGGGCCGACGAGCCGGACGAGGCGAGCGCACGGCTACGCGCCGTCGCCGACGAGGCGCAGCGGGCCGGCGAGACGATCGCCGAGCTGCGCAGCCGCTACAACATCGGCAGCCTCTACTACGAACAGGGCGACCTGGCGAACGCGCAGACCGCCTTCGAGGACGCCTGGCGCCGCGCCCGTGAGGTCGGCCGGCCGTGGACGATCTTCGGCATGGACGCTCGCGGCATGACCGGCCTGGTCCAGTACGCGCGCGGCGACTGGGACGCGGCGCTGCGCACGTTCGACGTCACCGGGGAGGCGCCGACCGGTCTGGCGGAGGCGCTGAGTGCCTCGGCCGCGCTCGCGATCCACGTCGCACGCGGCGAGCCGGATGCCGGCGAGATGTACGCCCAGCTGCGCACCTGGTGGGAGCGCGAGAGCCGCATCGCCGTGAACACCGTCGTCGCCATGCTGGAGCTGCACGAGCAGCACGGGGACACCGACGCCGCATGCGCCCTGCTCGACGACGCGATCCCGCTGCTCGCCGAGCTGTGGCAGGACGAGTGGTTCCTCGGCCGGATCCGGTTCTCCGCGCTGGCCGTCGCGACGTTCGCCGCGGCGGTACCGGGCAGCCCGGACGCCACCCGCACCCGGCTGGTCGAACAGGCGCGGAAGCTGTACGAGGACGGCCGGACCAGCCTGGAGAAGGGCCTGCCCGAGGGCCGCCGGCTCGGCGTCGAGGGCGTCGCCTGGCTCGCCCGGCTGGAGGCCGAATGGGCGCGGCTGCGCTGGCTGGCGGACGCCGACCCGCCCAGTGAGCAGGAGCACGTCGCGCTCTGGCAGGCCGCAGTCGCCGCCTTCGACGCCGACGGCGGGTTCGGCAGCGTCTACGAGCAGGCCCGCTCGCGGGCCCGGCTGGCCGCCGTCCTGCGCGCCGCCGGGCGGGGCGCGGAGGCCGCCGAGCAGGCGGACCTCGCGCGCACCGCCGCCCGGACGCTCCGGGCCGAGCCGCTGCTGGCCGAGATCCGGGCGCTGGGCACCTCGCCCGCCGACCGCGCCGGTGCCCGGAGCGGCCGGGGGACGGCCGCGCTGACCGACCGCGAGGCCGAGGTGCTGGCCCTGCTCGTCGAGGGGCGCACCAACCGGCAGATCGCCCGCCAGCTGTACATCAGCGAGAAGACCGCGAGCGTGCACGTGTCCAACATCCTGGCCAAACTCGGCGTCCGCAGCCGCACCGAGGCTGCTGCCGTCGCGCGTGCGGGCTGACCCCCGCCGTCCGGTAGACTCGGTGGCGCAGCTCGCTTCTGTGGGCTGACTTCGCGTGCCCCTTCGGCGGTAGTTCTCGCCGAATCGGCGGCCTGCCTCGGTCCGTCCTCGCCACGAGGGCGGCGGCACGGCCGCGACCCAGGGCACCAGGGCAGGCGGTCCACCCGGTCCGTCCGCGACAACCGAGGCCGCACGCCGCGGGCGACCGCGCGTGCACGAAAGAACGAGGAGGACGACCGGCATGGCCGTCGTCACCATGAAGGAAATGCTCGAGTCCGGCGTGCACTTCGGGCATCAGACCCGCCGCTGGAACCCGAAGATGAAGCGCTTCATCCTCACCGAGCGCAACGGGCTCTACATCATCGACCTGCACCAGACGCTGTCCTACATCGACCGCGCCTACGAGTTCGTCAAGGAGACCGTCGCGCACGGCGGCACCGTCCTGTTCGTCGGCACCAAGAAGCAGGCGCAGGGCTCCATCGCCGAGCAGGCGACCCGCGTCGGCATGCCGTACGTGAACCAGCGCTGGCTG
>Ga0164242_10004672_pt1 | contig 15339 bp, 21 predicted proteins | sample OricomgcompostMG_FD_108783 | JGI IMG/M metagenome (GOLD analysis project Ga0164242, IMG submission 108783) | Miracle-Growth compost microbial communities from Emeryville, California, USA - Original compost - Miracle growth compost (MG) ... | reverse complement strand
TCGTCCACCGTCGGCTCGGGCGTCCACCCGGGCGGCGCGAACAGGTAGCCCAGCCGGGCGCGCCACGACTGCGCGGCCCGCACGTCGTGGGCGATACGGGCGTACTCGATGTACTGCAGCCGGAACGGGTTGTAGCTGTCGATGTTCTTCGTCAGCCCGTAGGTCGGGCGGTGCGTCTCCTGCGCGTACGTCCCGAACAGCCGGTCCCAGATGATCAGGATGCCGCCGTAGTTCTTGTCCAGGTAGTCGGCGTCGCTCGCGTGGTGGACGCGGTGATGCGACGGCGTGTTGAACACGAACTCGATCGGCGCGGGCAGCATGCCGACGCGCTCGGTGTGCACGAGGAACTGGAAGATCAGGTTGATCGAGAAGGACGTGAAGATCAGCCACGGCGGCACGCCGAGCAGCGGCAGCGGCACCCAGAACAGCAGCTCGAACCACGGGTTCCACTTCTGCCGCAGCGCGGTGGAGTAGTTGAAGTACAGGCTGTTGTGGTGCGCCTGGTGGCCGGCCCACATCAGCCGGACACGGTGGGACGCGCGGTGGTACAGGTACCAGATCAGGTCCACGCCGAGCAGCACGGACACCCACGTCCACCACGTGTGCGGGTCGAGGCGCAGCGGGGTCAGATCATAGAGCGCGGCGTAGCCGATCAGCGCGCCGATGCGGGCGGTGCCGTTGACGACCAGCGAGCCGAGCCCCATCAGGATCGACGTGCGGCTGTCGCGGTAGGCGTAGCCGGCGTAGTCGTCGCGGCGGTCGTCCTCGAGGAAGCGGAACGACAGCAGTTCGAGCGCGACGAACGCGACGAACGCCGGGATCGCGTACACGATCGGGTCGGACAGACCTGCGGGCAGCGCCATCGCCCATCCTCCTCGGCTCGCAGCCTCGTGGCTCGACGCGATCCCGGCAACGAAGATCGCGAACTGACCCTTGGGTCACTTACCCTAAGGTAAGATCGCCGCCATGTCCAGCGGTCTGGTCGGTGCCCCCGGCTCCTCCGCGATCGGGACGAAGGGCGTGCCCCGTGCCGAGCGCGAGCAGCAGATCGTCGCCGTCGCCGTGGACGAGTTCGCCGAGCGCGGCTACGCCGGCGCCTCGATGGTCGCGATCGCGCGCCACGCCGGGATCTCCAAACCGCTGATCTATCAATACTTCGGCTCGAAGGACGGGCTCTACCTCGTCTGCCTGCACCACGTCGCCGGCGCCCTGCTCGAGCGCCTGGAACTGGCCTGGACGCGCGAGGACGACAGCGTCCTGTCGCGGATCAACACGCTGCAGGCGGTGTTCGAGGCGCTCGAGCCGCAGCGCAGCGCGTGGAAGCTGCTCTACGACGCGTCGATGCCGCAGACCGGCGAGATCGCCGAGGCCGCCGCCGAGTACCGCGACCGCACGCTGTTCGTCGCGGCGAGCGGATCGGAGAAGTTCCTGCGCGCCCGCGGCCTGCACGACCCGGGCGACGCCTCCGCGCTGAGCGCCGTGTGGATGGGGCTGGTCGACTCGCTGGTGACCTGGTGGCTGGCCCACCCGGAGGAGTCCGCGGCCGAGATGACCGAGCGCTGCCGCCGGCTGATCGTCGCCGTCCTGTCGCCGTTCTCGTCCTGAGCCGCTCGAGCGGCTCGGTCAGCCCGCCCGGTGCGCGAACATCGCGAGCAGCTCGAAGACCGCCGTCGCACCGGCCAGCGCGGTCAGCTGGGCGTGGTCGTAGGACGGCGCCACCTCGACGACGTCCCCGCCGATCACCGGCAGGTCCGCGAGGCCGTGCAGGATCAGCTGCAGCTCGCGGGTGGTCAGCCCGCCCGGTTCGGGCGTCCCCGTGCCCGGGGCGTGGGCCGGGTCGAGCACGTCGATGTCGATGCTGAGGTACACCGGGGACGAGCCGACCCGCTCGCGCACCCGGTCGATCGCCTCGTCCACGCCGCGCCGCGCGATGTCGATCGTCGAGACGATCGCGAAGCCGAGCCGCTTGTCGTCGTCCAGATCGTGCCGCCCGTAAAGGGAGTTCCGGATGCCGACGTGCGCCGACTTGTCGAGCGCGAGGATGCCCTCCTCGGACGCCCTGCGGAACGGCGTGCCGTGCGTGTAGCGCGCGCCGAAGTAGGTGTCCCACGTGTCGAGGTGTGCGTCGAAGTGGACGAGCGCGACCGGACCGTGCTGCTCGTGGGCCGCACGCAGCAACGGCAGGGCGATCGTGTGGTCGCCGCCGATCGTGACGATTCGCTCAGCCTTGCTGTACAGCTGGGCTGCTGATCGTTGGATCTCGGCGACGGCCTCCTCGATGTCGAACGGGTTCGCGCTGACGTCACCGGCGTCCACGACCTGCAGCCGCTGCCACGGCGTCACGTCCAGTCCGGGGTGGTACGGGCGCAGCAGCTTCGACCCGGCACGCACCGCCTCGGGTCCGAACCGGGCGCCGGGCCGGTAGGAGACGCCGCTGTCGAACGGGACGCCCAGAACGGCGACGTCGGCGAACGAGACCTGGTCCAGGCGCGGCAGCCGGGCGAACGTCGCCGGGCCCACGTAGCGCGGCACGAGCGAGGCGTCCGGCGGCCCCAGCGGCGCGGTACCGGGCAGCGGCGGGATGTCGGTCATCGGTTCACTCCTCGACCTCGTGCGCGCCGCGGATCGCGCGGGTGCGTTTCGTGCGCGCGGCCAGTTCGTCATCGGGTGGGTACCCGACCGCGACCAGCGTCAGTCCGTGCGCGGGTGCGACCGCGACCTCGTCCGACCGGGACGTCCGAGTGAGCAGCGAGGCGGGCCAGTCGACGTCCTTACGTCCTTCGCCGACCGCGAGCAGGCCGCCGATCAGCGAGCGCACCATCGAGTGGCAGAACGCGTCGGCCTGCACCTCGGCGCGGATCTCGCCGTCCGGCAGGCGGGTGACGTCGAAGACCTCGAGCGTGCGGATCGTCGTGCCGGTGTCGCGCCACTTGCAGAACGCGGCGAAGTCGCGCAGGCCGAGCAGCAGCTTCGCCGCGGCGGCCATCGCCGGGACGTCCAGCGCGCGGCGGTGGTCGAGCACGAACCGGCGGTGCAGCGGTGACGCGCCGGACGGGTCGTCGCTGATGCGGTACTCGTAGCGCCGCCACAGCCCGGCGAAGCGGGCGTCGAACTCGGCCGGCACGGCGGTGGCCGCGCGGACGCGGACGTCCGCGGGCAGCACGCCCGCAAGCCGGCGCACCAGCTTCGGGCCGGCCTCGGTCCACAGCTCGGCTGCGAGATCGAGGTGGGCGACCTGGCCAGTGGCGTGCACGCCGGCGTCCGTGCGCCCGGCCACGGTGAGCCGCGCGGCCGGCACGCGCAGCACGGTGGCGAGGGCCTGCTCGAGTTCGGCCTGCACCGTGCGCCGCCCCGGCTGGGTCGCCCAGCCGGAGAAGTCCGTCCCGTCGTAGGCGATGTCCAACCGCACCCGGACGTCGCGATCGGCCATGGCCGCAGCCTGCCACGGCCGGGCATCGACCGGTCGCTCAGGTCCCGAGGAATGAAAGTGGCCCCGCCCGGAGCAATCGGGCGGGGCCACAGACGTGCTGCGGGGCGAGGGTTAGGCCTCGTCCTCGGGCTTCTCGGCGAGCTCGCCACCGGCCTCGGGCTCGGTGCCGGTCTCGGCCTGGGCCTCGGCGGCCTCCTCGGCGTCGTCCTCGGACAGGCCCAGCGCGGCCAGACCCTCCTCGGACGGATCCTCGGCCGCGGTCTGCTCGCCGGCGGTGTCGTCAGCGGCGACCGCGGCGGCGGTCGCCGACTCGGCGGCCGCGTCCTCGGCGATCTCCTTGGTGCGGCCGGTCGGAGCCTTCTTGGCCGCGGTCTTGGTGCCGCGCGCCTGCTCGGCCTCCTTGACGACGGCCTGGGCACCGGTCAGCGCCTCGACGAGCTCGATGACCGCCATCGGGGCGTTGTCGCCCTTGCGCGGGTTGGTCTTGATGATCCGCGTGTAGCCACCGGGCCGCTCGGCCATCTTCGGGCCGATCTCGGCGAACAGCTTGTGCACGACATCCTTGTCGCGGATCACCGTCATGACCTGGCGGCGGGCGTGCAGGTCGCCGCGCTTGGCGAAGGTGATCAGCCGCTCGGCGAGCGGGCGCAGCCGCTTCGCCTTGGCCTCGGTCGTGGTGATGCGGTCGTGCTCGAACAGCGAGGTCGCCAGGTTGGCGAGCATCAGCCGCTCGTGCGCCGGGCCGCCGCCGAGGCGCGGACCCTTCGTGGGCGTAGGCATGTCGTGCTCCTCAGGACCGGTAGTGGTCGGTCGGTTCTTCTCGTGGAGTGCTCCGGGACGTCCGAACGGAATCGGACGGACGTCCCGAAGCGGGTGGGTCGGGTTAGAGCTGCTCGGTCTCGGCGAAGTCGGTGTCGCCGTCGAAGTCGTCGTCGCCGTAGGACTCGACCGAGCTGCTCGGCAGCTCGAATCCGGGCGGGCTGTCCTTGAGCGCGAGGCCCAGACCGGCCAGCTTGACCTTGACCTCGTCGATCGACTTCGACCCGAAGTTGCGGATGTCGAGCAGGTCCGCCTCGCTGCGCCCGACGAGCTCACCCACGGTGTGGATGCCCTCGCGCTTGAGGCAGTTGTAGGAGCGGACGGTCAGGTCGAGGTCCTCGATCGGCATCGAGAACGCCGCGATGTCGGCGACCTCGGCCGGCGACGGGCCGACGTCGATGCCCTCGGCCTCCTCGTTCAGCTCGCGGAACAGGCCGAACAGCTCGACCAGCGTGTGGCCGGCCGACGCGACGGCGTCCCGCGGGGTGATCGAGTTCTTGGTCTCGACGTCGACCACGAGACGGTCGAAGTCGGTGCGCTGCTCGACACGGGTCGCCTCGACCGCGTAGGTCACCTTCAGCACCGGCGAGTAGATCGAGTCGACCGGAATGCGTCCGATCTCCTGGCCGGGCTGCTTGTTCTGCACGGCCGTGACGTAGCCGCGGCCACGCTCGACGACCAGCTCGATCTCGAGCTTGCCCTTCTTGTTGATCGTGGCGATCTTCAGGTCGGGGTTGTGCACGGTGACACCGGCCGGGGGCGCGATGTCGGCAGCGGTGACCTCGCCCGGGCCCTGCTTGCGCAGGTACATGACGACCGGCTCGTCACTCTCGGAGCTGACGACCAGCTCCTTGAGGTTGAGGATGATGTCGGTGACGTCTTCCTTCACGCCCTCGACGGTCGTGAACTCGTGCAGGACGCCGTCGATGCGGATGCTGGTGACCGCCGCGCCCGGGATGGACGACAGCAGGGTGCGCCGCAGCGAGTTGCCGAGGGTGTAGCCGAAGCCGGGCTCGAGGGGCTCGATGACGAACCGCGAACGGTTGTCGGCGATCGGCTCCTCGGCCAGCGACGGCCGCTGGGAGATCAGCACGGGAGTGCTCCTTCAGGTCGTGGGCCGACCGCTATATGACGGCCCGTTGACGCCCGTCCCGGACCGGGACGGGTGGAACTCGAGCGGACTACTACTTCGAGTAGAGCTCGACGATGAGCTGCTCCTGGACCGGGATGTCGATCTGGGCCCGGACCGGCAGCTGGTGCACGAGGATGCGCAGCGTGTTCGGGACGACCTGCAGCCAGGCCGGCACCGGACGCTCGCCGTAGGTCTCGCGCGCGATGAGGAACGGAGTCGTCTCGAGGGACTTCGGCTTGACGTCGATGATGTCCCACTGCGAGACGCGGAAGCTCGGGATGTCGACCTTCTCGCCGTTCACCAGGAAGTGGCCGTGGCTGACCATCTGGCGGGCCTGGCGGCGCGTGCGCGCGATGCCGGCCCGGTAGATGACGTTGTCCAGGCGCGACTCCAGGATCTGCAGCAGGTTGTCACCCGTCTTGCCCTGGCGCTTCACGGCCTCCTGGTAGTAGCCACGGAACTGCTTCTCGAGCACGCCGTAGCTGTACTTGGCCTTCTGCTTCTCCTGCAGCTGCAGGAGGTACTCGCTCTGCTTGATGCGCGAGCGGCCGTGCTGGCCGGGCGGGTACGGACGGCGCTCGAAGGAGCTGTCGCCGCCGACCAGGTCGACGTTGAGGCGGCGCGAGATGCGCGTCGCGGGACCGGTGTAACGAGCCATGTCCTATCTCTCCCTCAGACCCGACGCCGCTTGGGCGGACGGCAGCCGTTGTGCGGCTGCGGCGTCACGTCGGAGATGGTGCCGACCTCGAGGCCGGTCGCCTGCAGCGAACGGATCGCCGTCTCACGTCCCGAACCCGGGCCCTTGACGAACACGTCGACCTTCTTCAGGCCGTGCTCCTGGGCCTTGCGGGCCGCGTTCTCGGCGGCCATCTGCGCGGCGAACGGGGTGGACTTGCGCGAGCCCTTGAAGCCGACGTGGCCGGCCGAGGCCCAGCTGATCACGTTGCCCTGGGGGTCGGTGATCGAGACGATCGTGTTGTTGAACGTGCTCTTGATGTGGGCCTGGCCCACGGCGACGTTCTTCTTCTCCTTGCGGCGGACCTTCTTGGCGCCCGCCTTGCGTGCAGGACCCGGCATTAGTTCATCCCCGCCTTCAGCAGGGTGGCCGCCTCAGCGGCCGCGGCGGCAATTCGCAGCGTGGTCATTTACTTCTTGCCTGCCTTCTTCTTACCGGCAATGGTCTTCTTCGGGCCCTTGCGGGTACGAGCGTTGGTCTTGGTGCGCTGGCCGTGGACGGGCAGGCCGCGACGGTGCCGGATGCCCTGGTAGCTGCCGATCTCGATCTTGCGACGGATGTCGGCGGCGACCTCACGGCGCAGGTCACCCTCGACCTTGAAGTGCGCGTCGATGTAGTCGCGGAGCAGGACCAGGTCGTCGTCGGACAGGTCGCGAGCGCGCAGGTCCGGGCTGATGCCGGTGGCCTCGAGGGTCTGCTTGGCGCTGGTACGGCCGATGCCGTAGATGTAGGTGAGCGCGATCTCCATCCGCTTCTCGCGGGGGAGGTCGACGCCGGCAAGACGTGCCATGCGGGCGGTTCTCCAGTTTCTGTTGCTCGAAGGTGTCGGTGCGCGTCCGTCCCGACCCGCCCAGGGTCAGGCCTCGGCCTTCGATCCGAGGGTGTTAGCGGCCCGCGGGCCGCGACAGGTACGCGCTTAGCAAGGTCGACCGGGTCGGCCGACCCGGGTCATCAGCCCTGGCGCTGCTTGTGGCGCAGGTTCTCGCAGATGACCATGACCCGACCGTGGCGACGGATGACCTTGCACTTGTCGCAGATCGGCTTGACGCTCGGCTTGACCTTCACGGTCTCGGCCCTTCTTGCAGTGTCTGACAGTGGCATGTTGCAACGCGGTGCTGCTGGTGCGGTACGGCAGTGGTGCAGGCTGGGTGGCCCGGCGATCACTTGTAGCGGTAGACGATCCGCCCACGGGTGAGGTCGTAGGGCGACAGCTCCACCACCACGCGGTCCTCGGGGAGGATGCGGATGTAGTGCTGACGCATCTTGCCGCTGATGTGGGCGAGCACCTTGTGCCCGTTGCTCAGTTCCACCCGGAACATCGCGTTGGGCAACGGCTCGACCACGCGGCCTTCGACCTCGATGGCCCCGTCCTTCTTGGGCATGTCCTCCGCTTTTCGTGTCGCTAGACGTGCGCTACGTCCGGTCCCGGTACGGTTCCGGAGCGTCCTACCCAGCGCCTGCCACGAGGGACCGAGGCTCCGGCCCGCGGCCACAGCGGGCATGGGAGAACGGCTGGCGTGCGCCAGCGGTCCAGTCTACGCGGATCGCCGCCGAGATTCCAAAACGCCCGGATGCGGGGGCGGGCGACGGGCGTGGCGGCGTCGCTACGCTCGCGCGATGGACGTCCCGAGCCGCGCCGAGCTCGTCCTCTACTGGCAGAAGTGGCGCTGGTACCAGCGCTCCCGGCTGCCGTGGAACAGGCTACTGCTGCACGCGGAGCTCGCGCGCCGGCAATCCTTCGCCCGGGGCCCGATGCACGGCAACGTGCTCGAGATGCTGCGCGAGGGCCGGCTGGCGATCGGCCCGCACGTGCTGTTCGAGCCCGGCGTCTGGCTCACCTCGGAATCCGGGCGGATCGACATCGGCGCCGGCAGCCTGCTCAACCTGGGCGTCATGGTGGCCGCCGTCGAGCGGGTCGAGATCGGCGCCCACTGCATGCTCGCCAACGGCTGCCTGGTCACCGACGGCAACCACCGCTTCGACGATCCGGACCGGCCCGTCCCCTGGCAGGGCTTCACCACCAGGGGGCCGACCGTGCTCGGCGACAACGTCTGGCTGGGCGCCAACGTCGTGGTGACCAGCGGCGTCACGATCGGTCGGCGCAGCGTCATCGGCGCGAACTCGGTGGTCGCCACCGACATCCCGGAGTTCTCGATCGCCGCGGGCGCGCCGGCGCGGGTCGTGCGGGCGGTCAGCTACTGATACTGCCCGGAGCGGTCGAGCGGCTCGAAGAAGATCCCCGGCGGGCAGTCGAGGGCGGCCGCGATCGCCTCGGCGGTGCGCGAGGTGCACGTCGCCCGCCGTCCCGACAACAGATGGTTGACCGTCGCGTGGCCGACGCCGGCCCGCAGCGCGAGGGCACGCTCGGACAGCCCGAGCAGCCGGACGTACGCGCGCAGTGCGCTCAGATCGCGAACCCGCATGGGCCCTCCCCGTGGCGTCGGCCCGCTCGGCCGGTGCGGTCCCACCGTAGACAGATTGTCTGACGTCTGCCGATTTGTCATTCATGTCTACTCCGTGTCTCGCGAATCGGCCTTGTCGGGCCGTCGATACGGGCAGCGGCGGTCGCTAGTGTCTACGCCGTGACTGCCGCGACGACGATCCCGACGCCGCGATGAGCGCGCTCTCCGACCGACTGGTCGCCGCGAACACGGGCGGGCTGTCGGCGCGTGCAGTGGCGCGCGCGGCACAGGAGCGCGGGCACACGCTCAACCACGACACCGCCGCCCGCTATCTGCGCGGCGACCACGGCCGGCCCGACGAGGCGACCCTCGTCGCCCTCGCGGACGTGCTATCGGTGCCGTTGCGCGAACTGCGTGCGGCCGCCGGCCTACCCTCGGAGACGACGACGCCCTACATCCCGCCGCCCGAGGCGAGCCGCCTCACCCGCCGGCAGCGGCGGGCGGTCGACGAGGTGATCCGGTCGATGCTCGATCCGGGACGCACCGGCGTGACCTCGCTCGCGAGTCGCCGCGCCGCGCGGCACGGCGATCCCGAGGACGCCGCGGACTAACCACCTCCACCCGGTTATCCACAGCCTGGCGAGCGCCGGGCCGGAACCGTCGGGCAGCGGTGCGACGGTCGCCGCATGACGTTCCCGACCGCCGCCGCGCAGGCCTCGAGCGGCGACAGCTACGACCCCTGGCGACAGCTGGCCACCGACTGGCCCGAGATCGAGGTGCGCCACGAGCCGCTGACCGGCCGCCTGCTCGGCGAGTTGCGCTATCCGATGATCGTGCTGCGCCGCGACAGCTCGCCGGCGCAGCAACGCTGCACGCTCGCCCACGAGCTGGTGCACCTCGAACGCGGCATCCTGGACTGCGGGCCGTGGCTCGACCGCGAGGAACGGACCGTCGAGCTGGTGGCGGCGCGGCGGTTGATCACGCCCCGACAGCTCGTCACCGCGGTGCGCGAACTCGGTGACGACGCCGACCTGCGTCGGCTCGCCGTCGCGCTCGAGGTCGACCGCCAGACGCTGCGCACGCGCCTGGACGCCCTCTCGCGCGCCGAGCGACGCCAGCTGAACGGCCGCTCCAGCCGCCGATCCTGGCACGTCGCATGACCGGCCACCACACCGAGGCGGCGCGGCGGCCGGCGTTGTCCACAGCGCGCGCGGACGTCCTTGACAGGCCTGCGGGCCGGTGTCACTGTGACTCCCGTCTGGCACAGGGTCAGACACTCGACAATGCGGGAGGGGAACGATGGGTACCAGCTCGATCGCGGAACGGATCCGCGTGGGTACCGCGGAGCTGCGCGTCGTGGTCGCCGGCAGCACCTTGCTGCCGACGGCCGACACCACGGCGTGCTGCTGTTGCTGCTGCTGCTCGGCGGCGAGGACGCCCAAGTAGCCGACCGGCGGTGCTGACACCAGGCGTACGTCTGGTCGAGCGACCCGGCGTCCTGCACTTCTTCGATGGACGTCGGGTCGTCTCGGTCGCAGGCGACGACGACGCACGAGCCACCGTCCTGCACGTCCTGCACGATGACGTCGACGCGAGCAGCGATCCCGGGGGCGACTCGCCCGGCGGCTCCGCTCGGGGTGACGACAACTACGCCCCCGTCCGCGCACTGCTCGTCCGACTTGGCCTGATCCCGCCCCCGAGCGTCGCCCCCACTCACACCACTGCGCCCGCCACGGGGCCCGCCACGGCCGGTGCCCCGACGGGGGCGTCGACGGGGGCGCAGTTCGCCGCCGCGACCGATCCGCGCACGTCGCTCGCCACCGCGACCGAGCGGTTGGCCGGAACGCACGTGCACGTGTGCAGCGACGACGACGTCCTGCTCGGGCTGCTGGCCGGGTCCGGGCTGCGGGTGCATCGGCTCGTCGGCCCCGAACTGATCCCCACCCTCGACGCCGACCGCGATCTGCTCGTCGTCACCGCGTCCGACGACCGGCCGGCCGGGTCGATCGACCTGGTCAACCGGCTCTGCCTGGACTCCGGGGTCACGTGGTTGCCGATCGGCGCCTTCGACGGCGCGGTGCTGCGCGTCGGGCCCTTGATGATCCCGGGCCACACCGCCTGTGCCGCGTGCCTGCACCGGCGGCTCGCGGCCAACGTCGCCTATGCCGATCTCTACGACGATGTCGCCGATGTCCCCGCGGCGCCGACGCCCGCCGCGCTGCGGCAGTGGGCGTACGGCATCGCGAGCCTCGTGCTGCTGCGCTGGATCGCCACCGGTGACCACGCCGTTCCCGGTCAGCTGTTGAGCCTGGACCCGCTCGCGCTGACAGTCCGCTCGGCGCTGGTCCGGCGGGTGCCGCGGTGCCCGGTCTGCCGGGCACCCGAACATGTCGCCGCGGCGGCGCCGTGGGGGTTCGCCGGTGACCACTGACCTGCTCGCGACGACGCAGCTGCCTCCCGCCGAGGGCCTCGATGCGCCGCTCGGCACGCTGGTGTCGCCGGACGTCGGCATCGTGCACCGCGTCGACGACGGCGTCTGCGCATGGGACCACCCGCGGCTCGCGGTCGCCTACGCCCAGCTCGCCGACACCGCTCCGGTGCTGGGCGCCCCGACCAACGCCCGCGCCGGTGGGCTCGGCGCGTCGACCGAACACGCCCGGCGCACGGCGATCGGTGAGGCGATCGAGCGCTACTCGGCGTCGTGGCTGCCGGCGTCGCGGTTCCGCTCCGCCCGATCCGCCGAACTCGCCGGGCAGCCGACCGTCCCGCCGGACTGGCTCGAACCCGAGTCGCCTCGGCCCGGATCGGCAGCCGGTCCCGATCCCGAGCTCGATCCCGATCCGGTGGTGCGCTGGGTCGACGGCGTCCGGCTGCGGGCCGGCGGCCCGGGCGCGCCGGCGCTGGTGGCGGTCTCCCGAGCGTTCCTGACCGGGACGGACGACACCCACCGCGTCGCCGTGCCGACCTCCACGGGCCTGGCCTGCCACCCCGACCCGTGGCGTGCGCTGCTCTCCGGGTTGTTCGAGGTCATCGAGCGCGACGCGGTGATGACCACCTGGCTGACCCGGGCCGCGGTCCGGCCGGTGCGCAGCCCGCTGCGGTGGCGCGCCGAGAACGGTGCGACGGTGCGCTTCGACCGCGCCGTCGAGGACTACCGCCTGTACCTGCTGCCGAGCCGCACCGGCATCCCGGTCGTCCTCGGCGCGGCGTACGGAGCGCAGGGGCAGCCACCGGTCGCGGTGGGCGCGGCGGCGGACCTGGATCTCGCCGCCGCCGCTCGCAAGGCGCTGCTCGAGACCCAGCAGACCTTCGCCTGGGCCGCGCTGATGATGGCCCGCGGCGACGACGTGCCCGACGACCCCGACGCGTTCCACGATCTCGACGACCACGTCCGCTACTACCTCGACCCGGCCCGGCTGCCCGCGTTCGGCTTCCTGCGCGAGTCGGCGCCCGCGACCGCGTGCCGCACCGAGCTGGCGGTCCCACGCCGGCCCGGGCAGCCGCGGGCGGCGGTCGACGAGGTCCTCACCCGGCTCGCCGAGGCGGGCCTGTCTGCCTACGCCGTCGACGTCACCGCACCGGACGTCCGCGCCGCCGGGCTGTGGGTGATCCGGGCGATCGTGCCGCAGCTGATGCCTCTGATTCTGGGCCGGCGCATCCCACCCCGTCCGGGACTCGACCTGTCCGAGGCCCGGACCCGGCCGCCCCACCCGTTCCCATGAGCGAGCAGACGGTGCCCGATCCGACGGTGCCCGTTCCGCTGGGGCAGACCCGACTGCGCGCGTTCGCCTACGACCGTCGCGGCGCCTGGCTGACCCGCACCGGCGAGTGCGCGGACCCGGATCTGGCCGAGGAGTTCCACGAGGCCTCCAAGATCGACCGGCTGGTGCCCGGACAGGCGCTCGGCCCGGCCGGTCCCCTGCTGGTGACCACCGACGCGGCGTTCGCCCTCGGCCGCAAGGCGCTGACCACCGCCGGGCCCGCGGTGCCGCTGCCACCGGCCGAGCCGATCCCGGTCGACCTGGCCGAGGTGACGGCGCGGCGTCGCAGCGGGCTCCCCGACGACGCGGGGCCGATCGACCTGGACGAGCTCGGCAGCGTCCTCGCCCTCAGCGCCGGCGCGTCGCCAACGCATCCCGGTCTGCGGGTCACGCCCTCCGGCGGTGCGATGTATCCCCTCGACGTGCTGGTGATCGCGCATCGGGTGACCGGCCTCGAGCCCGGCGGCTACCACTACGACCCGATCGCGCACGCGCTGCGCCCGCGCGGCGAGCTCGACCCGGCCGCGTTCCACGACTCGGTCGGCACCGGGTACACGCCACCGCAGCCGGCGGTCACGCTGGCGCTGGTCGCGACGTTCGCGCGCAGCCGCGCGAAGTACGGGCTGCGTGGCTACCGGTTCGCGCTCATGGAGAGCGGGCACATCGCGCAGGCCGTGCTCACTGTCGCCACGGCGCTCGGCCTCGCGGCGCTGCCGTGGGGCGGGTTCGCCGACACCGAGGTCGACCGCCTGCTCGACCTCGACGGCGTCGACCGCGGCACGGTCTATCTCGTCGCGCTGTCCGGCACGGGTCGGTCATGACCGCGGCTGCGGCGACCGCCGCGCCCAGCACCGACGTCCTGCCCCGGATGGGCGCGGCCCTCGCGCTCGGCGTCGCGTACCGGGCGCGGCGCCGGCCGGGTGCTGCCGCACGTCCGCGCCGCTCGGGGCTGGCGGCCGCGCTCGCCGCCACAGGACCCGCCGCCGTCGTGACGGGTGCCGTGCGCGGGCGTCCCGTCACCTGGCGAGCACCCGGCACCCCGATCACGGCGGCGCTGCTGGTCGCCAGGGTGGTCGCCGGCGCCGTGATCGAGGAGGTGCTCTGGCGCGGACCCGTCGCGGTCGGCCGGGGCAGCGGTGCCGGGATCCGGGCAGGCGTCCTCGGTGTCGCCTTCGTCGCGCTGCACCTGGCCCGTGACGGCGGCTCCGCATGGCGCGCGCACGTCCCCAACACCGTGGCGTGGACGCTCGCCGCGCTCGTCGACCGGCGCCTGCGCTGGCCGGTCCTGTCGCACGCCGGCTACAACCTCGCGGCCGTCTGCCTGCGGCCGGCCGACACACCAGGATCCGCCGCATGAGCGCCGACGGCGTCCCGCTCGCGGTACGCGCCGCGGGCAAGACCCTGGCCGGCCGCCCCGTGCTCAGCGAGGTCGATTTCGTCTGCCCGCCAGGCACGGTCACCGCCCTGCTCGGCCCGAACGGGGCGGGCAAGACGACGACCGTGGCGCTCGTCGCCGGGCTGCGCCGTCCGGACTCCGGCGAGGTCACGGTCTTCGGCCGCCCCGCCGGCTCGCCGGACGCCCGCACACTGGTCGCGGTCGTGCCGCAGGAGATCGGGTTCCCGGACGCTGTCGGCGTGCGGCGCTGCCTCGACTTCGTCGAGGCCCAGCGCGGGCCGTCCGCATTCGCACCCGAGCGCGACGAGGTGCTCGCCGCCCTCGGCCTGGGCGAACTGCAGCACCGGCGCACCGGGGCCCTGAGCGGCGGTCAGCGGCGCCGGCTCGCCATCGCCGCTGCGCTGATGCGGGCGCCCGGCCTACTGGTGCTCGACGAAGCGACGACGAACCTGGACGAGTCCGCGCGGCGCACGACCTGGCGGCTGGTGCGCGACTACTGCGGGCGTGGCGGCACTGCCCTCGTCACGAGCCACATCCTCGCCGACATCGAGTCCCACGCCGATCGGGTCGTCGCGCTCACCGGCGGGCGCGTCGTCCTGAACGCCTCGATGGCCGAGGTGCACGACCGCCTCGGCGGCAGCGTGGTGGCGCTTCGCCCCGGTCCGGCCGACCTCGACCGGGTCCGGCGTGCCGCCGACCGCAGCGGGCTCGCCCAGCCGCTGCCGCCGCGCGACAGTCGGCTGCGCTGGCGTACCCGCGACCCGCTCGCGCTGGTCGAGCTGCTGGCGAGCGTCGCGCCGGACGCCGCCGATCTCGGCGTATCACCCATGCCGCTCGACGAGGTGCTCGACGCGGTCACCGCCGAGTCCGCACCGGTGCCGGCGGCCGACGGGAACGGAGCCGCCTGATGCGACGGGGGATCGCGCTCAACGCGCGCATGCAGCTGGACGAGCTCGTCCACATCCCGGCGTTCACCGTGCCGACGCTCGGGCTGCCGCTGGTCACCTATCTGATCTTCGGGCTACCGGCGGTGCACGGCCGGGCACCGGCCGCCGACGGCATCCTGGTCGGCTTCGCGGCCTTCGCCGTGCTGGGCATCGTGATGTTCCAGTTCGGGGTAGGCATCGCCGCCGAGCGCGCCTCGGCATGGGAGCGCTTCGTCCGCACGCTGCCCGCGTCCGCCTCGCAACGATTCACAGCCCGGCTGCTGGTCGCGCTGCTGTTCACGCTCGCGTCGCTCGTTCCGGTGTGCGTCGCGGCATCGGCGGCCAGCCCGATCGATCTGGATTCCAGCGCGTGGCTGCGCGTCGTCGTCAGCCTGCTCGGCGGATCGGTGCCGCTGGGGCTGCTCGGCATCATGCTCGGGTACCTGCTGAACGAACGCGGCGCGCTGCCGATCACGAACCTGCTCTACCTGCCGTTGTCCTACGCCGGCGGGCTGTTCAGCACCCGGGCCCAGGACCTGCCGCACGCGGTCGCCGTGATCTCCCCGTGGCTACCGACCCGGCAGTGGGGTGACGTCGTCACCGACTACGGCCTGCACGACCGGTTCCCGGCGCACCAGGCACTGGCGCTGCTCGGCTACGGGGTGCTGTTCGGCCTGGTCGCGATCTGGGCCTATCGCCGCGAAGAGATTCGCGAGTACCGCTGACGCGACGCGACG